>Ga0315338_1004211_pt1 | contig 11658 bp, 10 predicted proteins | sample ASW8metaG_FD_204518 | JGI IMG/M metagenome (GOLD analysis project Ga0315338, IMG submission 204518) | Ammonia-oxidizing marine archaeal communities from Monterey Bay, California, United States - ASW #8 | ecosystem: Environmental > Aquatic > Marine > Coastal | place: USA: California | collected...
AGTGACAAAAGTCTGTAAAGAGTAAGTGCCTGGCGTTCCAAGTATTTCGAATTTCCCGGCTCTACCCTCTGAAGGCGAGACCCCAATAACTTCAATCCGCTGGCGGCCACACGTCCGCGAGGGCGCGGAACGCACCGACCGCGGCGGGCCAACCGGCGTAGTGGGCAGCGTGGATGATCAGTTCCTCGATCTTCTCGCGCGGGTGGCCCAGGTTGCGCGCGCCGGTGAAGTGAACGCGCATCTCGTCTTCGCGGTTGAGAGCGACAAGCATGGCGCAGGTGATCAGCGATCGCTCGGTGATCTCCAAATCTTCGCCCTGCCAGACCTGGCCGAACACATGGTCGACGGTGAATTGCCGAAACCGCTTCGGCATCGGCACCAGATCGCCGACGGGGCCGTCCTTGAAAAGCTTGCTGACGATTTCCCGCCCCTTTTTGCGGTTTTCATTATCTGCCATGGTGACGGCCTCGCTTTTCTCATTGGTTGAAGTCGGCGGATAAAACCATAACGAGGCGGAACGCCAAAGGCCGGGTCGAGAGGCGCGTGTGTGAAAGTGATGCCATTTGCATCGTCAAGCCATGGCCGCTTACCATTCATAGAGGGAATCAAAGCCTCGCTTTTTCTGATGGGCAAACTGCCTCAGGTGTCTGTGACGAGGGACAACGGACAGTACCCAAACATGCAGGAACCCCGATATGAGCGGTCGAACTTCCGAACAAGTGCGTGCGGGCCTCAGCCATCCGGTCATCGATGGCGACGGGCACACCATCGAGTTCATGCCCCTGCTGCACGACTTCCTGAAGGAAGTCGGCGGTAGTGAAATCTACGACCGATATGTGCGTTCGCGCCCGCAGCCCATGCTGGGGCGGGGCACCCGCGACCGTTGGTATCAAATGACGCCGCAAGCGCGTCAGCATGAGCGGGTGACGCGCCCGTCGTTCTGGGTGGGTACCGGCAATACCTATGATCGCGCGACGGCGATGCTGCCGGAACTGCGCCGCGCACGGATGGATGAACTGGGGCTCGATTTCTCCATTCTGTATCCGACCGGTGGGCTCGAGTTCCCGGGGGAACAAGATGAGGAGATTCGCCGCGCGTTCTGCCGCGCCATCAACATTATGAACACGGAGTTGTACGGTCCGCACAGCGACCGCATGACGCATGCTGCGGTGATCCCGATGCAGACGCCGGAAGAGGCCATCGCCGAACTCGATCACGCCGTGGGCACTCTGGGAATGAAGGCTATCTATATTCCCGCCCAGGTACGCCGCCCGATACCCTTGGTCGAAGCGGAGGCGCCGGATCTCGCCGGCCGGGCGACGTACCTGGATCTGCTCGCCCTCGACAGCCCGTACGACTATGACCCGTTTTGGGCCCGCTGCGCGGAGCTTGGCGTTGCACCGACCTGTCATTCCGGCGGCCAGGGCTGGGGCAGCCGTACGTCCATCTCGAACTATATGTTCAACCATATCGGTCACTTTGCGGCCGCCGGTGAGGGTTTGTGCAAAGCGCTGTTCTTCGCCGGAGTGACCCGGCGCTTTCCCACGCTCAAGTTCGGCTTTCTCGAAGGCGGCACGGCGTGGGCCCGCACCCTGTATGACGATATTTCGGGCCATTGGGAAAAGCGCAACGTCGAAACGCTGAAGCGGACGTTGAACCCGGCCAACATGGACATGCCGCGGATGCTCGAATTGTTCAAAGAGTATGGCGGGCGCGTCGCCGAAGGGCGCGAGGAGGATCTCGGCGAACTGCTCGGCACCATGACGCATCATCTGGAAGATCTGGACAACGTCGACGACTTCCGCGCTTGCGGGATCGAAGATCGATCGGACATCGATGAACTGTTCGTGCCGCGTTTCTATTTCGGTTGCGAGGCGGACGATCCCTCCAACGTTTGGGCGTTCAGAGGCGAAACGAAGCTAAAGGCGATCTTCTCGTCGGACATCGGCCACTGGGACGTTCCGGATATACGGGAATGCCTGGAGGAAGCCTATGAACTGGTGGAAGACGGCGAACTCACGGAACAGGACTTCGAAGCGTTCGTCTGCAGCAACCCCATCTCGTTGCATGGCGGCATGAATCCTGCGTTCTTCGAAGGCACCACGGTGGAAGCGGACGCGGCGCGAATCCTGGCGAACAATGGAGGCAGCGACTAGTGGCCTATCGCATCAACCCCTTGTCACCGGTCCTCGGCGCGGAAGTCGTTGGGCTCGATCTGTGCGAACCGCTCTCCGATGCGGTGTTCGAGGAGCTCGGGTGCGCCTGGCAGGACGCGAACGGCGTGCTCGTGTTCCGGGGTCAGAACCTCGCGCCGGAAGCCCAAATCGCATTTTCCCGCCGGCTTGGGGAGCTCGAAGAGCATGTCGCCGCACGATACCTGCTGCCGGGCCATCCGGAGATCTACCGCGTATCGACCAAACGTGACGCCGATGGCGGCGCGATGGGTAATCCGGAGTCCGGGCGTTACTGGCACAGCGACTTGTCCTATCTCGACCCGCCGGCCAAGGCCTCCTTGTTGTATGCGCTCGAAGTGCCGCCCATCGGCGGCGATACAATGTTCACCAACATGGCCGCGGCCCATGACGCGTTGAGCGAACCGGTTCGAACGATGCTGGATGGTTTATTCGCCATCCACGATTACGCCTATGTGCGGCGCCTGTTCTCGCCCGGCTTCGGCAGAAGTGCGGATGCGAGCAAAGTGCCGCCCGTGCGTCACCCCGTCGTGCGACCGCACGCCGACACGGGGCGCAAGACCCTCTATGTCAACCCGGGTTTTACGACACATATCGAAGGGCTGTCGCGCCGGGAAAGCGATGCGATACTCGCGTTGCTCTTCGATCAAGCGACGCGGCCCGAATTCATCTACAGACACAGTTGGTCGGTGGGCGACGCGGTGTTGTGGGACAACCGCTCGACGATGCACCATGCGGTACACGACTTCTATGCGACCGGCGGCGTGCGGCACATGCATCGCACCACGGTGATGGGCGTCAAGGAATGACGCTGCAATTGATAGCTCTGTATTCCGCGCGACCGCGCTAAATCCTCGGGACGCCGTCGCAGCGATTTGTGTTCGAAAATTTCGGCGGCTACCCTGATGAAGGTTTCGCATCGGGCGAAGCAGAGGGAGGGTAATGCGATGGCGTATCATCTATTGATCCGTAACGGTCTCATCGTCGACGGCTCCGGGATGCCGGGCTATCGCGGGGACATCTCCGTCAAAGACGGCAAGATCGTCGAGATCGGCAAGTTGACCGGCCCGGCCGAACGGGTCATCGACGCGGACGGGTTGGTCGTCGCACCCGGGTTCATCGACAATCACACCCATTTCGATGCTCAGGTTACCTGGGACCCGCTTTGCTCAAGTTCTTGCGACCACGGTGCCACCACGGTGATTTTCGGTAACTGTTCGCTGTCGCTGGCGCCGGTACGGCCCGGCGCGCAGGAGCGTCTGTCCGGGTTCCTGTCCTATGTCGAGGCCATCCCGATGGATGTGCTCAACACGGTCGACGTCACCTGGGAAAGCGTCGCCGACTATATGGACACGCTCGACAGCGGGCTCGGCGTGAATGTCGGCAACCTGATGGGACATTCGGCGATCCGCTATTACGTGATGGGAGACGCGGCCCAGGAGCGTGCGGCGACGGATGACGAGATCGAAGAGATGCGGACGGTGGTGCGCGACGGGATGCTGGCCGGTGCGCTCGGCCTTTCGGTATCGCGCAACGCCGGTCATTTCGACCCGGAAGGCGTACCCGTGCCCGCGCTGTGGGCGGAGGAGAAGGAAATCTTCGCCATCTGCGACGTGTTGCGCGAGCTCGGCACCGGCATCATCCAGAGCGGCGGCGGCAACGGTGCGGAGGTTAAGACGGGCCTGATGAGCCGTCTGTCAGAAGCGACCGGCCGCCCCGTCGTCTACAACACCTTGCTGCACAATTTGAAATATCCGGGGCAGTGGAAGGAGCAGATGGCGAAGATCGACGAAACGGTCGCGAAAGGCATTCGGGCCTATCCGATGTGCACGCCGAACGCGATTACGGATTTCTTCACCATGCGCAACTCGCAGTCGTTCCGCGGCCTGCCGACCTGGCACCCGATCCTGATCGCACCGGACGAGGAAAAACTGCGCGCCTATTCGGACCCGGAGATCCGCAAGAAGCTCCACGAGGAGGCGGTTGAGTTCAAGATCGACTTCACGCCGACTGGGATATCCCGCCAGTGGTGGGATCATATGACCGTGCAGCAGGCGGTGCTGGAGAAGAACAAGGGGCTCGAAGGCAAGACCATCGGCGAGATCGCCAAGGAACAGGGCAAGGGCATCATCGACGCGCTGCTCGATCTCGCCGTCGAAGAGAATCTCGACACCGCCTTCCTGCAGAGCGAGGTCAATGCCGACGAAAAAGCCGTCGCGGAGATTCTGAACTATCCGAACGCGCTGATCGGCCTGTCGGATGGCGGTGCGCATGTGCAGTTCCAGGCCGGCTTCGGCTACAGCACAAGATTGCTGGCCGAATGGGTGCGCGAGAAGCAGGCGATGACGTTGGAGACTGCAGTCAAGCGGCTGACCTTCGAGTCGGCGTCGATCTTCGGTCTGCACGACCGCGGATTGCTGCAGCCGGGCAAAGTCGCCGATATCGTGATCTTCGATCCCGAGACGGTGCGTCCGCTACCGAACGAAGTCGTGCACGACTTCCCCGGTGGTGCCATGCGCATGCGACAGCCGGCGGAGGGCATTCGCATGACCATCGTCAATGGTCAGGTGCTGATGGAAGAAGGCAAGCATGTCGGCTCACTGCCAGGCCGCTTGCTGCGCAATACCCACTATGCGGCAAGCCGCGGGAACTAGTCCATTCGGCTGCATGGCATAGCGAAACCGTGAAATTACCGGAGGCACGCAATGACCGATCGTCTGAAGGGAACGAAAGCCGTCATCACCGGCGGGGCCGGAGCGATTGGCATGGCCGTCGCGCGCGCCTTCCTGGCGGAAGGGGCCGAGGTCTTTGTTACCGATTACGACGACGCCACGGTGGCGCAGGCGGTGGACGCGTTGCGCGCGGAGTCGAAGCCGGCTTTCGTGAACGGCGCCGCCGCGGATGTGACCAGGGTTGACGCCGTTTCTGCGATGATGGAGGCAGCGGTGGACGGGATGGGCGGAATCACGGCGCTGATCAACAATGCGGGGACCAACGCGCGCGGGTCCTTGGTCGATCTTTCAGCGGACGAAATTGACCGGGTGATCGACGTCAACACCAAGGGCGTCATACTCTGTACTCAGGCGGTCATTCCCTATCTGAAGGGCGCGGACGACGCCTCGATTACCAGCACGGCGTCGCAGGCGGGCAAGCGTGGCTGGGCGCAGATCGCGGTTTATTGCGCTTCGAAGGCCGCGGTAATCGGATTCAGCCGGGCCATGGCGGTGGAACTGGCGCCAGCGATCCGGGTCAACTCGATCGCGCCCGGCCATATCCGGGACGAGGGCATGGCCTGGGACGGTTTTGCGGACCGCAAGCGCGCGGATCAGTCGCTGGACGACTTCAGCGCCGATTTCGCCACCGCCGAGATTCCGCTGGGACGCTTGCAATCGGCAGCCGACATCGCCAACGGCTTCGTCTTCCTGACCTCTCGCGAGGCGTCGGAGATTACCGGCGATGTGCTCAATATCGGCGGCGGCGTGGTGATGGATTGAGGCGCGCCGCGCCGCTAACACGATATTGCCGTTGCGGGCGCGTCAATCTACCTTAAGAAGCTTCGTTGCCGGGTTCATATCTTCGGGGAGGCCAGTCATGGCGGAAAGCACTTTCGATTCCGAGAATGACGCGCTGGATGCGCCAGCGCCGATCGTTGCGGCGCCATTCTTCGCCTGGCCTCCGCGGCCCGTGGCGACGCTAAAATTCCTGTTCGGCTATCCGGGCTATTTCCTGCCCATGAACATCCTGTATATGGGCCTCGCCATCGTCAGCTGGTTCTGGCTGACACCCGAGCTCAGCAGCATGAAGAGTTTCCAGTGGGATTGGATCGCCGTCATCTATGGCCGCAATCTCGGGCTGACCTTCCTGGTTTTCGGGGGGCTGCATTGGCGCTTCTACACAAAGAACGCGCAGGGCACGCGTTTCATGCTGAACCGCAAAGCGCCAACCGTGGCGCACCGCCGATTCCTGTTCGGCAATCAGGTGCGCGAGAACATGTTCTGGACGGCGGGCAGCGCTGTCGCCGTCTGGTCAGCCTACGAGGTCATAACCTTGTGGGCGTTCGCCAACGGCTATATCCCGATGCTGAACTGGGAGGCCCATCCGGTCTATTTCGTCCTGCTGTTCTGCGCCATTCCGATGATCCGTGACGCCCATTTCTATTTCGTGCACCGTCTGCTGCACTACCGCTGGCTCTATCGGCCGATCCACCAATTACACCACAAGAATGTCGATATCGGGCCCTGGTCGGGCATGTCCATGCATCCTGTGGAGCACGTTTTGTATTTCAGCGGTGTTTTGCTGCACTGGGTGCTGCTGTCGCATCCGCTGCACGTTATCTTCCATGTGCAGGCGACCGGATTGACGCCGGCGATGGGGCATGTCGGCTTTCATAAATGGAAAAAGAAGGACGGTACAGCGGCCTCGATCGGCCAGCGCTATTTCCACCACCTTCATCACAGTCACTTCGAGTGCAATTACGGCGGAGACGGGACGGTGCCGCTCGATAAATGGTTCGGCACCTGGCACGACGGCACGCCGGAAAGCCACGAGATCATGCGCCGCCGTCGCAAGGAAGCGCACGGGATTTGAACCATTTGCCTTGCCGGAGGCGTCAATCCGGCCTGACAGCGATGCCTTTCGTCTCACAGATCAGGCCGGGCTGTGCCAATTCAGCGACGCCAATCATCGTCATTGCCGGGTATGGCTCTCGGACATAGCGGTTGCGGACCGTCATGAACAATTTGTAATCCCGCTGCAAATGCGTGAGGTAGGCTGTTAGTTCGGCAATGTCGCTCCAACTGCAGCCTGCTTCGGCGAGCACCAATCCTATGTTTTCGAATAACTGAACGAGCTGCGCTTCCGGATCGGTAACGATGTTGAGATCCGCGTCCCGACCCAACATCCCAGAGATGAGCAAGATCGAGCCGGTGCGGACTCCCGGCGAGTAGCCGCGCTTTGTGTATAGCAATTCGAGAGACGCTGGGACGATTGATTCAAGCTTTGGCATTCCTGCCTCCTCGTTGGGAGATGCGATGAGATCTATCAGTTGGGCAGACAAGCTTCCAAAATCAAAACTTCTTCACTTCATTTTTGGAGCCAGTTAGAAAATTCGCGACCCAAGTCACCGTACGACGCGTGATATGTTTCGGCACCTGATGCCCTACCTCGCCGCCGTTATGCGATAATCTCGCGTAGATACTGCGTGACCTGAAGATTCGGGAGTTTGGGCTATGGCATTGGATCTAATTCTTCGGAATGCCCGGTTGTCGGAATTTGGCGCCGGCAGCGAGCTACTCGATATCGGCGTGGAAGGCGGCAGGATCGCTACCCTGGAACCCAACCTCGAAGCTGAAGGTCCCGAAGAGGATATTGGCGGCAAGCTCGTCACGCCTGGCCTCGTCGAAAGTCATTTCCATCTCGACAAGGCCATGATTGTCGATCGGGTGCCGGCCCAACCGGATCGAATGGTTCGCGATCATATGGAGCGCACCGCCGCGATCAAACACACCTTCACGCCGGAGGATATCTACGCGCGTGCCAAGGCCACTGTAGAGCAATGCCTGCTGCATGGGGTGGCCCATATGCGGACCCAGGTCGAAGTCGATCCGAATGTCGGTTTGCAGGGCTTCGAGGCGATCGAGCAACTGCGCAAGGATTTCGCCTGGGCGATCGATATCCAGCCTTGCGTCTTCCTGCAGGAAGGTTGGACCGGCGTGCCGGGCGCCGACGAGAATTTGGTCGAATGCCTGGAGCGAGGCGCATCAGTGGTGGGAGGCGGCATCCGATACGACAGCGATGGCGACGGACAGATCCGCCGCGTCTTCGAATTGGCCCGGGAGTACGATGTGGATGTCGATTTTCATCTCGACGGCGGTTACCAAGCAGACCAACTCGACTACCCGTTCGTATGTGAAATCACCGAAAAAACCGGCTGGCAGGGGCGAGTCGCCTTCGGGCATGGCTCCAAATTTTCCTGTCTGCCGGTGTCGGAACAAAGGGCAATCGGCAAGCGTTTAGGAGAATCGGGTGTTTCGCTGGCCGTGTTGCCGGCGACCGATATCTTCAACGCCGGCCGGCACATGGAGCACAGCGTGATGCGCGGCGTGACCGACGCTAACACGTTAATTGAAGCCGGTGCCAACTGCACACTTTCCACCAATAATGTGCTGAACCCGTTCACGCCTTACGGCGATTGCTCGCTGGTGCGGATCGTCAATCTCTACGCCAATATCGTCCAGCGATATGGGCCAAAAGATTTGATGGTCTGTTTTGAGATGATTACCGACCGGGCAGCGGCGCTGATGCGGCTCGACGATTACGGAATTGCAGTTGGCAAGGCCGCCGACCTGGTGGTATGGGACGCGGCTTCCGGCGCAGATATCGTAGCGAAAGTCGCCTTACCGCTTTGCGGCTTCAAACGCGGGCTGCGCGTTTTCTCCCGCGAGGCGCCGATACTCTACCGGAACCCATGATACCAAAGGTAAACGCTGCGCCCGATTGGCTCTGAACGGGCCGCCCCCTTCCCATAACGGGAAGGGGGCAAACACATCATCAGTTCGCTTTCTTCAAACCGTAGAACTCGACCGCGTTGTCGCAGGTGATCTTCTTGATCTGGGCTGCCGTCAGGCCGACGAACTGCTCGTCGATATACTTGCTTGATTCCGGCCAGATACCATCAGTGTGCGGGTAGTCCGAACCCCACATCAGCGTCTCCTCCGTCATCAGGTTGTTCGTGTTGACCAGCATCGGACCGATCACGTCGTACTGGAAGGTCGCCTTGCAGTGCATCTGCCAGTACTCGGACGGCTTCAGCTTCATCAGATCGCGGAACCGGTCCTCGAACTCGAAATCCATCCGGTCGAGCGCGTAGGGGAGCCAACCGACGCCGCTTTCGCCGAGCGCAATCTTGAGATTCGGATAGCGGTCGAAAATGCCCGCGCCGATGATCGCCGCGACGATATGGATGAGGCCCATCTGGAACGCCGACACGCCGGTGAACATTGCCGCGCGCCGAACCTTGCCATCCGCCATTTCGCGGGCAATAGGCGACGACGTCGGGAAGGTGTGGAAATGCAGCGGCAGTTGCACCTCGTTGACGGCCTTCCAGAACGGCTCCCAGCTGGGGTGCCACATCGGATCCATGTCCCAGGAACAGGACAGTTCCAGCCCGAGCAACCCCGACTTGGCGCAGCGGTGTACCTCTGCTACGGCGGCGTCAACGTCGCCGTAAGGCAGGCAGGCGAGGCCAATATGGCGGCCGGGATAGTGGCTGCAGAAATCCACAAGCCAGTCGTTGTAAATGCGGAACATCTCGATCGCCGCTTCCGGGTCCTGCATCTTGGAGGCGGAGCCAAGGATACCGTATATAACCTCGGCATCGACGCCGTCGCGTTCCATCTCCTTGAGGCGCATATGCGGATCGGACACGCGCTGGATACCCTTCTGGCCGTCATCGAACATGCCGGTTTCGGCCATGATATCGACGCGCTTGTTCTGCCCCGGGACGAGTTTCTGTCCGCCGGGGCCGACGCCGTTCAGCAGGCCGAAATTCGCGCCCTTCTTGGTCACCCAATGCGGGCCGTCCGGCCCGTCCTCGACAAAGGGCATGCGGTCTTTCATCGCGTTGGACGCTTCGGAGACGAACAGCTCCGGCGGCATCCACGGCATGTCCAAATGGCAATCGGCTGAAACTCTACGGTATTCCATGGCGATCCAAGGCTCCTATTCGGGGAAATCTTCCTGACGTAGCGTAAGACTAGGCAATTTCACGCCAGAAGATCAAATCGCGCGCATCTCGTCCGTTGTCGGGCAGTCGCGAACGGATAGTTTGATTTCGGACCGTTCCCGCCGTTCGACTTCTACGTCTCTGAGAATCCGGCCTGGATTTCACTAATTTGGGCGAGCGCCGCTTCGGAAAGCGGGCCTTTGTTGACCGCGTCGGCTGCCTGCTGCAGTTCTTCAATCGTCGCGATCCCGATCTCAGTCGTCGACAGGGCGGGGTTCGAAATTACGTACCGAACTGCCAATTCAGGCAGGCTTGCCGCGTGGCCGGCGGCAACGAGCGGCTTGAAGCGCACGGCGAGACCTACATCGGCGGCATAATCCTGACCCGATCCGATCGGTGCGACGTTTTGTATTCCCAGGGGATGGCGCGATGCGCTGCCCGAAAGCGTGCCGCCGGCAAGAACCCGGACACCGATTGAGCCGACACCATGTTGCGCGGCCGTGTTTAAAAGTTGGCGGTAGTCCTGGGCGGGATAGCCCGCTGGGATTGGCTCGCCCGCGGATGGTACCAGCAGATTGTAGAAAATTTGTGCACTGTCGAAACACTCCGATTCGATTAGCTTATGAAGCGCGTCCGTGTCGCCTTTGGCCGTGAAGCCGAGATAACGCGTCTTGCCCTCGTCCCGCAGTTTTGTGAAGGCCGGTACGATTTCGTCGAGGACCTGGCCGGAAGTCAGATTTCCCCGGTCATCCGGTACGTCCAGTGTGTTGTGGAGTTGAAAGATGTCGACGCAATCCTGCCGCAAGCGGGAAAGGCTGGCTTCTAGGGAGGTCCGAATTGCGCCCGCGATGTCGCCATGGTCCGCATTGGCGATACCCACTTTCGTGCTGACGACGATACCGTCCCGGTTGGCGCCAAGCGCGCGGCCGAGATTGGTTTCGGATGCCGTGTTTCCGTATGACGGCGCGGTGTCGAAGAAATTGATGCCGCTGTCGCGCGCCCAGGCGACAGCCCGGTCCTGATCGGCAGCGCTTCCTTTCGTCATCAGTCCGCCAACCGCGCCGCAGCCGAAGGTAAGGCGGGATACGTTTAGGTCGGTACGGCCAAATTTTTTCCTGATCATTGGCGCAGTCCTTCGCGTTGCGGTCGATCTCAAGGATAGAGAACCTGTCGTAGAATGAACACACGGTACCACGTACTAAGGAGTAGGAATGGATAGCAGGACGCGGTAACGACCAGTTGATAGAGTTCCTGGCCATGCTATCGTGGAACAATAACGTCCGGACTTTTATGTCGGAGTAAACCACTTGAAGCAGCTGGACAGCACGCCGCTTCTGAACTCAATTCCGGAAACCTGTGACCCTGAAATTCAAGAAATCGTGCGGTACTGGCTGTCGATCCACGAGAATGCTCGATTACCCGATCGGCGGAGTATTGACCCGTGCGCGATTTTTCTGCTTCTCCCTGGGATAACTCTCATCGAAATTTCGCGTTCGCCCTGCCGGTTCAAATTCCGGCTACTCGGCGAGCGGATGAATATATATCACGGTCAGAATTACACGGGTCGATGGCTCGATGAACTCTTTCCCCATTTCGATCAGACGACCACGTTGGCGGATTTTTTGTCGGTGGCAGAGGAGGGCATACCGAATTATCGCCTTGGCTTGCCTCTGTTGACCTATGGAAAATCGTTCATAGAAATGGAACGGGTATTCCTGCCATTCCGAGATGGTGGTGACAGTG
>Ga0315338_1004212_pt1 | contig 11653 bp, 9 predicted proteins | sample ASW8metaG_FD_204518 | JGI IMG/M metagenome (GOLD analysis project Ga0315338, IMG submission 204518) | Ammonia-oxidizing marine archaeal communities from Monterey Bay, California, United States - ASW #8 | ecosystem: Environmental > Aquatic > Marine > Coastal | place: USA: California | collected...
GCTGGATTTTCAAATATTTTGTCTTCCCCAAATGGTAAAATTCATCGTCAATTAGCGCGTTTAAGTTTTGAGGAATTTGGAGATGCTTTCCATGTTTTTGTACTTGGTCAATACTCATTTGCGTTTCATATTGCTGCTAAATTTGATATTTCGTTGGTAATGTTTGGAGAAAATGGAGAGGCTGAATATGCGGGTACACCAGAAGTTGTTGATAGACCCTACATATCTATCGAAGAATTTACTGCAATATATTTTAAAGGTACCTCATTAGATGAATTAGTAGAATATGGCATTAAGAATAAAAAATATTTTAGTAAGGATATTAACAAATCAGATTTAGATTTTTATAAACCACCTTCATTAACAGAACTTAGCAATGTAGGCATAGAGGGTAAACATTTTTTTGGATATTATAAAAAATGGACACCTCAGGAAAATTTTTTTTATGCTGCAGAAAATACTGGATTTCAACCAAACCCTGAACGAACAGAGGGAACTTACTCAAAGTACGCAAGCATTGATGATAAGCTAGATGGTATGCATTACTACATGAAATATATAAAATTTGGTTTTGCACGAGCTACAGATGATGCTTCACATGAAGTTAGAGATGGTCATATTTCTCGTGAGGAGGCAATTTCGTTAGTAAAAAGATATGACGGTGAATTCCCAGAAAAGTATTTTCATGATTTTCTTGACTATTTAGATATTACAAGTGGAGAGTTTTGGGATACAGTTGACTCATGGAGACCTTCACATCTTTGGACAAAAGATCAAAATAAATGGAAGTTAAAAAAAACTGTTTATGAATAAAATTTGATGTTTAGTAAAAAACAAAATGTTAAATGTTTAGATTTTGATTACTCTTCGATTGGTTGGAAGCTTAAAAAAGACTCTTTAGGCTTATTTAAAATAGATTCAGCGCTTAAAGAAAAAAAAACGAATAAATTACATTACTTAGCAAAAACTGTTATGGCTGGTAATGTTTATGGCACATCTATATTACCAATTGTTCCTAATTATAATTTTCAATGGTTAACGAATGGAAAAAAAAGAATTATTTTTCGAACATTTGCAAATAATAAAATTAAAATAGATACTAAAAAAAATATTGATGTATATAAATATCTATTAAATATTAAATATAAACAAAAAAGAGAAATATCCATCGAAAATTTAATTGAAAATTATGAATTTTTAAATAATCCCTTAGTTTGTAAAATAGATTTAGGTAATCAAATTAGTGAATTTCCAATCAAGCATATTAATATTCATACTAAAAATAATAATTTTCAGGTTGAAACTGGACCAATCTTATTAAAAAAAAATAAAAGATTTATTTCAGCTTTTATTTTTTTTAACTCTAAAAACAAATGTCAAATAGTTTGGGATTATCCTAAACTAGGAGGAAAAATTGAGGAGTTAAAAGTAAAAATAAAATTTTTAATTAATGCGTAATATAAGAGTAATTCCTCGTTTAGATGTTAAAGGACCTGATGTAATCAATACCATTCAGCTTGAAGGTCTAAGAACAGTTGGATCACCTAACATTTTAGCCAAAAATTATTATAATCAAGGAGCTGACGAACTTTTAATAATTGACCAAGTAGCTTCTTTATATCAAAGGGATCATTTAATTGAACTTATAAAAATTTTTACAAAAGAAATATTTATTCCAATTACAGTTGGTGGAGGAATTAAATCAGTTGATGATGCTAGGTTGATATTAAAATCTGGTGCTGACAAAGTTGCAATAAACACTGCAGCAGTTTTAGAGCCAAACTTAATTAGTTTATTAGCTAAAGAATTTGGCAAACAGTGTGTGGTTATTTCTATTCCATGTAAAATGGATGAAAATAAAAAATGGGAAGTTTATACAAATGGTGGAAGAGATAAATCTGGTTTAGAAGTTTTTGAATGGGCACAAAAAGTAGTTTCATTAGGAGCAGGAGAACTATTAGTAACTTCAATAGATAAAGATGGTTTACGTAACGGTTTTGATCTTAACTTAATGCAAAAGTTTAATGAAATAGATGACACACCTATTATTGTTAGTGGTGGCTTAGGAAAACCAAGTCACATAAATGATTTGTTGCGTATTTCAAATTGTGAAGCAATCGCTACAGCTGATTTTTTACATATGAAACGTGGAAATATTCAAGAACTTAAAGAAATTATTTTAAAGTCTAATTTTAAGGTTAGATTATGACCAATGTAGTTACGATAATCGATTATGGAATTAATAATATTCAGAGTGTAATCCAAGCACTCCAGTTTGTTGGCGTAAATACTAAAATAGCGAGTAAACCATCTGAATTAGCTGATGCTAAACATATAATTATACCTGGTGTAGGAGCTTTCCCTGAAGGTATGAAAAAACTCAAAAATTTGGGATTAGATAAAATGATAGCAACTAAGGCAAAACAAAAATCAAATATTCTAGGTATATGTCTTGGAATGCAAATGTTATTTACCAAAGGTAATGAATACGGAGTGTGTAATGGATTAAATCTTATTTCAGGGGAAGTTTTGCAAATTCAAAAAAAGGTCAATTATGAAAAACGGCTACCAGTTATTGGCTGGAGAAAAACAATTAGTTTACCTACCTATGAAAAAAATATTTTAGAAAAAAATTTAAATGAAAAAGATTTTTATTATTTACATTCTTATCAAGTGATACCAGAAAAAAAAAATGATATTATTGCTTATTATGAAAGAGGTGGTAGCAGAATTACTGCGGCAATTGCCAGTGGTAATATTTGGGGTGTACAATTTCATCCTGAAAAAAGTGGAGATGCTGGTCTAGAATTTTTAAAAACTTTTTCTAATTTAAATATTGAGAATTAAACATTAATGAACAAAATACTAGTTACAAATAATCCAAATTTAATAAGTAAAAAATATGAGACTATATATACTGATTCCCCTTATATCGTTGCAAATGATCATCGTGCCATACATTTAGATACTTTATTAGATAATGAATATTATAATGAAATTTCAAATATTCAAAAAAAAGGAATTGAGTTAGACAAAAAAATAGTAGAATTTTTTTTTTTCAATTTCAGAGATAGGCAGATTGGTGTTTTAGATATTAGAAAACAATATACTCTAATTTTTAAAAAAATTTTTATACTTTTTAAATTATTAAATAGACATCAAAATGATGACATCACAATTGCAATCACTTTAGATGAATTATACGATAATAATTATGATCCTAATAGCAAAGTGCCTTTTACTAATATTGAGAGATTTGTAAATGTTTATTATTGGATAGCAGAACGAGCACAAATAAAAAATATAAAGCTTGTATGCAAAAATCATAAGTACAATGACTTGCTTTTATTGGATAGTCCGATTGACTCATGGTTTTTGAGACTTATTAATATCGATAAAAAAGTTTTAATTTTTAATTTACTTAAAAAATTTTCTTTAATTAAGGAAAGAAGTGAAAAAATTTATATATATAAAAAAAGTAACGTTATTAGAGAAATAGAGCCTCATTTACATGATAAGGGAATTAGTTTTGTATCAATGCCAAATTTGGATACTGAGTATAAAAAGATTAATAATATTTTAGATGAAAAAAAGTTAAAAGATATTTTAGATAATTTTTATGAAAATAATATTTTAGAAAATACATTTAAACTTCTTTTATTCGATGTGTGTAAAAAATTAATTAAATTCTATTTAGAAAAAGAAAGAGCATCTGAAAAATATATCTCTAAATTGAACAAATCAATTAAATTTGTTTTAACCAACACAATAAGTGACTTCGATAACTTTATTTTTGCAAAACAATTACAGGACAGAGGATATAAGGTTATTAATACTATGCATTATTTCTCAATGAGTTACACAAAAAGATCAGACAGTTTAGAAATGAATGAGTGTTCTGCACCAAATATGACACTTTGTGTTAACAATTCTGAAAAAAGGATGTTTAAAGAGTTTGACGATAACAGTCTAGTTTATCCTATATCTTTCACACAAGATTCAAAGATAGCTAGGTTAAAAAAATTGCAAAGAATTTATGTTAATAGAAAATTAAACATAAAAGATGAAATAAACGTAATTTATCCATCTGTATACTGGCCGCTCAATAATTTTTCAATAGATGGAATAGATCCTCCTGATATGTATACCTATAATTTTGAAAAAAAAGTAATTAATATCCTTTCAGCTATAAATAAAAGATCAATTTATAAAGGATATTCTAGAAGGGGCTATATAGATGCAAACTCTGTCAACGAGTATGCAAATAGTTTAAGTAATATAAAAGTAATCAGAGGGACTTACGATTTCCGTTACATTAGTTCAATTGGAGATATTTTTATTCTAGGTGGTGTAGGCTATAGGAGTACAGTAACTTGGATGTTAAAATATGATAAACCAATAATCTATCTACACACTAACAAATTTAGATTATTAAATGAGGATGCTAAAGACTTGGTAAAAAAAATTTTTATTACAGTTGATATAGATAAAGATGATTGGGAAAATAATTTAACAATTCTATTAAATAAGCCATACAATGAAATAATGGAAATGTGGAAAACTAAACAAATTTATAGAGATCAGTATGACGATGAATGGTTATTAGGCATGAAATCTCATGCAGGTAAATTGGGTGCAAAATATATTAAGAAATTTATGACAGAAAACATAAAAAACGAATCTTGATAGTCATTATTTTTTAGTGAACCAGATCAATTTAAAATTAAATGATAAAAATTAATATAAAAACAAATCTGTTTTGGAAAAAACATACGGTGAACAATCTTAGTATATGGATTAAGGGATACATATATACCCATTCGATAGATAAAATAATTGGCATTTGTAAAGACATAAAAAAAGATGAAGTTTCATCTTTCATAGCAAGCATTGATGGTCATTTTGCACTACTTGTTCAAAGGGATGACTTAACTTTTATAGCAGTTGATAAAATTAGAAGCACCCCTCTTTTTTTTGTAAAGATAAAAAATGATTTCTTTATTGATTACGATCCAAAAAATTTAGTTAACTTAAATGAATTTGATAAAACAATTGATGAAAATGCAAAGCTAGAGGTATTTATGTCTGGCTTTACCATAGGTAATAAAACAATTTATAAAAACTTACACTCTTTAAAAGCAGGGGAGAGAGTTTTATTCCAGGAAAATAATTATGAATATGTGCAATACTATAAATATTTTGGTGAAATAGTTAATAGAAGATTTGAAGGGTATTTAGAAGAGTTGTCAGAGGTGACTTTAAATATTTTTCGAAAAATGTTAAACCAGATTGGTAATAGGCAAATTATAATTCCTTTAAGCGCCGGAAATGATTCAAGACTTGTTGCCTCTATATTAAAACACCTAGGTGCAACAAATGTAAAATGTTATTCATATGGCACAAAAGGTAATTTTGAAGCAAAAATTGCTAAAATAATTGCTCATAAATTAGGTTATGAATGGAAGTTTATTCCGCTTACTCATAAAAGTGAAAAAAAATTTTATACATCTAATGATTACAAAGAATACTTAGATTATAGTGAAACATTTTGTTCAGTGCCGTATTTCCAAAGTTTATCTACAATTAAATATTTAAAGGATTTGAATTGGATAGATAGTGATGCGATATTTATAAATGGAAATACTGGAGATTTTATCTCTGGTGGACACATTAACACAAAGATGGAAGATAACTTTGAGATTGATAGTACTAATAACAAATTAAGAAAAGAAAATATTTTAAATCAATTAATAGAAAAACACTTTTCTTTATGGGGTTATTTAAAAACTGAACAAAATATAAATCAAATAAAAAATAATCTTTGGAATGAGATAACAAAAGGATGCGGAGATATATTGAATAAAGACAAAGATCATCTCTTTTATGAGTATTCAGAATTTATCGATAGACAAAGTAAGTATGTAATAACAGGTCAAAGAACATATGAGTATTATGGGCATCATTGGAGATTGCCTTTGTGGGATGATGAGTATTTATTTTTTTGGCAAAAAGTGCCACTGGATTATAAGTTGAAACAAAAATTATATTTAGAAATGCTCAAAAATAAAAATTTTGGTAATGTTTGGGGTGAAGATATTCCAGTAAATAAAAAAACTATTACTCCAAAATGGATAATTCCCTTGAGATTTATTTGTAAAATACCTTTTGGTCTTTTTGGTAAAAGAGGTAAAAAGTTATGGAAACAGTTTGATATAAATTTTTTTTATTATTTTAGAGATACAACTCATATGATGGATACGCAAAATTATATTAGAATTATTAAAGATATTTTAAAAAAACCCAGTAATCATGTTTCGTGGCAGGCAAAAGATTATTTAAAAAACTATAATTAGTTAAAATATAAAAATGAAAAATTTATTATTTAATTTTATAAAAAAAAAATATTTTTTTTCAATTATTAAAAAACTATTTAAAAGATTTGAAAAAGATACTTCAGTGGAATCAAAAAAATGGGCTAAATTAAATGTTAAACAGACAACACAGGAGCTTTGCCAATCTATTGACTCGTTATTATATGATGAGGTTAAATCTGACACAAGTTTCATAGAAAAAGAATCAAAAGAAAAACTTTCAAAATTAAATGTTTCCTTTGGAGGTCGCGGAAATTATATACTTTTATACTTTTTAATACGAAAATTTAAGCTACTTAATATTGTTGAAACCGGTGTTGCAGCTGGATGGACTAGTTTAGCTATTTTAAGAGCTTTAAAAAAAAATGGTAATGGCCATTTATTTTCAAGTGATTTTCCTTATTTTAGATTAGAAAACCCTGAAAAATATATTGGTTATTTGGCGGAGAGTGAAAGTAATAAAAATGATTGGTTTTTAGATATTAGAGGAGATGATATCGCTCTTCCTGAAATTATAAAGCAAATGGGAAATAAAAGTATTGATTTATTTCATTATGATAGTGACAAGTCTTATTCTGGAAGAGCCAATGCTTTAAATGCTCTAAGCTCAAAAATAAACTCTAAAACAATTATTATTTTTGATGATATTCAAAATAATTTGCATTTTAAAGATTTTGTTGAGAAAAATAATAAAGATTTTTGTGTGTTTGAATTTGATGGAAAGTTTACTGGTATCACTGGGTTGAATTATTTTATTTACATATAAATTCAAGAGTTATATTGCTAAAAAAAATTATTTTAAAAACTTTTGTAAACTACAATTTCGTTTTATTGCAACAATATTTTCATAAGAATTACTTGGCACAAATTTATCTAAAAGATAGTTTTTATCTACAGAATAAATTTCATAATCAAAGCTATTTAGAAGATCGCAAACATTACTTAAATCACTGTTAAGATCTCTTTGCATAATATCATTTCTATATTCAAGCAGAATAGGAGCGGTATTTAGTTCAAGAAATTTTCTACTACCATTAAGAACTGCTTCCTCCACACCTTCTACATCTATCTTTGTGATAATAATTTTTTTTATATCAATATTGTTCTCTAAAAAAATTTCATCAAATGTTTTGCAAGGAACAAATTCTACTAATCTATTATGATTTAAATTTACACTTGGATTCCATGAAGATGATAGTGAATTTGCGCCAGTATTTCCCTTGTTAATAAATAATTTGATGTAATTTTCAGTTACTTTATTGACAAGAGCGTAGCAATAAATTTTGGCTCTTATTTCATTAATAAATATATTTTTTAATAATAGAGCTGAGTTTTCTTTAGATGGCTCTATAGCTACTAGTTCAAAATTATTATTTGCACATACGGGCACCGAAGCAGTTCCAATATTTGCCCCAATATCTAAAACTATTGTTCGTCCACTTGGCTTAAGTTTATTTGCCAAATGATAAACTGCCATTTCAAATGGTTGACCAGTAATATACGTTCGGTATCCTATATGGTCTCTGACATTTACTAGCAGATTTGAATTTTTAAAATTAAATCTCATTTCTTTTGAGCTTAGGTTAAAAGAAACATGTTTTCTAATAAAGTTAGGATCAAAACATGAAACAATCTTTCTTCCTAAGTATGGAACTTTGTATAGATTTCGCAATATAGGTAATAAGATATTTACTGAAATAATAGAATGTAGCGTTCTCGTAACATATGCAACTAATTTTCTTTTCATTTTTATTTTAATATTTAAACATTTAGAAAAAATGGTTACAGATTTTCATGTATTTAATCAATTTTTTTAATTTTAATGTAGCAAGATATTATTTTTATATAGTATGAATGTCATCAAAATTTAAATAAATTATAAATGAAAGTACTTTTAGTTAGTAGCAAATATCTTCCAGAATACTCTGGATCTGGATTTAGGGCACATAATTTGTATAAAAGATTATCTAGAAAATTCAATATTGATTATGATGTAGTATGTAATTCTTTAATTAATAAAAAAAATGAAATTTATGAATACGATGGGGTTGAAGTAAATAAAATTTCATATCCTACTAAACTTGAAAAGTTAAGTGGTTTTAAAAGAAAGTTTCACATAATTTTATCCATGATTTATGAGTTTTATTATTCTTACAAATTTATAAAAAAAAAAAATATTAAAAATTATAATTGTATCCACACATTTGGAAATTCATGGTCAATTGCTTTTTTAACTTATTACTTCTATTTGAAAAAAAAACCTATAATTAGAGAGTTGGTTAATAATATGAACACACCATACTACCCAATTCAGTTTGAAAAGTTTTTTAGAAAAGTTTTTCAAAGAAATAATAGTATAATGATTGCAATTTCTAAAAAATTAGAAGAATTATGCAAAACTCATAAGGTAAAAAATATTTGGATGCGCCCAAATCCCATTAATGAAAATAAATTTTTTATTATAGATAAAGTAGAAAAACTTAAACTAAGAAGTAAGCTTACAAATTTTTCAAATGATGATATTGTTTTGACACATGTTGCTACTTTTATTACACAAAAAAATCATATTTTTCTATTAGATGTTTTAAAAAAATTACCCAAAAATTATAAACTGTACTTAGGTGGTACAGTTGAAAATAATGAACATAAATTAAATTTTGAACGAGTTCAGAAAAAAATAAATGAACTAGAATTAAAAGATAGAGTGATTTTGACTAAAAAATTTATAGAAAATATTGATGAATACATAAAACTGTGTGATGTTTTTTTATTTCCAACATGGAATGAAGCATTAGGAACACCCGTACTTGAGGCCCAAGCTTGTGGGGTTCCAGTGGTTGCAAACCTGATGCAAGGTTCAACGGATTATTGGATAAAGGATAATAGAGGGGGATTTGTAGTTGAAAAGTTTGATGATGAAATTTGGGCTGAAAAAATTAAATTAGCTTTAAATATTACCGATGAGACTTTAAGAGATAATAGTTCAAAAATTATAAAAATTGCTTCTGCTAAAAATATAGATGCAGAATATTTTAAAAGAATACAGGCAATTACGTGAAAAAAGTTGTTCATGTAATTTCATTATTAAGAGAATTGGGAGGTGTTCAGCAATCTTTCATATCTTATTATAAACATGCACAAAGATATTCAAAATTTAAACAATATGTTTATAGTACTCATGACAGATCAAAAAAGTACGGTGAATTTAAAAATTTTTTTATGATAAAAAAAAATTTTTTTTCTTTTTTTCTACATCTTTGTTCAAAAAATTCTATAATTTATTTCCATAACAAACTGTCTAGTAAAATAGTCTATTATTTACTCAAATTTATGCCTTCAAACAATATTATTTTCCATGAGCATGGAGAAGCTTGGAATGTAAAAACTAACCAACAAAAAAAAATATATCAAGCAAATGCTAAATTAGCTAAAAAAATAATTGTTAATTCAGTTGCAACAGAACTTATGTTAATTAAAAAATTTAAAATAAATGAGAATAAACTAAAATTAGCGTATTATGGTTTTAGAGACCCAAAAATAAAAAAAAAAACTATAACTAAGAAAAATATACAGGTTGGTCTAATAGCAAGGCTGGAGTCAGTAAAAGGCACCCACTTACTAATAGAAGCTGCATATATACTCAAGGATAAAAATATTAATTTTTTAATAGGTGGTGATGGTCATTTAGAAAACGATTTAAAAAAATTATCCAAAAAAAATGATAAGATTAAATTTGTTGGCAATGTTTTAGATCCTTTAAATTTCATAAAAAATTTAGATATTTTAGTTGTTCCATCCATAAGAGAGCCTCTAGGCATTGTTAATATAGAAGCAGGACTATGTAAAATACCTGTTGTAGCATCAAATATTGATGGAATACCAGAAGTTGTCACTAATAATTATAGTGGTATTTTGATAAATCCAACAAAAAAAGTAAACTTTAAATATAGTAGAGGACAACCACCATTACCAAATTTGGTTATTGATCCAAATACTTTTAAATTGAAAAAACCAAAAGAATTAGATTCTAAAAAATTATCAAATTCTATTTTATTTTTAGCTAACAATAAGAAGTTAAGACTTGAATATGGACATAATTTATACCAATATGTATCAAAAAAATTTTCTATTAAAAAATATTTTGAAAGACTAGAGGAAATTTACCAAAATTTAGAGGAAGATTAATGCGTAAGCAGGTTAAAATAAAAACTTATTTATTATAAAAAATTTATGAAAATTCCAAAAACATATAGAATTAACAAATGCCGCTTGTGTAATAGTAAAGATTTAAAAAATGTACACAATTTTGGCAATATATATGTTAGTAATTTTGTAAAAAAAAAAGATATCAAAAAAGGAATTAAAGCACCTTTAAAACTTGTGTATTGCGTAAATTGCAAATTGTTACAACTTGAGCATTCTGCACCACAAGAAATAATGTATAAAAAATATTATTGGTATAAATCAGGTATTACAAAAACTATGCGTGATAGTTTAAAAGAACTAAAACAAGATATCAAAAAAAATTGTAAATTAAAAAAAGGTGATGTTATTTTGGATATTGGAGCAAATGATGGCACTTTATTAAAATATTTTAAAAAAGATAAGATGGTTACCATAGGTTGTGAACCAGCAAATAATTTGCAAAAAGAATTAAAAAAAAATTGCGATTATACAATTCATGATTTTTGGGATTCAAAAAAATTAGATAAAATTCCTTTAAAACACAGAAAATTGAAGGTCATCACTGCAATTGGAATGTTTTATGATTTAGAAGATCCGTCAAAATTTATTAAAGATGCTGCAGAGTCTTTAGACAATGATGGTATTTTTGTTGCTCAATTAATGTGCTCACAATCCATGTTGAAAATGAATGATCTTGGTAATATTTGCCATGAACATTTAGAATATTACTCATACGAGTCTCTTAAATATTTATTTGAAAAAAATGGTTTAAAAATTTTTAAGATATCTGAAAATAATGTTAATGGAGGTTCTTATAGAGTTTACTGTAAGAAAAATTTAAAGAAATCCGTTTCTTATGGTGAAAAAACTTCATTTAAAGATATAAAAAGATTTGTAAAAAATGTAATTGAAAACAGAACTAAAACTCTTAAGTTTATTAAAAACGCAAAAAAAGAAAATAAGACGATTATGCTATATGGTGCATCCACAAAAGGAAATACATTGCTGCAATATTATGGAATTACACCCAGTTTAATAAAATATGCAGCAGAAAGAAGCAGGCATAAATGGGGCAAATACACTATTGGGTCAGGTTT
>Ga0315338_1004215_pt1 | contig 11643 bp, 7 predicted proteins | sample ASW8metaG_FD_204518 | JGI IMG/M metagenome (GOLD analysis project Ga0315338, IMG submission 204518) | Ammonia-oxidizing marine archaeal communities from Monterey Bay, California, United States - ASW #8 | ecosystem: Environmental > Aquatic > Marine > Coastal | place: USA: California | collected...
TGATGGAAATGTCGATAAGCTTCTGCTATCTCTTCGGGCATGTCGCTAACGATATAGCGAGCTACGAAACCTCCGATCGACACCACTACAGTTTTCGCCTTGACTCGTTTCACCTTACCATCCTGATGATAACTGACGTGAACATGATCAGAAGCTTCGACCGATTCAGTATGACTCACATCGATGACAGTAGCGTTCAGTCGAATTCTGATAGGTTTTTCAGGTCGGTCTAAGGCGGCAAACCTTATAGGATTAAACAGGATTTCCTCAAACGAATTGCCACCCGTGATGCTATCGGGCATGAGGTATTTTACAATGTGACGAAAAATACCCGTATTTCCGCCAGGGAAACTGAGGGCCCCCACTTCCGAATCATTCTGTTTACTGTCGTAAATATAACGAGCCTGCGTGCCAGGAAGCTCCAATTGCTTGGCGGAATAAGCCGAATAAACATCCGCGCCGACACCGCCCATCGAAATCGCAATAATCGGATCAAAATACTCCGTCACGTCGGGCCCCAACCCCATCACTTTTTCGAGCAAGTCTTTGTACGACATGCTGTCGAGCCACTGGTCCAGATCCTCGCCGGTGTAATAATCTTTCTTGTCATCAAAAGCACGATTCAAGTCGGTCTTGAATGCATCAGACCAAGGCAGCCGCGCCAGACGATCTTCTCTTGGATTTATTATCCAAGGGGTTTCGGCATCCACTCCTAAAAAATAGCCCGTGTCGTATCTCTCCTCTTCCCAGAATAAGCCGTAGTAGCTTTCCAATGGAGTTCTCACCTTAGTTTTATCGGGATCTTGTTTAACAAAGCTGTACTCAAAAGGCAGACCAACATCACGGTAGATATTAGCGATGAAATCATCGCTATCCTTCTTGGGAGGACCAAAATCGTTGGAGCATTGAGGGCCATATATCGTGTACCCATCCACCTCGAATTCGTTGCGTTTTGCTTCTCCACCAAATACAGGATGATTATCAAGAATCAGGCACTTCTTCGAGCTGCCAAATTCTTTATGGAATTGATAGGCTGCCCCGATACCAGAAAAACCGCCGCCGATGATGACCATGTCATACTCTTCGTCGAGTTGTTCGGCATCCTCTCTCATCGCTCCGGCATCTCCGTCGCGAATCAGATGCGAAGCTTCTACCACCGAGGCCACATTGCCGTTGGATAGCGCATAATCGCCCACTCCCCCGTAGCCAGTCCAGGGGTCTTGAAATACACCAGCCTGCTTTAGGTCTGTCGCATGCCCGGGCGCTGCAGAAGTAAGTAACGTCGACCCAATGCCAACCAACGTTCCATTGACGAAATCTCTGCGCGAAACATCTGCTCCTAGATGCGGTTGCATGAGTTTTTCACCGGTGACACCTTTTTTCTCCACCATAATTACGTTGCCCTCAGTTTCCCGCTAACAAGTCTTATGCATTTGAATAGACAAGCGTCCCAAAGTAGTAGATTACAAATCCGCTAGTCAAGCCAGGAATGAAATACTCTGGCTCTGGTACTCCGGACATAGCAAGTGCCACTGTAAACCCGGCGCCGATTAGAATCATGGCCAACGAGATTGCTTGATTGGGTCTTTTTCCTAGTAGTATCACAATTAACAATGGCCCAAATCCCGTTGCCATAACGGCCCAAGCATAGACCACCAGATCGAACACGCTGGTCTCGCCGTAAAGTGCGTATAAAGCGACACAAGTAGCAAAAAAGGTAACCAGAATCGTTGCTATTTTGCTTGCTTGGTAGCTAAATTTCAATCTGGGGAAAATGTCGTTGGTTAAGGCACCAGTGCAACTTATTACTAGTGAATCGGCAGTCGATATGGTTGCCGCGAAAATTCCGGCCAACATGACTCCTACTAAGAATGGTGGGAACAACTGGATGGCCATCGTAGGTAAAGCCAACTCGGCATCAAGGCTTCCATCGTCAACAAGAGTAATCCGGGCCAGCATGCCCACTAAAATAGCAGCTCCGAAAAACGCAGTATACCAGGAGTAATAATAGGCCCTTACTCTGGCGATGTTATCGCCGCTATCCATTGTCATATAGCCAACCATGATATGAGGTTGACCAACCGTCCCAAATCCCGCAAAAAACCAACCTAGCACAAACAACACGGGAGCAAATCCCCAATAGGAATCGACATCGTCAAACCAGCTCAAATAGGTTGGGCTAACTTCGTCAAACTTTCTCAACGTCTCCTCCCACCCTCCCGCATCAGCGATCCCGTATCCAACCAACAAGGCCATAACAACAATCATGACAATAGATTGGGCCGCATTAGTCCAGATAGTTGCTCTGATACCGCCTGCAAAACAGTACCCAAGTACGAGCACGGCTCCTACCACAGTGCCTATCCAGGCTTCCAAGCCAAATGTTGCCAAGAGAGCTTTACCAGTGGCAGCAAATTGAGCTGCAGCATAGATGCTCAAGAACAGCAGTGTAAGAACCCCAGCAACGAAACGAACCAATAACAGAGGTTCGCCTCCCCGGTAGGAAAGAAGAGAACTGTAGGTCTGAATTTCTTCGTTGTCAGCAAAGGCTCTGATATGCCTAAATGAGCATACCGACGCTATGAAATCACCCAAAACCCAACCAATGGCAATCCAGACCGAGGCTAATCCAACTCGGTAGGTAAAGCCGATCATCCCGATAAACATATACCCGCTGTTGCACGTTGCGGCTGTCGCCAGCGCAACGAGCCAAGGCTTTACGTCCTGACCAGCCAATAGGTAGTCTGCTGTGGTTGTTTTTTTCCAAACTACCGACGATAAACCTATCGTTGCAAACAACGCTAAAACAGCGACGAATGTTACTACGGTAGTGATATCCATATTATGCCTCAATCGAAACTGGCAACTTTCTTCACAGGCGTAAACATAACGTCAAACATCGGAGCTTGCACAGAGGCAACGTCTACGTGAGCCTGAATGGATTGGTGGTTGTCTTGGACGATCAGACGGGAATGCCGACTGTCATCATGGACGGAGGTAGTCTCACAGCCATAGCAGCCGACGCGGCCGCAAAGCAAGGAGCGCGATATGATATTGGATTGTTCCCTAAGCTTTAGACTTGACGTAAAAAATAAGCAACTTGACGCCTATTGCGAATAGTGGGGAGTTATAATTTGTACCGTCGCATAGGGGCTACTGCCTTAGCCTGCCGGCTGTCAACGCAACCCGAAAGATCGGTTTTGTATTTATCTTTGGCGTTTACATGCATGCGTTTGTTGATGAACTGGTCACGATACTTAATCCCACGTTGATAAATGGTTAATCAGTATTTTTTGCCTCGATGTGAACCCTATTCGACCGGAAAGCTGGCTGTTGACGACATCCACACGCTCTACTACGAGCAGTGCGGTTGCCCGGATGGTCTCCCGATTCTATTTCTCCACGGCGGACCAGGTGCGGGCTGTTCGAAGGTGGATCGGTGTTTCTTTGATGCGTCGAAATTCCGTGCGATCCTGTTCGATCAGCGCGGTAGTGGACGTTCGGAGCCCCCGGGTGAACTACGCGAGAATACCATCGACCATTTGGTCAGGGACATCGAGCAGTTGCGTGTTGAACTTGACATCGAGCAGTGGCATATCTTTGGGGGATCCTGGGGAAGCACCCTATCGATTTACTACGCTCAGGAGCATCCTGAGCGAGTTCTCAGCATGACGTTGCGAGGCATCTGGTTGCTGCGTCAGTCTGAATTAGATTGGTGGCTCTATCAGATCAGCTGGGTCCAGCCAGAACTTTGGCGGGAATTTGCTGAGTTCATTCCGGAAGCGGAACGCAATGATCTGTTGGAGGCATACTGGAAGCGTTTGACAGGGGACGACCATAAACTTGCTTTGGAAGCGGCGCGCCGATGGAGTATTTACGAGGGGGCTTGCTGTACCTTGTTGCCAGACAAAAATTTTTCCGGCGATTTCGCCAAGGATGAACTGGCGTGGAACCTCGCGCGATTAGAAGCCCATTACTTCAGGGCTGGAATGCAGCCTGATGATCTGCTACTTAGCCGTATTGATCGACTGAGAGATATTCCGGCCTTTGCGGTACATGGCCGGTACGACATTGTTTGCCCTATGAAAAGCCTGGATGATCTCCGAAGCGTCTGGCCCAAGCTTGATTGGGAGATCGTGCCTGACGCCGGTCACTCGTCCCGCGAACAGGGCATTACTAAAGAGCTTGTTGCGGCTACAAATAGGATCGCGGCCACTGGGTCGCCAGTTCGACCAAAGTAATAAAAAAGGTGTTTATCTCGGACTATTATTATACTTTGTCGTCCTTTTGTCGCTTTTTTCGGTATTCGCTCGGTGAAACACCAAGCTCTCGGTTAAAGACTTTATACATCTGCATTGCATTGCTAAAGCCTACGTTACGGGCAATTTCTTCCATCGCATGCTTGCTCTGGGTAAGTTCACGTTTGGCACGTTCGATTCGAACACGACGTATCTCAGTAGCAATCGGTCGACCCAGGTACTTTCGGAAACGAAGTTGCAGTGTGCGAGTTTCGGCGACTACGGCTCGGGCAACATCGTCTGGGGCAATACGCCGGTGAGAGTGTGCAGCGATAAACGACAGCGCTGCCATTACTTGCTCGTCGTCGACCACAAAGAAATCGGTTGACTCGCGAACCACGAGACTCGTTGGAGGCAGCAGTAGATGCTCAGATGGTGGGGCCTTACCGCTCATTAATTGGTGCAACAGTCGAGCTGCCTCGTACCCTACTCGCTCGTGGCCTAACTCCACACTCGTAATCGAGGGCTTTGGGTATTCGCATATCGCTTCCTCGTTGTAGCCAGCAACGATCGCCACGTCATTAGGCACAAGCCAACCTCGCTCGCGACACAATTGCGATAAGACCTGACCGACGTTCTCAGTACTAACATAGACACCTATCGGTAATTGCCAATTATCCATCATGCTTGTCAGTAATTGTTTGTTTTTATGCCATTTGGCACTAGTCGTCCAAGGATACTGTGAAACATTTACAGTTGTACTGGAATAGCCTTCCTCTACGAGCGTACTGCGGAATGCCTCTGCCTCTAAAAACTCTGCACGTGTTGCTAGAGTTGCTACGATGGCAAAGTTATGAAAACCTCGTGCCAACAGATGCTCGGCACGCAAACGTCCAACGGCCGAGTAGTCGGAAAATACTCCTGGCAAAGAATCACGAAAGGGCGACTGGAACCAGACGTTCACTAGCGGCGTGTTCAGCAACTTAGCTTGCTCCACCAGTTGCTTCGTGGCTAGACCGATAATGCCATCAAAACGGGCTGCTTGAGGTTTGGCAGGAGGAACTGAGTCAAAGAGAAAAGCATCAACAGTTGATTCCCAGTCATGTTCCTCTGCATACTGCTGGGTTCCGCTAAAAGTACCTACATTTCGCTTGTGAGGCCACTCCATGTCCATTATTAGGGCTACTCGACGAGTTTTAGATCGCATGCGAATTTCCGGAAAAGGAGGTTTATTTTCCTTAGAAGCATGTAGCTATCTAGCATAATGCATAGACAAAGAAAGGGCAACCATGCTTGTTTGGGCATGAAGATCAAACAAGAAAGTGCCCTGTAAGGTTGTCGCAAAACAATTAGTATTCGACGTATTTAACGAGCACTCGAATATTAATATGAAAAGAAGCCACACTGAAGTTTGCTGTGGATTTGTAACTCGGCATGATGACGAGTTTTTGGTTTGAGTATAGTCCGTTAATTGCTTTTCTACTTTTCTTTACTACTGTCGTTTAAGTTGCTTGCCCAGGGTGGTTTGGCGGGGCTGCCTGGGTCGAAACGACTTCGAGCGCATCGAAATTGGAGCATGTGATTTAGCTAGAAGTAGTTCCAAAATCTCCTCCTCGGATGAAATTGTCAACTTGTTGTTGATGGTGAAAATTGGAGCACTCCCCGGCGTTCCACTTGCAACTAACCTCACTCATCGGGGGAGGAGATTTTGGAACTACTTCCTGGGTTCACGGAAGTAGTAGTCACACAATGAAAGACCACTGACGCTAAGCATTCAACTTTTCCGAAGCTAGACACTGAGTACCATACACTGATAGACACTTATTGTTATTGCAATTTACTTTTCTTTACGATACGCCGGGTGATTCGACCGGCTTTAAAACAGAGGGTTTAAGAATAATGGCTAGTAAGAATTCCAAAAAAAAATCCAAGAAAATTAAAAAAACCGCCAAGCGGCTCGCTGCTTACTCGGCGGCTGCGGCGGCTACCATTGTGACGACGGGTGACCAGTCGGCCAATGCTGCGGAGATGGTTCATGATATTACGGACGTTACCTTTACTACTGGGGGGCTGGATTTCAATCTGGTTACTGGAGGAATAACGTCCCAAACTAGTTACCACTTCTATTACTACGGCTACGCGAATAGTGCCACTACCTCCGGCGCTCACCCCGTCCACCTTGCGAGGTTTGCTAGTTTTTATAACCCTTACTTTTATCAGGTTAATTACGATGGATTCGGTGCCATCGCCATGGGAACTGAAACGAAAGATGGTTTTTTTAGAGTGGCTGAGAATATTGGCCATGGTGCCGCGATTGATACCAACCGGATATTCACCGCCTCCGGCACCCACAATGGGAATTCATACACCAGGGATTATGGATCCGATGGTTTTAAGAAACTGCCGCACAAAAATTGGGGCGCGAAAGATGAAGGCCATGGTTTTGTTGGCATTAGTTTCAGTATCAGTGGTCAGCAACATTTTGGTTGGGCGGAAGTAACGAGAGGGTATGATCCAGATGGTAACTTTAATCTGGACGACAAGGTCGACGGTGCCGATTTTCTCGAGGCGCAAAGAGGCTTTGGCGCCCTCGAAGGTGATTATACCAGCGAAGATCTGACCCTTTGGGAAGAAAATTTCCCTGCCAATGATATCACGCCCGGGATCACCCTCCACGGCTTTGGCTACCAAACCGACCAAGGGGTTGCTTCGGTAACGCCTACAATAGGGGGTTCGACGATTGACCCACCGGCGGCAGTGGCAGCAGCTGGTATCCCAGAACCAAGCTCTATTTTGTTACTCGCCATGGGTGCAGCTGGATTGGGATCGTGGCGACGACGCCGCTCGAAAGACTAATGCCAAGGTAGGTAAATGTCAGGCACTAATATTATGGAACTTTGCTGAATAGGATAACTAATTCGCAGGCTTAATAACTGAGGGTTAAGAATAATGGCTAAAAAGGTTTCCAAAAAGCAATCCAAGAAACTTAATAAAACCGCCAGGCGGCTAGCTGCCTACTCGGCTGCTGCAGCGGCCACCGTTGTAACGGCAGGTGACCAGTCTGCCAACGCTGCAGAGATCGTCCATGATATCGCGGACGTTACCGTTGAATATGCTTCGTTGGATATCAACATGGTAAGCGGAAATGCAACACCCCAAACTAGTTATTACTTCTTCTACTATGGGAGATACAATAGTGCTGCCACAAATGGCGTATATTCCTTCAACATGGCTCATTTTTATACTTATTTTAACCCCTACTTCTATGGTAATGGCACGTCGCTCTATGCTCCTGGCGATCCCCTGATGGCGGTAGTTCAAAATGGTGGTGGGAAAGTAGCAGCGCAACTTGGCCATAGTGCAGCGGTCGGCGGTGCCCTTACCAGTCCCCTTGTTTGGGCAGCCGATGGGAACAGTGACTGGGCTGTAGCGAATAAACCCGAATGGGACGACGAAGAAGCAGGTGAGAGAGGTCACGGCTTTATCGGCCTTAGTTTCTCTATCAGCGGAGAGAAACATTACGGCTGGCTGGAAGTTACCAGAGTGCTGGAGGACTGGGGTGACTTCAACGACAATGGTGACGTCGAAGGGAACGATTTTTTGCTCTGGCAACAGGACAATGGCATCGGTGAATACCAAGACTGGGAAGTTACTTTTGGCAACCTCGACGTCGATGGCAGTGGGGTCATTGTGCACGGCTTTGGTTATCAAACCGACCCTGGTGTAGCTTCGCTAACACCCACGGTAGGGGGTTCGACGGTTGACCCAGCGCCGGCAGTTGCGGCGGCTGGTATCCCCGAACCTAGCTCGATTCTATTGCTAGCCTTGGGCGCAGCCGGAATGGGATCGTGGCGACGACGACGCTCGAACGACTGATGCCAAGGTAGGCAAATGTCAGATACTAAAATATGGAAATATGGTGAATGGGATGACTAATTCGCAGGCTTTACGCCCTGTAATTTGCGGTTTCAGCTTTCAAAGCTTTCTCCCGGTTGCACTGGTCGCACTGATAGCGACCAGTGTGGCGGGCTGCGGACAGGGTTCACAAGTCGACCGGAAGCCAATCTTTGGAAAGATTATAGGCGCAGAGGGCCGAGATGGCATGGTGACCTTTATACCGCTTGATGCAACGCTCGGTCCTGTTGCTATCCTTAGCTTCAAAGATGGAACTTACCAGTTCAATAGCAAGGATGGCCCGGTTCCTGGGGAATACGAAGTAACTATCGAACTGGTGCAGGTTGCGGCACAAAAAAAACAATCGCAGGCCGCACAGTACAGAGACATTCGAATACCGAAAGGTGAAAAGCTGGTAATTAAGAGTAGAGGTGATGGGAGTGACGTGATCTACGAGCCTGAGAGGACGGCAGCGGTCTCGAACCACTCTCCCCAGACAAGCACTACTTCAGATTCGCCCGAGGGGCCCATAACGTCATCGGTTACAGTTCCCACGGACGGCCCCTATGAGGTTGACCTGAAGTACAACTAAGATGGCATCACATTCAATCTGAAAAAATATACTAGGCGAGAAAATCCTAACCGTAGCGTTTTTTTAAGGGAAGTTGCTATGAAGAATCGCAATCGAGTCCAATCTGGATTTACGTTGGTGGAACTATTGGTGGTGATTGCCATCATCGGAGTTTTAGTCGCATTACTGTTACCAGCCATCCAAGCGGCTCGGGAAGCAGCACGCCGAATGACTTGCACGAACACGATCAGGCAATGGGGACTGGCCCTGCACAATCATCACGATGCCATGCGAACCTTGCCCCCTGGTGTTATCTATTCTTCTGGCTGGGATTGGCGAGCAATGTCGCTTCCTTACCTGGAACAGGGCAACCTCTTCGATACAATCGACTTTGATATGACAAAAACTTGCTGGGAGAAAAACAGCCTTCCAGAAAACCATCCCGCGAGTAAGGATTTTGGTCTATTGTATTGCCCAAGCGAGCCACGGGCAGGCCAGACGACACAGTGGAATGGTGATCGGGATTTTCACGTGACGAATTACTTGGGTGTCTCGGATCAAAAAAAGAGGGGCTTTCTTCTAGGGCGAGGAAAACCTGGCACGGTCATGGAAAAAGGTGACGGTACGTTCTACTTTGATAGTAGCGTTGAATTTAGAGAGATGACCGATGGATTGTCGAACTGCATCATTGTGGGGGAACGCGGGTTGCAACGCCATGATCCGTGGGGGTACGCCGTCTGCTCCTGGAGCGATCGGGATGCCGTTCTCAGCATGAGGTTAGGGATTGGCCCAGGGAACGACTACGACGTCGCTCACGATCACCACTTCTGGAGCTATCATCCAGGTGGAGCCCATTTTATGTTCGCAGATAACAGTATTCGCTTGATGAATAATGACACCAGCCTGGAAGTCATGCGAGCTTTGGCCACTATCCAGGGTGAAGAAATCTTGGATGAATATTGAGCTGCAGAACGTCGCCAACGACACCATGTAACTTTCAAGACGCTCCAACATCTCGAGTACCTCCCTATTAGCGGCCGACCGTTCCATAAGGGCGTTGATCGCATGGGTAGCATATTTGGCTATACGACTCGCCATAACCGCTATTTCAATCTGGCTCAGCCGTGATTGTTTAGGTAGTCATCCATGGGCAGGGGCGCTTCACATTTTTCAGGAACGAAAATCCTGTTTCTAACATGTCAGGTTGACTTTCTTACCGGAACTCATTTCATATCTGATAACAACTGTTGAACTACCTGTAGACAAAAAATCGAGTTTCCAATGGCGACCTACGAGAAAGCTTACCATATCTCAGATCCTTAGAAGTTATTCGCGCATCTCTGGGCGAAATTAGCGGAAATCTATTTTTACATACAGAAACTTCTAAGAGAAATTATATCGATATGTACGACTGTATTATCATTGGTGCGGGGCACAACGGCCTCATTTGCGCGAACTATTTGGCTAAAAAAGGTTGGAAAGTTCTAGTCCTCGAAAAACGACATCTTGTCGGTGGCTGCACGGTGACTGAGGAGATCGGCCCCGGTTACAAAGCCTCGATTTGCTCTTATGTCGTGAGCCTTTTGCTCCCCGAAATTGTCGAAGAGTTGGAGCTAAAAAAGCACGGCTACAAGACTCTGCCTAGAAACCCTTCGGCGTTCACGCCGTTTGAGGACGGACGCTACCTCTTTTTGGGTCCAGACCAAAAAGCCAACTACGAGGAGATCAAGAAATTCTCTGAGAAAGATGCCAAAGCCTATGGTGAGTACGAAGCATTTCTCGAACGGGTTGCCGAGCGGATTGAACCCATCCTGAGTTCGAGGACTCCAGATCTTTTCCCACTACCCTCGTCCTGGAGAAAGCTCTCGCTCGTAAAACGCATAGCAGATCTGAAAATAGGTTTGCGGTTGCAAAAGGCCATGAAGAGTTTGGGAGAAGATTTGCCCGAAGCGCTCGAGTTGATGACCGGCAACGCGAAGACCATTCTCGACCGTTGGTTCGAATCGGATGAACTAAAAGGTACCATCGCGACCGACGCCATCATCGGCAGCGCTCAATCCTATTCCGCACCGGGAAGTTCCTATGTCCTATTGCACCACGTGATGGGTTCCGCAGGAGGCGCGCGCGGTGTGTGGGCTTATGTCGAAGGCGGTATGGGCGCTTTGGCCGATGCCATTGCTTCCTCGGCCCAAGAGAAGGGTGTAGAGATTCGAGTTAATGCTTCCATCGAAGAGATCCTCGTGTCCAACGGTCAGGTTACGGGGGTTCGACTCGAAGGCGGAGAAGAGATAAAAGCACGTCGAGTCGCTTCAAGTATCGACGCGCACCATACCTTTGAAAAGATGATGGATCCGTCGCACTTACCCGAAGGTTTCCGCAAGGCAGTCTCACGCATCGACTACGCCAGCGCCACGCTCAAGATCAACCTAGCGGTGAGTGAACTCCCAGACTTCACATGTCTACCTGGCAACAAGGAAGTCGGCCCACAACATCGGGGCACCATCCATATCGGTGCTACGCCCGAGTACATCGAGCGGGCTTACGACGACTCGAAATACGGGCGTCCCTCCGAGCACCCGATTGTTGAGATGACCATCCCGACTTCTGTCGACAAGACGCTAGCTCCCGAAGGCCATCATATTCTTTCGCTGTTTGTTCAATACGCTCCCTACGAACTGGCGGAAGGCACATGGGATGATATCAAGGAAGAGTTTGCTGACCGTTGCATCGCCGAAATTGCCCGCTACGCGCCCAATGTTCCCGGTTCGATCTTGCATCGCCAGATTGTCACGCCGGTCGATCTTGAGAAAACTTTTTCTCTCACCGGCGGCAACATCATGCAAGGCAGCATCGGCCTGAATCAATTAGGGCCAATGCGTCCTGTTCCCGGATGGAGTGACCACCGTACGCCGGTCGATGGCTTGTATATTTGCGGCGCTG
>Ga0315338_1004216_pt1 | contig 11642 bp, 11 predicted proteins | sample ASW8metaG_FD_204518 | JGI IMG/M metagenome (GOLD analysis project Ga0315338, IMG submission 204518) | Ammonia-oxidizing marine archaeal communities from Monterey Bay, California, United States - ASW #8 | ecosystem: Environmental > Aquatic > Marine > Coastal | place: USA: California | collected...
AGGCGCGGACAACCCCGTCCTCCCGTCGCCGCCTCCGCAGCTGCTCACCCTTTTCGCCGTACCACGAGCGGCTTCGAGAGCCTGATCCCGACGGATAGTGGCGAGGATTTCTTCTTCTCTCAGTGGATAACGGACGGGGACCCGGTCGAATTTCTCGAGCACGGTGGCGAGAATCGCGATCCTCTTCTGGGCGACCCACGTGGCGGGATGCTCGTCTCCGCGGGTTTTCACGTCGCCCTCGTCCTGTTCGTCCTGCTCGAGCCCAACTTGCGTGATCTGTTGAATTTGTCGCCGCCGCCCGAGCAAGTTGTGGCGGAGGTCGATCGAAGCGAGCCTCTCGTAATGTTCATGGAGGAGCCGGCCGCTCCGCCGCTGATGGCGGCGGTCCCTGCCGTTCCCGAAGCGCCGGTCCCGCAACCCGAGCCCCAAGTCCAGGCGCAAGCGACACCTCCGCCGGCGGTGGACAATCCGATGCTGATTCCGAAAGCGATGCTCCCGCCGGACAGACGGGCGGAGATCATGAACGATCTACCGTTCTCGAGCGGGGACACCGACGAGTTCTATACGGACGAGGAAGTGAAGGATCCGGGTGATGAAGGCGATCTCGCGGAGCCCGAACTCGACGAGGAGGCTCGTGTCGCCGAGCAATCGCCGCCGGACGCGCTCGAAGACGCGCTGACGGATGACGGCGACGCGCTCGAAGACATCGAGCCTGAGGTCGCGGATGACAGCATGGACGCGCAAGAGCTCTCGGACTTCATCTTCGGTGAGCCGGAGTTGACCGACGAGCCGAACCCGTTCGAGTCGCGCGAGGAGAGCCGCGCGGCGAGGCGGCGGGAGGCCGAGGCGTCGAGCCGGACGCTTGGTGAGGTCGGCGAAGGAGGAGAGAACGGCCGGATGACGGATATCCGTCGCTTCCTCGCCGGAGCGCGATTTCATAATCCCGAAGGCGGCCTCGTCAGCAACAGCGACAACACGCTTTACTACAACGACAAAGGGGCGAACTTCGTTCCTTGGATCCGGCGCATGTTGAAGGAAGTCGAGCGCACGTGGCGCGCGGGCATGCCGTGGGCTGCGAACATCTATGCGGGACATGTGGCGGTCTCGTTTCGAGTGGATCGCAGCGGAGCGCTCTTGGCCTACGAGACCATCAAGCCTTCGGGCGTGCCGGGCTTCGACAACATTGCCGTTGGTGCCATCCGCGCCGCCGATCTCTTGCCTCTGCCGGCCGACTATCCCGACGAGCAGTTCGAGATCATCCTCGTGTTCTGGTACAACGAGCGTCCCTACGATATCTTTGGCTAAACACGCGGTCTTCGTTCTCCTCGCTCTCGCGCTCGCGTGCGGAGGGAGACCGCAGCGAGCGCCGGGACACTCGCGGGTGCCACCACCGCCGAGCCCGGTCGCCGCCGCGGTGCCGGCGCCCACGCAAACAAAAGCTCCGGACTTCGTTCCTCCCGGAATCGAGCTATTGGCGCCTGCGCCTCGCGTCCGGGTCGGATTGTCGACAACCGCCCGCGGCGTGCGGCTCACATCGTCCCGTCCGTTCCGCGTAGGGAGCCCGGGACGGTTCGTAGAGACCCAAGACGTCCTCGTAGAAACGGGACAATCGATCCCGTCGGAGAGCTCGGTCTTTCGAATCCAGCTCCGCAGCTTCACCACGCGAGCGGATGCGCTCTCCTTTCGACGGGCGACGATCGAGACCGCGGGATTGGACGAAGAGCTTTCGATTTGGCGTGAGGAGGGATCCGGTCGGTTCGCCGTTCGACTCGGCGCCTTCGAAGCCGAAGCGACCGCGCGGGCACGCATGCGCGATCTCGTTGCCCTCGGGCTCGAAGGTCTCGAGACCGTGCGTGAGTCAACGTCGTCGAATCGCCCGCAGGAGCTCGTTCTCCGACCGCGAGGCCAGGCGGAGATGCGAACCGACGCGTTGGCGTTGACGGCGGTGCCGAGTCAGCTCGGGAGCTTCATCGAGGTCGACGGTGCGCCCTATCGTGGATATCTCGAGCTGTTCATCAATCGCTCCAACCGTTTCACGATCGTGAACATCGTGCATTTGGAGGACTACCTCAAAGGCGTGGTCCCGGCGGAGCTGTCGCCGACCGCATTTCCGGAGAAAGAGGCGGTCAAGGCGCAGGCGCTCGCTGCTCGAACCTACGTCATGAAACGAAGCGGACAGTTCTCCGCCGACGGATACGACATCTGCGCGACCCCTGCCTGCCAGGTCTATCGTGGTGTCTCGGTGGAACATCCCATGTCGAACGACGCCATCGGCGAGACCTCGGGCGAAGTTCTTACCTATGAAGGAGTCCTCGTCGACGCTCTCTATACGTCGACGTGCGGCGGCAGGACGGAGAACTCGGAGAATATTTTTTCGACGGCGTTTCCCTACCTCGTCAGCCGCGTTTGCTTCCTCGAAGGCGGGGGAAGTCTCATGCGTGCGGCGCCGGGCCAGCGTCCTGCATCTCTCGAGCTCACCGTTCTCAACGAGCTCGGAATCGCACCGGATCGCGGCGCGCTCGATGGACCGGCGAGCGGGGAGGAGACGCTCCGTCTCGTCCGGCGCACCGTCGCGGCCCTTGGGCAGGAGAATTGTCTTTCGGACGACGCTTTCGCTTCCGGAAGCGTCGACTCCCTCTCGCTGTCTCGCGTACTCGGTGAAGCGCTGTGCTGGGAGCGTCGCCTCCCGTTCTTGATGTCGACCGCCGACGCATCTCGGTGGGGCCCGTTTCCGGAAGCGTCGGAGCGCGACCATCGGTTCCTCGCCTTCGCTGTCCACCAGGGGATCGTGCAGCCGCCTCGTGAGGGATTTCTGTCTCGGCGAGCGCTAGCCCGCGCGGACGTCGTGGACGCGCTCTACCGACTGCTGGTCTTGCGGGGAGAGCCGGCGCTGCGACCGGCGACGGTCTTGCGCGTCGGCGGAGGGCGGATCATGCTTCGCGACGACAGCCTTTCGGATCGTGACAATCAGATCGCGACGACGCTGTCTCCGAACGGCTATTTGTTCCGGCGAAGCGCGGAGGCGACGACGTATTACACGTCGGAGCTCTTCTTGTTGCCCGGCGACGAAGTCGAGATTCGCATCGGGGACGCCGGGATCGACGTGCTCGTGCTCGCCTCGGAGGGCGCGACGTTCGACCGTAGCTCTCGCATGTCCCATTGGGTCGTGCGAAAGTCCAATGAAGACCTCTCACGCGGAGCCGGGCTGCAAGAGCAAGTCGGTGACGTCGTCGACTTGCGACCGACCCGCTACGGCCGCTCCGGCCGGATTATCGAGCTTAGTGTGGTCGGTACCTATGGAAACGTCACGCTGAGAGGCCTCGCGATCCGGCGCGCCCTGGGAATCCGAGAGAACTTGTTCTTTCTGGATGCGCAACGCGCTCCAAGCGGGGCGGTCGAAAGCTGGGTCTTCACCGGGCGAGGTTGGGGCCACGGTGTCGGGCTTTGCCAGGTAGGCGCGTACGGGATGGCGGCCGCGGGCTTCGGCTACCGCGACATCCTTCGTCACTACTATCCGGGGACGGAGATCGTACATCGCACCCCGTCGGCCGGTCTCGGCGCTCGATGATGCGGTCGTATCGTGATGATACGGTGTAGCTTAGCCGGATTGTCGGCCGTCCAAGTTGACAAGAGGTAGCACGCCCCTTAGCATGACTTTCACGATTTCGGACAGTGTAGCCGAGCCATGAGTGCCACAAACGCGATGAAGATCGAAAATCCTGCTGAGGGCGACAACCTACGAGGGAGACTGTCGGATGTCGGCCTTCCCACCGTTCTCGCCGTACTCCAGGAATCCGGCCGCACCGGCGTCTTGTCGCTCGTCAACTCGGGGGTTCGAAAGTCCATTTATTTCCTCGGCGGCAAGCTCGTATTCGCGGGCAGTAGCCAGCCGGCCGACCGCCTGGGTGAAGTCTTGCTGCGCGGCGAGAAGATCTCGACCGAGGAATATCTAGGTCTCGATCAACGGATCCGCGGTGGCCAGCGGATCGGCAAGGCACTCGTCGAAGGCGGCGTGCTCTCGCCCAAGGATCTCTGGTGGGCGATCGAGCAGCAGATCAAAGAGATCGTCTGGAGCATCTTCGAGTGGGAAGACGGCTACTACCATTTCGAAGATGACGACGCGCCCGAACGGGAGAAAATCACGTTCGACCTCGATGTCGCCGGCCTCGTCGTCGAGGGCATTCGTCGCTCCGACGGGATGGGCGCTATCCGAGAGCACTTCATTTCTACCGACTGTGTCGTCGAGCAAACGGAGCTCGTCGTTCCCGTCGAGCTCGAAGCGCACGAGCGCCATGTGCTCCGGCTCATCGATGGCCAACGCACCATCGCGGAGATTTGTACCGAGAGCGAAATCGGCGAAGCCGAGACCCGCAAGGTCATGCACGCCTTCCTGGCGATCGCGGCGCTGAAATCGCTAGGGCCTCGACAGGCGGCGCTGACGAAGAATGTGGTCGAAGGAGACGCGCTCGCCTCGGTCGTCGACCTCTATAACGAGATGTACCGGCACCTGTTCCGACACATGTCGGAAGAAGTCGGGCCGATCGCCGAGATCATCTTGGAAAAGTACCTGAAAGAGCTCAAAGAACGGCCCGGCTCGTTGTTCGAAAAGGTGCGACTCCAGCAGGACGGTGCGCTCGACCCTCTCCAGGTCGAGCGGAATCTGCAGCGGGTCCCCGAGCCGGAGCGACGCGATCAGCTCGTCTCGGGGCTCAACGAGCTGTTGTACTCGGAGCTGCTCGCCGTCAAGCGAACGCTCGGGGCCTCTCACGAGAGTCAGCTCATCTCCGTATTTCGGGAGATGCAGAACGGCGGCTGACCGTGGCGCTGCCAACACTTCCCGGCTTCACTCACACTCAAGCCGTCGGTGCCCTGATAATAGGAGGGGCTTTGCTGCTGGTGCTTTTGTCACGGTTTATCGGCTCGTGAAACGGGAAACAACGTCGGTCGTCGCCGTCGTCGGGCCAACCGGCTCAGGCAAGAGCGAGTTGGGCATTGGAGTCGCTGAGGCGCTCGATGGGGAGGTCGTGGGCTGTGATGCCCTCCAGGTCTATCGAGAGCTCGATATCGGGACGGCCAAGACGCCGCCGAGCGAGCGCCGAGGCATTGCGCATCATCTTCTCGACGAGGTTTCTCCGACCGAGGAGTTTTCCGCGGCGGACTACATCGCGCGGGCATCTACAGTCGTCCGAGAGATCGCGACCAGGGGCCACCTCCCGGTGTTGGTCGGCGGAACCGGCCTGTATCTACGGGCGTTGCGACTTGGCCTCTTCGAGGGCCCGGGACGATCCACGGTGGTCCGGGATCGTCTGCAGAGCATGGCCGCGCGACGGCGGCCCGGATTTCTCTCGCGACTCCTGTCACGTTGGGATCCCTCGTCCGCCGCGCGGATCCACGAGAACGACCACGTAAGGCTCCTGCGCGCGCTCGAAGTGCGCATCCAGAGCGGTACGCCCATGAGCGCGCTGATGGAACGAAGGACGAGTCCGCTTCAGGGTTTCCAAGTTATACTAGTCGGCCTGTCGCCCGATAAGAGCGCTTTATCGGAGCGGATCGAGCGTCGAGTCGACAAGATGCTCGAGCGAGGATTCGTTCGGGAGGTCCGTGAGCTTCGAGACCGGTATGGAGATAACGTCCCAGCTTTCAAAGCCATCGGCTATGGCGACGTGAGCCGCCATCTCGATGGCGCGATGGATGAGGATGAGCTTCGTCAGGTGGTCGCGAAAGCCACGACACAATATGCGAAACGACAGATGACCTGGTTTCGAGGTGAACGAGATATCGAATGGTTTCCTGGCTGCGGCGATGAGCCGCACGTCTTGAAAGATGTTCTGAGCTATTTGCGGTCGGTCCTACCCGGCCGCGATCTGGAGTTGATGCATGCAGAAACAGCCCCCTAACGTTCAAGACAGCTTCTTGAACCACGTTCGTCGCGAGAGGATCAACGTTACGATCTACCTCGTCAACGGAACCAAACTCACCGGACGCATCAAGAACTTTGACCGCTTCGCCATCATTCTCGAGAACAGCGGGATCGACCAGATGTTGTTCAAACACGCGATCTCGACCATCAGTACCAACAAGCAGTTCGGAAACTACATGAATCTCGACAACGTCGTGGGTTCCGACGAGAAAAAAGAGTAAGCACTATCGCTTTTTGATCGCTTCCGCGGTGTCCACCCTCGCGTCGTTGACCCGTCGGTGCGGCGTGCTATAATCCAGCGCTTAGCGTAAGGAACTCAAGGTGTTAGTGGATCTGCAAACGGTGTCCCCCGAGGGGCATGTGATCGATTGTACGGTCCCGCCTTCGAGTGTGGCGACGGATTCGCGCGAGTTTCGCCTCGATGATGGGGCGATGCTCAAGGGACGCCTGGAAGCGTCCAAGGGGCGCGCTTACCGTCTTAAAGGTTCTTTGTCCGCCAGAGCGCGGGTGACTTGTGTACGTTGTCTGGAAATTTTCGACTTTCCTGTTTGCGAGGTGCTCGACCTGTCGTATCTGCCGCAGTCCGACAACGTCGCGCTCGATGAGCAGCAGGATCGCAGTCTCGACGAAGAGGAAATGGCGGTGAGTTTTTACAGGGACGACGCGATCGACCTCGGACATCTGGTGTGGGAGCAAATCGTGCTCTCGCTACCCATGAAGCCCGTGTGTCGTCCCGAGTGTCAGGGCTTGTGTCCTGAATGCGGTACGAACCGGAACCGAGAAACGTGTTCCTGTGTGCTCGACGACCTGGATCCCAGGTGGCAGTCGCTCAAAGCGCTGTCCGAGTCGGAGCCTTCCCAAGACTAGAAGGAGATCAAGGAGAAATGGCCAATCCCAAAAGGCGTCATTCGAAGAGCCGGCGCGGCAAGCGTCGTGCGCATGATGCGTTGACGACGAAGTCTCTCTCGGAGTGTCCGAACTGCCATCAGCCGAAGGCTCCGCACCGTATCTGTCCAAATTGCGGGCACTACAAGGGCACTCAAGTGATGGAAGTCAAGGAAGCGTAAGCGTCGCGCTCACACCGCTTTTATTTCTCGCGTGCCCTGCTTTACCCGTAACTCAATTCAACGCCCCGAGGGGCTACCCTATTTGGAAAGTAGTTCTCGATGACCAGTGCATGCAAAATTGCGTTCCTATTCCCCGGTCAGGGTTCACAGGCCGTGGGAATGGGAAAGGAGCTCGCCGAAAACTACCCTGAAGCTGCCCGCGTCTTCGAGGCAGCGGATGAGGCCCTGGGCTTTCCGCTTTCTGCATTGTGTTTCGAGGGACCCGAAGAGGAGCTCAAGCTGACGGAGAACACTCAGCCGGCGATTTTGACCGCGAGCGTGGCTGCGTGCGCGGTGCTGACGGCGTCCGGCTTGAAGCCCTCGGTCGTTGCCGGACACAGCCTGGGCGAGTATTCAGCGCTCGTGGCGGCGGGCGCGCTCGATTTCGTCGACGCCGTCAAGCTCGTGCGCAAGCGCGGGCGCTACATGCAGGAAGCCGTGCCGCGAGGCGAGGGAGCGATGGCGGCGATCCTGGGGATGCCTCGAGACGCCGTCGAGGAGCTGTGCCGAGACTCCGCTCAGGGGCTGGTCGTTCAGGCCGCGAATCTCAACGGCGCGGGACAGATCGTGATCGCCGGTCACACGGAGGCGGTCGAGCGAGCGTGTGGGCTCGCAAAGGAGAGGGGCGCGAGACGAGCGGTGTCGCTGCCGGTGAGTGCACCCTTTCACTGTTCGCTGATGGAGCCCGCTGCGCTCCGGTTAGACGCGGACCTGGCAGAGACTCCTTTTTTCGATTTCGAAACTCCACTTTACGCGAACGTGGATGCGCGGCCGATTTCCGAGGCGACGTTGGTGCGGGAAGCTCTCTCACGTCAAGTCACCGCACCGGTACGATGGCAAGAGATCATCGAGAACATGGCTCGGGATGGTGTCGAGCGTTTCATCGAGGTTGGGCCGGGCCGAGTCCTGACGGGGCTGGTCAAGAAGATCGTGAAGGGCGCCGATGCCGCGTCGGTAGGCGCGCCTCAAGCTGTCCAGCAGCTCGTGGAGGCCGGCGTTGTCTGAGTGGGAAGGCAAGGTCGCATTGGTTACCGGCGGTACGCGAGGCATCGGCCGCGCGGTCGCGACGACTCTCGCGGCGCACGGACTCTCGGTCGCACTGACCGGCCGAGACGAAGAACGATCGCAGCAAGCGGCGTCCGAGATCGGCCACGAGGCGATGGGCGTTGCCATGGACGTGACGGACCGTGCTTCCGTCGATGAAGCCATCAAGCGCGTTACCGAGAAACACGGCCGGGTCGATATCCTCGTCAACAATGCCGGTATTACGCGCGACGGCCTGTTCATGCGCATGCAGGCAGCCGACTGGAACGCGGTGATGGAAACCAATCTCACCGGTCTCTACCACTGCAGCCAGGCGGTGCTCCGGCCTATGATTCGGCAGCGCTCCGGACGCATCATCAATATGAGCTCCGTCGTTGGCGTCATGGGAAATGCGGGCCAGACCAACTACGCCGCTTCCAAAGCAGCGATCTTGGGCTTCACCAAGGCCTTGGCCCGCGAGGTCGCGTCACGCAACGTGACCGTAAACGCGATCGCGCCGGGCTACATCGATACGGATATGACTCGAGGACTCCCGGAGGACTCGACCGACGCTCTCAAAGATGCGATCCCGCTCAAGCGTATCGGACGGCCTGAAGACGTTGCTTCCGCGGTGCTCTATCTTGCATCCGAAGGTGCCAGCTATGTCACCGGGCAGGTACTACAAGTAAACGGTGGTTTGTACATGTGAGGAGGAATTCATGAGCAATGTTGCAGAGAAAGTAAAGAACATCATCGTCGAGCAGCTCAGCGTCGACGAAGATCAAGTGACCGAGGACGCTTCTTTTGTTGACGATCTGGGCGCGGACTCCCTCGACCAGGTGGAGCTCGTCATGGCGTTCGAAGAAGAGTTCGGCCTCGAGATCCCGGATGAGGATGCCGAGAAAATCACCCGCGTCAAAGAAGCGGTCTCGTACATTACCGGGAACTCGAAATAGGCAGGATCCATTTTGACCCGTAGAGTCGTCGTCACTGGAGTCGGGCTCGTGTCCGCCCTCGGTATCGGTACCCGCCCGACATGGGAGGGTTTGCTGGCCGGGGAGTCCGGAGTCGGTCCCATTACTCATTTCGACGCTACGGATTTCAGTGTTCGGATTGCTGCCGAGCTCAAGGGGTTCGATCCTCTTGATTACATCCCCAAAAAAGAAGTGAAGAAGATGGATGTCTTCATTCACTACGCCATGGCGGCATCGACTTATGCGATGGAGCAGTCCGGACTTTCGATCGACGCCGACAATGCCGATCGCGTCGGTGTCTATCTGAGCTCCGGTATCGGTGGGTTCGCAACGATTGAGCGGGAGCACAAGAATCTACTCTCCCGCGGACCGCGGAAGATTTCGCCGTTCTTCATTCCGGCGATGATTATCAACTTGGCGTCCGGGCAGGTCTCGATCCGTTTCGGCGCCAAGGGCCCGAACTCCGCGACCGCGACCGCCTGTTCCGCGAGCGCGCACGCGATTGGCGATGCCATGAAGATAATCCAGCGAGGGGCCGCTGACGCGATGATCGCCGGAGGCTCGGAGGCCGCGATAACGCCGATGGGCGTTGGCGGTTTCGCGGCCATGCGAGCACTTTCGACACGGAACGAGGAGCCGGAGCGTGCCTCGAGACCGTTCGACGGCGAGCGCGACGGGTTCATCGTGGGCGAGGGCGCAGGTGTCGTCGTGCTCGAGGAGAGGGAATTCGCCTTGAAACGGGGTGCGAACATCCTGGCGGAGCTCGTCGGCTATGGTATGAGCGCGGATGCCTTTCATATGACGACGCCTTCGGAGACGGGTGACGGCGCACAACGAGTGATGCGCCATGCCATCAGCGACGCCTCCGTCGAGCCGGAAGTGGTGGGCTACGTCAATGCGCACGGCACTTCCACGCCTTACAATGATCGCACCGAGACGATGGCGATTCGGAAAGTCTTCGGCGAGCATGCGGACCGCTTGGCGGTGAGCTCGACGAAATCGATGACTGGCCACCTCTTGGGTGGGGCCGGCGGCCTCGAGGCCGGGATTACCGTCCTCGCGCTCTTGGAGCAAGTCGCGCCGCCCACGATCAACTATGAGAATCGTGACCCGGATTGTGACCTGGACTACGTTCCAAACGAGGCGCGCCGCCTGGAATTCGACTATGCGCTGTCCAACTCTTTTGGGTTCGGCGGGACGAACGCGGCGCTCTTGTTCAAGCGACACGTCTCGTAGGGCACGGAGAAGCGAACGCGCCCGTGTTTGAAAAGGGGGCGCCGTGGGGAGTGAACGCATGACGACCGGCGTCGTTTTTAGCGAGGAGCTCAAACGGCACGATACGGGGAGTGGGCATCCCGAATCGCCGACCCGAATCGATGCCGTGGTGCGTGCGCTGGCCGATGCGTCCCTCGAGGGAAAGCTCTCGCAACTCGCCCCGCGTGCGGCGGACAAGGAGGAGATCCTCCTCGTTCATTGGGATCGGCTCTATCGGGAGATCGCGGACTCCGCCTCACACGACAAGACCCTGCTAGACGCGGATACGATTGCTTCTCGCGACACGTTTGAGCTCGCGCATTTGGCGACGGGGACCGTCCTTACCGCGATCGAGGAAGTGATGGAGGGAAACGTAGCGAACGCCTTCGCGTTTCCGCGTCCACCTGGACACCACGCGAAGCCGGACAAAGCAATGGGCTTTTGCGTGTTCAATCACGTCGCGATCGCGGCCAAGTTCGCCCAGCAGCGCTTCCAGCTCAAGAAGATCCTCGTGATCGATTTCGATGTGCACCACGGCAACGGAACACAAAAAGCCTTCTACACCTCCCCGGAAGTCTTGTACATCTCCACGCATCAATGGCCGCACTATCCGGGCACGGGCGCTTTGGCCGAGTGTGGCAAGGATGAGGGCGAGGGATTCACGCTCAATGTGCCGATGAGCCCGGGAATGGGAGACCGCGAGCTCGCTCGGGTCTTCTCCGAGCTCGTGATCCCGGTGGGCCTCGAATTCGAGCCTGAGCTCATTCTGGTCTCGGCCGGATTCGATGGCCACGCGGACGACCCGCTCGGAGGCATGGACATAACCAGAGGCGGCTATGCTCGTATCTCGCACGAAATCGTGCGCCTCGCGGAGACTGTCTGTTCCGGACGCGTCGTGTTCGCGCTCGAAGGCGGCTATGACGTCGTCGCTCTCGAGCGCTCGATCGTTTCGACCTTGGCTTCGATGACCGGCGAGCGGCCGGAAGCGCAGAACGTCGACAACGCAGCCGAAGAACTGGTAACTGAAGTCCGCAACACTCACGCTCGATACTGGAAGTGCCTCAAGAAGTAGGACGAAGACGATGGCAAAGAAACCAGCACGCAAGAAGAAAGTCGCGAAGAAGTCACCGGCAAACAAAGCTACGAAGAAGACGGCGCGGCCGAAGTCTCGTAAGAGCACGAGCACGAAAGCGGCGTCCTCGTCGGCCCGTGCGTCGCGCCCGGCAAAGGCTACGAAGGCCAGCACGGCGAAGAAGTCAGCGAAGACGTCGAAAGCTGCCGGCCGCACGCAGAAGAAGCCGATAGCCAAGAAGAAAGTGGCATCGAAGCAGGTGCCCAAGCGTCCGCGGTTCAAAGGTGCGAGCG
>Ga0315338_1004217_pt1 | contig 11640 bp, 10 predicted proteins | sample ASW8metaG_FD_204518 | JGI IMG/M metagenome (GOLD analysis project Ga0315338, IMG submission 204518) | Ammonia-oxidizing marine archaeal communities from Monterey Bay, California, United States - ASW #8 | ecosystem: Environmental > Aquatic > Marine > Coastal | place: USA: California | collected...
TAGTTCAACCAAGTTTTCAGGGATTGAATATTCATTGAATAATTTATTGGTTAATTCATACGTACGGTCTCTACCAAATGCAGAACTAGTAAAGAGCATAAGACTTCGAGGATCTAAATTAGTATTGGACGAAACTTTATCCAGAATCTCTTTTCCTGTTAATTTATACATACCATCTTTTTGCAATGAAAAATTTATCCAAATTCCGTCAGGTATATTTTGAATTTTTTTCATGGCTCTAGGTGGTGGCTCGATCCAATGCTGGGCCTCCTTCCAATTGAGGATTTTTGGTGCCAAAAGTGTTTTTTGAACCAAAGTGGGGATAGAGACTCTTTTTACTCTATCTTCAAAAGGAATCCGAATAATAAATCTTTTGAAATATGAACCGAGATTTTCTGAAGGGGAAATCCGAAGTGTTCCTGTATTCAGCCCATTTACTATTTGATTATGTATCCATTCGGTTTTGATTTTTTTCCTCATTATTTCATATCCATGCCCAGTTTCACCATAAGATTGTAATAAAATTTGTGGGAGTGATTTAGTTGGCAATCCTATGAGCAGTTCTATTGGTTTTAAATCATCGGGTGATGTAAGTATGGTATTAACCTCGATAACTAGTTCATTCTTATTGGATAAAACGATATCCCAATTAGTCTGTGCTTCTATCCATTGTAACAGGATAAGTAATAAAAATAAGATTCTGAAGGTTATCATATGTTTAAAATTTAGGGTGTATAATTGATGAAATTTGAATGCCTTTTTAAAATTTTATTTAATAATATAATTTCTAACTAGTATTGAAATTGAATCCAACAGTATAAGGACGTAATTTGATATACATTTTATAATCTTTTTTTGCCATTTGGTGATACCATATTCAATTTGAAGGGTTTTTTGTGTTTGACCTTAATATGATCAAGGCTGTTTATGAACAAATGCCAAGTAGAATTTCTGCTGCACGTAATTCTGTTGGGCGATCATTAACTCTGACTGAAAAAGTTTTGTATAGTCACATAGCAGTTAGAGATACTTCTAAGGTCTATATTCGTGGAGAATCTTATGTGGATTTTAATCCTGACCGTGTAGCCATGCAGGACGCAACAGCCCAAATGGCGCTACTCCAATTTATGATGGCTGGAAAAGAAAAAGTTGCTATACCATCCACGATCCATTGCGATCATTTGATTCAGGCTAAGGTTGGAGCAGATATTGATCTTGACATGGCCAAAGATGTGAATAAAGAAGTCTATAACTTTCTAGAATCGGTATCAAATAAATTTGGCGTTGGATTTTGGAAGCCTGGCGCTGGTATAATTCATCAGGTTGTATTAGAAAATTATGCATTCCCTGGTGGTATGATGATTGGTACGGATAGTCATACCGTAAATGCTGGTGGTTTAGGAATGGTAGCCATCGGAGTAGGCGGTGCTGATGCCGTGGATGTGATGGCAGGCATGCCATGGGAACTAAAATTTCCAAAAATAATTGGTGTTAAACTTACAGGCGAAATGAGTGGCTGGACATCTGCAAAAGATGTGATCTTGAAAGTAGCCGGGATTCTCTCAGTAAAAGGTGGAACAGACTCTATATTAGAATATTTTGGTGAAGGTGCAGATAAAATATCCTGCACAGGAAAAGGCACGATCTGTAATATGGGTGCGGAAATAGGTGCAACTACATCTATTTTTGGATATGATGAAAATATGGCCAATTATTTATGTGCTACAGGCCGTGTAGAATTGGCGGATTTGGCCAATAATGTAAATAATCATTTAAAAGCCGACCCTGAAGTTATTGCCGATCCTGAAAAGTTTTTTGACCAAGTGATAGAAGTTGATCTATCTAAACTAGAACCCTATTTGAATGGTCCATTTACACCAGATCTAGCCACTCCTATTTCTGAAATGAAAAAAGTTTCCGAAGAAAATAGCTGGCCAACCGATGTAAAGGTGGGCTTGATTGGTTCTTGTACCAATTCATCTTATGAGGATATTTCACGCTCTGCATCTGTTGCACAACAGGCAGTGGATAATGGGTTGAAAACAAAAGCTGATTTTACTATTACACCTGGTTCTGAACAGGTGCGCTTCACGATTGAAAGAGATGGATTCATTGATACATTTATTGCACTTGGTGCAAGTGTATTTGCCAATGCATGCGGACCTTGTATCGGGCAGTGGTCAAGAGCTGGTTCAGAAAATCAAGAAAAGAATACAATCGTTCATTCTTTCAATCGGAATTTTGCAAAGAGAGCTGATGGAAATCCTAATACACATGCATTTGTTGGTTCTCCAGAATTAGTTACAGCCATTGCTATTGCTGGTGATTTGACATTCAATCCAATGAAGGATACACTCATCAATGAAAATGGTGATGCTGTAAAATTAAATGTTCCTACGGGTTATGATCTTCCCCAAAAAGGATTTTCTGTGGATGACCTTGGATATCAGGCTCCATCAGAAGATGGAAGTCGTATTGAGGTTATCATTGATCCCAATTCTGAACGATTACAATTTCTCTCACCATTCAAATCATGGAATAGAAAAAATATAATCGGTGCAAAATTATTAATTAAAGCCAAAGGTAAGTGTACAACAGACCATATCTCAATGGCAGGTTCCTGGCTACAGTATAGAGGTCATTTGGATAATATTTCAAACAATTTGCTTACTGGTGCAGTAAACTTTTTTAACAATGAGACCAATTCAGTAAAAAGCCAACTAAATGGCAAGTACGGTGCTGTCCCTGATGTACAAAGGGAATATAAATTAAACAAAGTGCCTACTATTATTGTTGGAGATGAGAATTATGGTGAAGGATCATCACGAGAGCATGCAGCAATGGAACCTCGCTTCCTTGGTGTGCAAGTTGTATTGGTGAAGTCTTTTGCAAGAATCCACGAGACCAATCTTAAAAAGCAGGGAATGTTAGCGTTAACATTTAATAATAAAAGTGATTACAATAAAATTTTAGAAGATGATAAGTTTGACTTTGTTGACATAGACCAGTTTTCTCCAGGTAAGGCCATAACCATTATTGCTCACCACCAAGATGGCTCATCGGATCAAATTATTTGCGGCCATAATTATAATGGAGCCCAGATTGATTGGTTTATTGCTGGTTCTGCTTTGAATCTAATACGATCTCAGCAAGATTAATATTTAATGAAAATTCTAGTTTCCGATCTTATAACAGAAAATGGTTTATCCGTTCTCAAAGATGCCAATTTTGATGTGGTTGAATTACCTGATGGCACACCAGAAGAAATAGAAAAAGCCTCTAGAGATATTCATGGCTGGGTGATTCGTAGCGGAACTAAAGTCACAGCCAAGATGATTGAAAACGCAGAAAATCTTAATGTAATTGCTCGTGCCGGTGTAGGTTTAGATAATATAGATATTCCAGTTGCAACCAGACGCGGTGTGGTGGTGATGAATACACCTGACGTGAATACTATTTCTGCTGCCGAGCATACTATCGCTATTATGTTAACCTTATCTCGCAATATTACCACAGGTGATTTAGGAATAAAACAGGGAGAGTGGAACCGGCATGCCCTTGTAGGGACAGAACTTCGAAACAAAACATTAGGGATTGTGGGTTTAGGCAAAATAGGCCGCGAGGTTTTAACACGATGTCGATCCTTTGGTATGAATATTTTGGGATATGATCCGTACATCAGTCAGGATCTCTTCAATGTTGAAGAGGTGAAAATTGTTGATATAGATAAATTGACAGCCGAGGCTGATTATATCACTATTCATGTGCCACTAAACAATTCCACTCATGATCTTTTTGATTATGACCGATTATCTTCCATGAAGTCCACTGCTAGGATTGTAAATGTAGCAAGGGGTGGCATCATCAATGAAATAGATTTAGCTAAAGCATTGAAAAAAGGGAAAATAGCTGGAGCAGCTATTGATGTTTTTTCTTCAGAGCCTGTTGAAAATACAAATCCCCTTTTGAGTGCTCCCAATATCGTACTTACGCCACATTTGGGTGCCTCTACCGAAGAAGCGAAAGAAGCAGTGAGTATAGCAGTTTGCGAACAAGTTCGGGATTATCTCATTTATGATAAATTAATTAATGCCGTAAATATGCCTTTCTCGAATATAACTAAGCTTAAAGAGATCCAGGTTAATCTTGAGTTGGCTGAACTAATGGGTAATATCCAGGGGCAGTTGAACCCCGGTGTGATTAAGAGGATTCAAGTCGAATGTTCAGGCACTATGGATGAAGCCAAACCGGCTGCCCTTGCTTTTATAAAAGGATTGTTAACAAATCGTATTCCTGATCGAGTTAATTATATTAATGCAGAATCTCTAGCTGTAGAACTGGGAATTAGCATCGAGCACAGTTATACGAGTGATAGTGGATCTTATACTAATTTGATTCGCACGCGTTTATCTGGTGGATCTAAACCAACTCGAATAGCAGGATGTGTCTTTGAAGGGAATCGAATTAGATTGGTAAATATTCTTGGGTATGAAATGGATGTAAATCCTTATGGGACTATGTTATTTACTCGAAATAAGGATGTACCTGGAGTTATCGGTAATGTGGGTACTATTCTAGGTAAGGCAGATGTCAATATTGGGGGATACTTATTGAGTCGTGAAATGAATGAAGACGAAGCCTTTTCAGTTGTTAGAGTTGATAATCCTGTATCAAATAAAGTGTTAAATCAGCTTAGAAATCTGCCCGAAATTATTTCAGTTGAGCAACTACACTGCTGATCCATGGTATACCTGCCGAATACAAAATCAATTCAAATTGCAGGTGGCGGTATTGCAGGACTTACAGCAGCAATCCAGTTAAAACGATCGAAATTTCATCCAGTTGTTTTTGAAAAAGAATCTCGAATTGGTGATAAGCGGCACGGTGACTATGAAGGATTAGAGAATTGGATTTTTACCAAAAAGATGAGCTCTTTTTTTAGTCAAACTGGATTTGATTTTAATCAAATAACTTCATGCCCAATATCAAAATTTATGATCCATACAAATTCCTTTTTACCATTTACTGTTAACCAGGACAGACCTTTCTTCTATATGGTTAGACGAGGCAGTTCTTTGAAAGATTTGGATACGCAATTATATAAACAATGTAAAGCTGTTGGAGTCCAATTTGAATTGGGAGTAAAAGCTCCTGAAGATTGCCATATTTTGGCGACGGGCACTCGAAAAGCGGCTGCTTATATTCACGGAATTAATTTTATTACTGATCTTGAAGACCAGGTCCATTTATTATTGGGTCATGAATTTGCCCCAAAGGGATATGCATATTTAATAATATTAAATGGGCAAGGTACTTTGGCTACAGCTTATAAAAAGCAGAGGGGAAAAGAACTAGATCTCCTCAGTAACTGTTTAGATTATTTCCAATCATATGGAATTGAAATCCCAAACGGGTCACATTTTGCAAGCCGCGGCAGTTTTTCACTTCCATTTGGTTCACTTGTGCTGCCGTTTGAAATTGGTGAAGCCGGAGGGTATCAGGATTATTTATTTGGGTTTGGTATTCGAATGTCAATGATGTCAGGACATGCAGCTGCATTATCTATTATTGGGAGGAAAAAAGAAGCTAAAGCATTGATTAATGAACTAAATCAAAAAATGCGATTATCATTTGTAAACCGCATTCTTTATGAACGTTTGAATGATGAACAGATGGCTTCATTTGCTAAAAAACTATCTAAAGCCATAGACCCTATTTCTCTATTATCTAGCGCATATATGTGGAACTTGAAAAATATTTTACGTTGGATAACCATGAAACAACGATATGAAATTCGTCGTACTTAGAAGCATCCAAGTTGTAGCTATGATCATTTTACTCTCTGGACTAATTTGGGGTATAAGAGATAATAATGTAATGCTTGAGCTCAATGCTCTCATCATTGGATCAGCGATATTTTATATAGCAAACTTGTTGTTGAAGAAAGATTAATCATTCAAATTCAGATATTATTATAATACGAAAACGAGGGGATTATGTCAAAACTATGGAATGATCTAAAGCATAATATGAAAGATTGGAGCAACGCTGCTATTGAAAAGGCGGAAGAGGTAAGCAAGGTTGCTGTTGCAAAAACTGAAGAATTAACCAAAATTAGTAAAATTAAATTGGAGATTCATCAACTTCAACGTGAATGTCGTCGTGAACGAGAAGAACTGGGAAAATTAACATATAATCAAGCGAAGGATGCAAATATGGTTAATTTTACAGGGAATAATGATTTTTTTTCACATGTAGAAAAAATTGACGTTATTACGGAATCCATTAATGTGAAAAAAAGTGAGATCGAAAACATTAAGGCAGAGTACAATATAAAGGAAGAAGAAGTTGGAGAAGTTTTGGATATGGATCCACTGATTGATTCAACGTTGGAACCAACTAAAGATAAATCTGATTAACTGATACCTACTTACTTCATATCTTCTTAGAATGATCTACTTGAGTGATAGGACACAAATTTTGTAGATTCTTAAACTTATTTAGGGGCTTATATGTTCCGTCGCAAAAAGAATAATACTAATAAATACCATAATTATATCATTGTTTCTGAAAAAGATACAGGTGCGAAGCATTTCCATTTTTCCCATCATAAACTCTTGAATTTAATTGGAATTACTATTGTTATTGTATCTGTAGCTTTATTTTTCAGCGTCGATGCAATTACTGGTTTCTTTTACAAAGCAAAGATTAAAGATATTCAAGCTGATTATAAATATCTAACTGAAACGTTAGTAAATCTTAATACTCAGTTAGAAGAGGTTTCAGATCAAGTTGTCAAAATTGAAGCAAAAGATAAGGCCATTCGTACCTATTCCGGATTACCCCAAATTGATCAGGATATACGTCAGCTTGGTGTAGGTGGTACGAATTATAGTGAATTTAATTATAATGATATACCAAAGGATTTTACAAACAAAATTTCTGAAATTGGAATGAATGTAGATGCCCTTGCCAGAAAGGTGAAATTAGAATTAAACAGTTACAATTTTTTGGTAGACCAAGTTCGCAGCCATTCAGATAATTTAATGATTATTCCTTCAATTCGTCCTGTTAAGGAGGGCTATATGAGTTCGGGTTTTGGCTACCGCAATGATCCATTTACGGATAAAATTCGATTTCATTATGGTCAAGATTTTGCTGTAAATACGGGCACCAAAGTTTATGCCCCGGCCGATGGTAAAATTAAATATTCCAATAATCAAGGTGGTTTTGGCAAAGTAATCAAGATTGATCATGGTAACGGCTTCCGAACAATTTATGCTCACCTCTCAGAAATTAAAGTGAAACGTGGTTCCAAAGTGAAGCGAGGTGATCTGATTGCTATCTCTGGTAATTCAGGCCGTACTGCAGGACCACATTTACACTATGAAGTTCACCAATACGGTGCACCTCAAAATCCTTTAGATTATTTTTTCTCAGGCTACTTGAAGTAAGCCTTTTTTACTCTATAACTCTCTCAGTAATTTTAACCTTAAAGCGATGAACAAATCTTACTTTATAGAAACCTATGGTTGCCAGATGAATGTAGCAGATTCTGAATTGGTCTCTGGTCTGCTATCTCAAGATGGATACGATGAAACCAAAGATATTAATCGCGCAGATATTATTTTAGTTAACACATGCGCAATCCGAGAACATGCAGAGGATAAGGTTCATTCTAGACTTGGATTCTATAATAAATTCAAGCAGAAAAATCCAAGTACAATCATAGGTGTTTTGGGATGTATGGCGCAAAATCTGAAAGAAGATATCCTTGAGTCTAAGCCGTACGTAGATATTATTCTTGGCCCAGATTCCTATCGTCGTTTACCAACTATGATTCGTGACCGTTCTAGTGAAAAGTCGCATTTGGTGGATACAAAGCTGTCAAAATTTGAACTATATGATAATATGTTCCCCAGCCGTAATACTGGAATTAATGCATGGATATCCATCATGCGGGGATGTGATAAATTTTGCACATTTTGTATTGTCCCTTTTACTCGAGGCCGAGAAAGATCTCGAAGCATTGAAGGAATCATTTCTGAAGCTAACCAGGCTGTTTCGGATGGATTTTTAGAAATTACGTTGCTAGGACAAAATGTGAATTCATACAACCACGCCGGCAGAGGATTTCATGAATTACTTGATGAAGTAGCGCAAATACCTGGTATCAAACGTATACGTTATACATCACCACATCCTCAGGATATGACCCGAAAAGTTCTTAATGTAATGGCTAAACATGATACAATCTGTAATTATGTGCATTTACCTCTTCAAGCTGGAAATGATCGTGTTTTAAAGCGTATGAATCGAACTTATACAAAATCACGATTTATTTCTTTAGTAAATCAAATAAGAGATTTGCTTCCAAATGTGGGCCTCTCGACAGATATTATTGTTGGGTTTCCAGGAGAAAGTGAAGAAGAATTCAAGGAAACATTGGATGTAATGGAAACGGTGCGCTTTGATTCTGCATATACATTTAAATATTCATCTCGGCCTGGAACAAAAGCAGCAGAATATGCTGACCACGTGACCAAGGAAGAAAAACAGGATCGACTTGAAAGGGTGATTAAGGCTCAAAAACAACATACCTTAATCCAAAACCAAAAACTAGTTGGTGCTGTAGAAATAGTTCTAGTTGAAAAAGAAAGTAAGCGTTCGGTAGAGCATTGGGCCGGGCGAACTGATTCAAATAAATGGGTAATATTTGAAAAAGAAGATGCCCAAATAAGAGATTTGGTTCCAGTGCAGATTAAACATGCAAAGGGTATTACGTTGCGGGGTGATATTGTTTCAATTCAACAAATGGAGGCAGTTAAATGAAACTGGTAAAAATTTTTGGTGGATTAGTATTCATGATCCTTATTCTATTCTTTTTAATGCGAAATACTAATCCTGTTTATGTTGACCTTGTCTTTGCTCAATATGACAATGTTCAAGTAGCTGTTGTAATGCTTGGTTCACTTGCTGTTGGTATGATAATCGGTTATGGAGTTGCTGTAACCAATATTCTTTCGGGAAAAGCAGAAATGCGTTCTTTAAAAACAGCAAACAAGCGACTATCAGATGAATTGAATGATCTTCGTAACGTAGCTATTGATGAAGGAATTTATGATACGGAAGAAGGAGACGTTTAATATTGAATTGGCCTCTTTTTATTCTTCTGATCCTTTTGTTGGTTACCAGTGGCTCAATCTTTTTTTATTATCGACCAAAGCAGCAGGCGCGTACTGAATCTATATATACACACGCACTTAATGCTATGGTTCGGGGGGATACTCGGACTGCGTTAAGTCACCTCAGGGATGTGGTAAAGCAGGATACGAATCACATAGATGCTTACCTTCAAATGGGGGATATCCTCCGGGAAGAAGATAATGCAGAGGCAGCAATTAAAATTCACCAATCCTTAACTGTAAGACCCAACCTTTCCAACGAGATTAAAAGGGAAATTCATAAATCATTAGCATTGGATTTTGAACAGGTAAATCAGTTTGCTAAAGCCCGGCGAGAAGCGGAATTAGTGTTAAAATTGGATAAAAAGAACCTTTGGGCCAATGAGTTTTTACTTACCATTTTTGAGCAGCAACGGGATTGGGATAAAGCCACACAAATGTCCAAAACTATTCAGCGGATAAAGCAATCTCAAGATCCAAGTCAAATAGCTCGATTCCTAGTTTATCAAGGGATGGATAAGCATGAGAAAGGTGACCATGCTGAAGCGATTACAACTTTTCAAAAAGCTGTTAAAATAGCTCCAGAATTTGGATTACCTTATCTACGTTTGGGAGACCTTTATGCTGAAACTAGAGACTTGGTAAAGGCCATTGAGTATTGGGAAAAATTTGCATTATTGAGTCCTGAAGATGGTAGACGGGTTTATTCAAAAATCGAATCTGCTCTATTTGATCTGGGTCGGTTTAGTGAAGTTGAAAAATTCTATAAAAGGATAATGGATAAAGATCCATCAAATCTAAGTGCCTTAGCAAAACTCGCAAATGTTCTTGAAGAAAAAGGTGAACATAATAATGCACTTACTTTGGTAGAGGATGCTCTATCTCAGAATGAAACTTCAGTGCATGCTCATTTAATGAAATTGAAATTATCACTTCATATCTCTAAGCCTCATGAATTGTCCAACCAGATTGATGAGATCATTCGACTGTTAACCAGCGCCAAATAATAATGATTCGAAGATGGATTACGTTAATAGTTCTTTTTGGATGTGCATCTCTTTATGCACAGAACCTCAATTTATATTTAACCCTTTTAGAAAAGGGTCAAATGCAAGAAGTAAAAGATAACCTTCCGGAACTATTGGATCGGTATCCTAATGAAGCTGGTATATATTTTTTACAAGCTATGGTGAATAACAACGGTGAATTATCTTTGAAACAGTTTCAATCTCTTGCGAAGAAATTTCCAAATTCTGAATTTGCTTCTAAATCAGATATGAAGGTGGGTGAATACCTGTTTGCCCGAGGATTATACTCTCAGGCTAGTATTCAATTTAAACGTACCATTTATAAATATGCTGAAGGAGATCATCATCAGCGCGCGATGGATCTTATGGTGAATTCTTACTTTGCAACGGGACAAGAAGATTCGGCGAAAGTGGCTTTGAAAATAATCAAACAACTTTATCCCAGTTTGAATTATGACCAATATGGGATTGAAGGATTAGATAAAACAAATCGGGATGTCAGGTTAATACGATTGAACTCCGATGCCACAACTAGTAAGATCAAATCACGAAAAGCCAGACGAAGCTTAGTTATTCCAAAGTATATCCCAAAACCGTGGGTGATCCAAGTGGGCGCATTTGGAAAATATGAAAATGCCAATCGTCTCAAAAAGCAGCTGCAAGGTCATGGATATGCAACTGAAGTTCATACTTTGAATTCCAATGGTAAGCGTCTCCATGCGGTGCGTATTGTTCGATTTGAAACGAAAGAAGCCGGAAATAAAATAGGAAAGCGACTCAAAAAGAAATTTGGATTAGATTTCCGGGTCTTAAATAACCCTGAATAGGTTGGAATAGTTAATAATTAGCTACAATGGTCTACAAAATTGGCTAATAAGTTTATTTTAGCATTACTAGAGGCTAAAAGGTCTGGGAATGATTGGGTGGCTGGTGCCCCTCGCGGTCTTCAACACCGTTGTCTTGTTGATAAAGCAGGAGTTGGGTTCGATTCCCAAGCGTTCCCGCAAAGTTTAATACAATTATAAGGAAACAAAATGAATAAGAAACAGAAATTAGTTGCAAGGAAACATCGAAAAAATAAAGAACGAATAAAATCATTAAAGCAGGCTTCTGTTGCAATTGCTTCAAAAAAATCAAGAGAATTAGTAACTAAAATGCAAGAAAAAGTCCAAAAAGTATCTGATAAAAAGACTACAGCAAAAAAACCAGCAGCAAAAAAACCAGCAGCAAAAAAACCAGCAGCAAAAAAACCAGCAGCAAAAAAACCAGCAGCAAAAAAACCAGCAGCAAAAAAACCAGAAGCAAAAAAGAAGACCACCGCAAAAAAATCTAGTAAAGCTGATAAATGAGTGAATTATTAAATGATAAAAGACGATTGGCTATAGGTGTTGTATTAATTCTTACTGCAATTGCTACCTTTATTTATG
>Ga0315338_1004219_pt1 | contig 11640 bp, 8 predicted proteins | sample ASW8metaG_FD_204518 | JGI IMG/M metagenome (GOLD analysis project Ga0315338, IMG submission 204518) | Ammonia-oxidizing marine archaeal communities from Monterey Bay, California, United States - ASW #8 | ecosystem: Environmental > Aquatic > Marine > Coastal | place: USA: California | collected...
GAACCGAGTACATGAACGGAGCAATCGACGACGTGCGAATTTATAGCTCAGCCCTGGAGCCGCACGACGTGAGCGAGCTAGTACTCTCCGCTGATCCAACAGTGAAGTAAGGCCCCTTCTAAGCCGTTGAGCAAGCAAGACCCTGAAATTTATCACATGAGACCCGATGAACTAGAAAATCCCTAGCACCGATAACCATTTGGTCGTAGAAGAACCGTAAGGAAGAATAATAGATGAACACAAGAACGTTAACAGCTCTAGCTATCTGCTGCTTTGTCAGTCTTATTGCCGTGGCATCAACTGCGTTTGCCCAAGACGTTGGCCGTGTGAAAGAAGTCAAGCAGGCAGCTGGATACGATGTGTCGGTTCCAAAGCCCACGCAGTCCGGAATTCGCTACGGTAAGCATGAGCGGCATGTCCTTGATTTCTGGAAGGCACCGTCGGACACGCCGACACCACTTGTGTTTGTCATCCACGGGGGCGGCTGGATGGGTGGCAGTAAGGAACGACTGCATCGTTTTGCCGATACCTCGGCCTTGCTGGAAGCGGGTATCTCAGTTGTTGCCATCAACTACCGGTTGATGGCCCATACCACAGGTGTCGAGCCCCCGGTCAAGGCACCATTGCATGACGCCGCCCGCGCTTTGCAGTTTGTCCGTAGCAAGGCGGGTGAATGGAACATCGACAAGAGTCGTATTGGCGCAGCCGGCGGCTCTGCTGGAGCATGCTCAAGTCTTTGGCTAGCCTATCATGATGATCTAGCCGATTCGCAGAGCAAGGATCCTGTCGCACGTGAATCGACCCGACTTTGGTGCGCCGCCGTCATGGGGCCCCAGACCACGCTCGACCCAAAGCAGATGAAAGAGTGGACCCCAAACAGCCGCTACGGGGGGCATGCCTTCGGCAAAAAGGACTTCGCCCAGTTCCTGGCCGAGCGTGAAAGTATCCTGCCGTGGATTGCAGAGTATTCTCCCTATGCGCTAGTGAGCGCCGGAGATCCTCCGACTTACCTGCTCTTCAGTAGGGCCCCAGCTATTGGTAAAAATCAGAAAGACCCGACTCACACGGCCAACTTTGGAGTAAAGCTCCAGGAGCGTTGCGTGGAGCTCGGCGTTGAGTGCGAGGTCGTGTATCCCGGCGCTTCCGAGATAAGGTATAAGTCACCTACGGACTACCTTATCGGGACCCTCAGCGTTCGTTCTGGAGAGTCGCAAAAGTGAGTTTGGAAGTCCGAAGTGGAGAGCAATCTCCGCCCCCTACCTATGAGATTCAGATTCCCAAGAAGTACAAAAGAATGGAAGAATAAACATGAAAACCACGACTCGACGCGAACTACTGAAGACCACAGCAGCTACTGCCGCAGCGACTTTTGCTGCACCTGCATTGGTGCGGGGGCAGAATCTCAACAACAAACTTCGTATCGCAATCGTTGGCATGGGCGGGCGTTCCCGCGCGCATGCCGAAAGTTTGATCGAGCTTGAAAAAGATCCAACCGCAAACATTGAGTTCGTCGGTGTTTGCGATTGCGACGAAGCCAAACGCATGTCGGCCCAAAAGGCATGGAGCGAAAAGAGTGGCCATGCGATTGAAGTCTACGACGACATGCGTCGTGTGTTGGACGATTCCTCGATCGATGCGGTAACATTCGCAACGCCCAATCATTGGCATTCGTTAAACGTTATTTGGGGATGTCAGGCAGGCAAAGACGTCTATGTCGAAAAGCCCGGATCCCATAATATTGTCGAGGGCCGTAAAATGGTCGAGGCGGCACGAAAATACAACCGCATTGTTCAGCATGGAACCCAGTGCCGATCGTCAGCGAACATTGTCGAAGGCATCAAGAAGTTGCACGAAGGGGTGATTGGCGATGTCTATTTCGCTCGCGGTATCGCTTACAAAATTCGTGGCAGCCTTGGCAAGCACGCGTCACGTCCGATTCCCGAAGGTCTCGACTGGGATGCTTGGTGCGGCCCGGCTCCAGTGCATGAGTTCAGCAATTTCCAGCATCGCAGGTGGCATTGGATTTGGGACTTTGGGAACGGCGAGATCGGAAATCAAGGCGTGCACCAAATGGATATCTTGCGTTGGGGACTCAAGCTCGACACCCACCCGATGCAAGCTTCTTCGGTCGGTACCAATTACATGCAAGAAAAAGTGCATCAAAGCAGTGCCGAGACGCCGGGTGTTTTATCGACGTCGCTAAAATGGAAGAGCGGCCAGATGATCGAATTCGAGGTCCGCGACTGGTACACGAATGCCGAAGCAGGCTTTCGAGACAAATACCCGTTTGTGCAAAAAGATTTTCCCGTTGGAGTGATCTTTTTGGGCACCAAAGGGACGATGATCATCCCCGATTATTCCAGCTACTACACGTTCTTGGGACGCGAACGAGAAGCAGGCCCCAGTGCGTTTGAAGAAGGAAGTCCAATTTCGAACTTGCCGCATTTTCAAAATTGGGTGCAGGCGATACGATCGAATCAGCGCAATAAGCTGTCGGCTGAAATCGAACAAGGACACAAGTCCTCCGCGCTCTGTCACTTGGCAAATATCGCCTATCGAGTCGATCGCACGGTGAACTTTGATCCGCAGGCAGAAACGTTCATCAACGACACTGAAGCCGATGCACTGTTGACTCGATCTGCGCGCAAAGGGTTTACGGTTCCCACGGAAGTTTGACAAGTGAATTTGATTAGTGGAGGGGGCCCCGTGCACACTTTTTGTATGAGAATTTCCATAATTTCACAGATCGTGTCAGCGATATTCACTAAAAAACCGACGTCGATAGGCACTTGGCGTCATGCCAGTGACTGCGCGAAATTGTTTTGTGAAATAGCCTTGGTCAGCGAATCCAACAGTCAAGGCGATATCGGCCAAACTCCGCGAGGTCGTGGTCAGCAGCCGTTGTGCCGACTGGGCTCGTACGCGACGTAAGTATTGCGTGGGGGTCATACGGAGCAACTGGCGAAAGCGTCGGTTGAAATGAGTCGGAGAGATACCGGCGAGCCGAGCCATGGCTGGCATCGAAATCGATTCGTAATATTTTTTTTCAATATGACGCACGGCGGGTAGCAGCTCTTGAAAATAGTGGTTGTATTCCTTGGGCTGTTCGATGCGATACATGGCCCCCGCGATGCCGACGCACTGGCCAGCTGGGTCGAATAGCGGGGTCTTAGAAGAAACGTACCAACGCGGGGTGCTACGGTGATGGAGTACCAACCAGACTTGTCCGGACAACAACTTTTTGCTCGTCATCACCCGTCGATCTTCTTCGATGTAGGCTCCGGCCATCAGAGGGGGACTAAAATCGTAGTCGGTCTTGCCAATCGCTTCTTCTTCAGACGTCAGTCCGTGGTTCTCAAGGAAAAGCGGGTTAACCTTAACAAATCGGCTCTTGTGGTCTTTGGCATAAAAGTACGAATGTGGGAGCGCATCGAATAGTTCAAACACCGATTGCACCAGCGGTGCTTTCTGGAAAAAACGTGCCTGAAACTCTGGGGCGTCAAAATCGCTCATGGTCAAAATTTACCAAAAACCACCCAGATACCACAAGACATTTGTCGCCAGTTTGTGCATCATGGGCATATTCTGAGATGACTGACATAATAACTTCTCAATATCCATAATATACGGCTGCCATTGCATGTCCCTTAAGCCTGCTATTTACTTGATCGTCAAAGCATCCCTGCTTCTAGCAATCACCGCCAACTCGGTGCTTGCTGAGGAGACGGTACGATTCAGCCGGCAGGTGTTGCCAATTCTTTCTGATCGTTGCTTTAGTTGCCACGGGCCTGACGAAGCAGATCGCGAAGCGGATTTAAGGCTCGATCAGCAAGAGTCAGCCACTGAAGACCGTGGCGACTACGCGGTCGTTGTGCCGGGCGATCCTAAGGCAAGCGAGCTGATGGTACGCATCACATCTTCCGATGCCGATTTGAAAATGCCGCCACCCGACTCCCATCGTCAGCCGCTTACAGCAAAAGAAATCGCGACAATCGAACAGTGGATCGCTCAAGGTGCCCAATGGGAAGGGCATTGGGCTTTTGAAAAACCTAAGCGGCCCGAGTTGCCGGATACAGCGAAGCACCCAATTGATGCGTTTGTCGAGCGGCGGCTGGAGCAGGAAGGGCTTGAGCTTTCGCCTTTAGCAGATCGACAAACTCTCATCCGCCGCGCGACACTCGATTTAATCGGTCTGCCACCCACGCCGCAAGAAGTCGGCGAGTATCTAGCCGACGAAGCGCCCGACGCCTACGAAAAACTGGTCGACCGGCTGCTCGCTTCGCCCCACTACGGCGAGCGCATGGCTTGGCCATGGCTCGACGCGGCCCGCTATGCCGATACGGCCGGCTTCCAGGGCGATCCCCGGCGTTCGATGTGGCCTTGGCGCGATTGGGTAATCAACGCGCTCAACCAAAACATGCCCTTCGACCAATTCACCATCGAACAACTGGCCGGCGACCTGTTGCCCGAGGCCACGCCCGAGCAACGACTGGCAACAGGTTTTAATCGCAACCATATGTACAACTCCGAAGGCGGCCGCATCGCCGAGGAGACACGCGTCGAAAACGTGTTCGACCGCTTGGAAACCACCGGCACCGTGTGGCTGGGGCTCACCCTACAATGCGCCCGCTGTCACGATCATAAATTCGATCCCACCACCGCCGCCGAGTATTTCGCGTTCTACGACTTTTACAACCAAACCAGCGAAGACGGCAAAAACAACCGTTCGGAAGCTGTTCCACCTCAGATGGAGTATGCCACTATCCAGGCAGGCGACGTGAAGGTGATGGTGATGGACACCCTTGCCGAGCCTCGCAAGTCGTTTATTCTTACCAAGGGAATTTACGACAGTCCTACGGAGCAGCAAGTCGAAGCCAATATTCCTGCAATGTTGCCGCCTTTGCCGCCTCAAGAAGCAGGAACTCCATATAATCGTCTCGACTTAGCCCGTTGGCTTGTCTCGCCCGAACATCCTCTCACCGCCCGAGTGACCGTCAATCGATTTTGGCAAACCTTCTTTGGGCAAGGGATCGTCAAATCCATTGGCGATTTCGGCTTGCAAGGTGCCCAGCCGACGCATCCCGATCTGCTCGATTGGTTGGCAGCTAATTTCATCGAGTCGGGCTGGGACGTAAAACAGCTCCACAAGTTGATTGTTACCAGTGCCACCTATCGACAGCAGGCGATAGTAACACCCAAGCTGTTAGAACGCGATCCTACCAATGCTTTACTAGCCCGAGCCCCCCGAAGGCGTTTGCCTTCGTGGATGTTGCGAGATCAGGTTCTAGCCTTAAGTGGCTTGCTAGACTCAACCCTGGGCGGACCCCCAGTCAAACCTTACCAGCCCTCAGGAATCTGGGCCGAAGCGACGTTTGATAAAATTCGCTATGAGCAAGACAAAGGTGCCAAGCTGTACCGTCGCTCGCTCTATATCTTTTGGCGACGCATCGTGGGGCCGACCATGTTTTTCGACACCTCGAAACGGCAAACGTGCGAGGTGAAGCTTAATCTGACTAATACACCTTTGCATGCGCTAACCACGCTTAACGACATCACCTATGTCGAAGCTGCCCGGGTTTTGGCCGAGCGGATTATCAAGCAATACCCTACAACAGCCGAACGTGTTGAAGCTGCTTTTACATTGATAACAGCGCGGCCACCGGAGGCTGAGGAACTCAGCCTGTTGACCAATCGGTTGGAAACGTATGTTGTCGAGTTTCAAAATCGCCGCGAAGATGCAGAGCGATTGGTTTCCGTGGGGGAAGCACCACGCGATGAAGCTGTCGATTTGGCCGAGCACGCAGCTTACGCGACGCTGTTGAATACCCTGTTCAATCTAGATGAAACGTTGGTAAAACCATGAACCCCGTCTCCGAACATGCCGCTATTCTCACGCGACGCCAACTGCTGGGGCAAGCGGGCTTAGGTGTAGGTGCTGCGGCACTGAGCACGCTTTTGGGCAACAAAAGCTCGGCAGCGCTGCCTGATCCGACGGCACCGCTGTTGCCAAATTTTGCCCCCAAAGCAAAGCGAATCATCTATTTGTTCCAAAACGGCGGGCCGACCCACGTCGATTTGTTCGACTACAAGCCTGCCCTACGCAAGTTGCAAGGGCAACCCTTGCCCGATGAACTCCTGGCCGGTAAACGCTTCAGCACGATGACCTCGGGAGCGGAAAAATCGTTCCTACCTGAGATCACCAAGTTCGCGCGAAATGGCAAATGCGGCAAGTGGATCGCCGAAGATTTTCTTCCCCGCACGGCTTCGATTGTCGACGACCTTTGTTTCGTGCAGTCGATGCGCACCACGCAAGTCAATCACGCGCCGGCTATTACGTATTTTCTTACGGGCTCTGAAATGGCTGGCAAGCCGAGCCTTGGTGCCTGGCTTACTTATGGTTTAGGGTGTGCTTCTGAAAACCTGCCAGGGTTTATTGTGATGACGAGTCGTGATCGCGAGGCAACCTGCGGCCAGATATTTTACGATTTTTACTGGGGCAGTGGGTTTCTGCCAAGCAAGTATCAAGGTGTGAAATTCCGCGGTGGCGGCGATCCCGTTTTGTATCTCTCGAATCCGCAAGGTATAAGCAGGTCGATACGCCGCACGCAGCTTGATGATCTTGCTACGCTTAACCAGATCAACATGGACCGTTTGGGCGACCCCGAAATTGCTACGCGTGTTGCACAATATGAGATGGCCTACAAAATGCAGGCCTCGGTCCCAGAGCTCTCCGACCTGTCGACCGAGCCAGAGCACATTTTGAAAATGTACGGTCCTCAAGTACACGAGAAAGGTAGCTTCGCCTATAACTGCATCATGGCCCGACGCTTGGCCGAGCGCGGCTGCCGGTTTATTCAGCTTATGCACGCCGGTTGGGATCAGCATTCCAATCTTAATACGCAGCTGAAAATCCAGTGCACCGATACCGATGCTCCATCGGCAGGTCTGGTGCAAGATCTTAAACAACGCGGCATGTTAGACGACACACTCGTAGTTTGGGGCGGGGAATTCGGGCGAACTCCCTTTCAACAAAACAAATCCGGCGGTCGCATGGGACGCGATCATCATCCGTATGCTTTCTCGCTCTGGATGGCCGGCGGTGGCGTGAAGCCGGGGTTCACTTACGGCGAATCCGACGAGTTCGGTTTCAACGTCGCCAGCAACCCCGTGCAAGTGAACGATCTGCAAGCTACCCTGATGCATCTGATGGGCATTGATCACGAGCGATTTACGTTCCGCTTCCAAGGCCTCGACCAACGCCTTACTGGCGTAGAAGAGTCTCGCATCGTTGACGAGATTATTGCTTGACCTGCTTATTTAAAGTTAGATTGGAAATTCTTTATGGGTCGTTTGCTGTTTGTCTTCATAGTGGTTAGTTTTTCTGGTGCTGTGCATGCTGAAGAACCGATTGATGTCTGGCCAGACCTGGCCCCAGGCGAAACATCGCGAAATACCGGAGAATTATTACCCTTCCGCAAGGAGGAAGTCCCACCGGTTACTCGTGTAGTAAATATCCGCCGCCCCACATTCACAGCTTATCTCGCTTCCAAGCCAAGCGGCGCAGGGGTGGTGATTCTACCCGGCGGCGGTTTTGGCAAAGTGGTGCCAGACAAAGAAGGTTCCGAGGCAGCTCATTGGCTAAACCAACACGGCGTGTCAGCTTTTGTTCTCAATTACAGAACGAAGGCAAACAAAGACGACCCCGGTTGGCTCCGACCTTTGCAGGATGCCCAGCGCACTCTTGCCACAATTCGCAGTCAAGCAGAAAAATGGGGCCTCAAAAAAAATCGCATCGGCCTTCTAGGCTTCTCTGCCGGCGGCCAAGTCGCGGCTCGCCTGCTTAGCGACGAAGGCAAGCTAGCCTACGACCCGATCAACGAAATCGACGACATCTCACATCGCCCCGACTTCGCCCTGCTCATTTACCCCTGGAATATTTACGACACAGAGCGTGACGCTTTGATCGAGGGAGTGAAAATTAGTAAAAATTGCCCTCCTACGTTCATTACCCATACCGACGACGACAAATCTTCATCGTTAGGATCTACTCTTTTCTACTCAGGTTTAAAACGAATTGGTATCCCCGCCGAGCTACACATCTACGGCAACGGCGGCCACGGTTACGGCATGCGTAAAGTCAAGGGCTCGCAGATTTCAACCTGGACAGAACATGCCACACATTGGCTCGGTACACAACACTATCTAAATCCGCCTTTCTAAAAGCAGACGCAGAGTCAAAAAGGTTAAGATCGCGATAATTGCCCTGCACTGGTGAAAACCCGGTCACGATAAGCGGCATTTTTGAACATAAAACTCATCACTCGACACCGATTCAACCGCAATACAAGACCGCTGTAGGCGTGATTACCTTTTCAAATACGAAGTTTTCGATAAATTGCCCGTGATCCAGCAACCAAAACTCAACTCTACAATACTCGATTTTGTCGATAGGTGCGTGGCGAAACCCCAAAATGCTTGCGGAACTGACGGGTAAAGTAGTTGCCGTCGTTAAAGCCAACAGCATAGGCGATGCTTGTAATGCTGTCATCTGATTGGCGTAAATACTTTGCGGCGCGAGCAAGGCGTAGCTGAATCATGTAAGCAATCGGCGTACACCCCATGGCAGCTTCAAAGGCACGCAGAAAACTTCGCTTGGACATCTGAGATATAGCGACTAATTCATTGAGATTAATCGCATCCGTATAGCGAGTTTCCAAGTGTGTGATGGTTTGTGCAATGCGTAGCAAGGCGCGCGAGTCAACATTCTTAGAACGATCGTAACAGCGAGAGAGGAAGCCTAAAATCCGCATGAAATTTGCTATTGCCAAAAATCCAAAGCCGGCAATACGTTGATTCAATTCTTCTTCCAACTCGTCAACGAGCCCTACCGCAATCGTCATATTAGTTGGAGAGAGTCGCAAGCGACTTTTGAAACCGTGCCGCTTGCGCCAGGCAGGCTCTAGGTGGAACAATGCGTGGTAGCCTGGGAGTGAGCTCAGATCTATTAAATCGAAGGAAAGATCCTCCTGATCGAACAAAACATTAATCAACTGTAGGTTTTCCAAGTTGAGATAATCGTGCGGGCGCGAGCCACCGATCACAAAGACGTCACCTGCACCTAGCTGCCACGAATCCTCGCCGGTTACGTGCAGTCCTCGCCCGCCGGTGATAATTACGAGTTCCGAAAACTCGTGCGTATGTAACCCGAAAGGCTCTTGTGGATTGCGACGTTCAACAGCCAAGGGAAATCCGTCGGAATGGAACCAATCGTCTTTCTTTAGAGTCTGAATCATAAAGGGCTATTGATGCAAAGAAGTAAAGTCATGTAAGAGCATTTTTGAGCACCTTCTGCTTTGGCAATATTATGCTATTTAGCGGCACTAATGTCAAGGTATTAGAGCTTTCCTAGTGCTATATTAGTCGGGTCTAGTTTGAAATTCTTTTCTTACAAACCGGATAAGGCAGCATGTCTGAGACTATCAAAAGAGCCGAGCAGGCGTATCAGCTGGCCAGCGAACGGTATCAAGCTATCGGTGTCAAAACCGAGGCGGCATTGGAGCGATTGGCTCCTTTGGCAATTTCTCTGCATTGTTGGCAGGGGGACGACGTTGTTGGTTTTGAAAACTCGTCTGCCGAACTCGGCGGTGGCCTTGCCGTCACTGGGAATTATCCTGGGCGTGCACGGACGCCCGACGAGCTGCGATCCGATTTGGAAAAAGCCTATTCGCTTATTCCAGGGACACACCGTTTGAATTTACACGCTAGCTACGGCGAGTTTGCAGGCCCCGTCGATCGCGATCAGGTTGGCATCGAGCATTTTCGCGGTTGGATGGACTGGGGCAAAGATCAAGGAATCAGCTTCGATTTCAATCCCACGTATTTTGCACATGAAAAAGCGGCCGACGGTTTTACGCTGGCTCATCACGATGAGGGTATCCGACAATTCTGGATTGAGCACGGCATCACTTGTCGCAAAATTGGCGAAGCGATGGGAAAATCCCAAGGAAATCCCTGCGTCACTAATGTTTGGGTTCCCGATGGATACAAGGACACACCGGCCAGCCGCGCGATGCCACGCGAACGTTTAGCAAGCTCACTCGACTCCTTGTTTGCCGAGGAGATCAATCCAAAATTCAATCTCGACGCGGTGGAATGCAAACTGTTTGGAATCGGATCTGAAAGCTACGTTGTCGGCTCACACGAATTCTATCTGGGTTACGCGCTAACACGCAATAAATTGCTCTGTCTCGACGCGGGGCATTTCCATCCGACCGAAGTGATTTCGGACAAACTCTCCTCGGTGCTCACCTACTTGCCCGAGATTCTTTTGCACGTTAGTCGAGGGGTTCGTTGGGACAGCGATCATGTCATTACTCTGTCTGATGAACTACAGGCAATCGCTTCAGAATTGGTACGTGGCGATTATCTTGATCGAGTTCACGTCGGACTCGACTTCTTTGATGCCAGTATCAACCGAGTTGCTGCCTGGGTGATCGGAACTCGAAACATGCTGAAAGCCCTGTTGATGGCCTTGCTGGAGCCCACGGATTCTCTTCAGCAGTTGGAATTAGAGGGCGACTACACACGCCGATTAGCACTAATGGAAGAACAAAAAACAATGCCCTTCGGTGCCGTCTGGGATTATTACTGCATGAAATCGGACGTTCCTGTTGGGTCAAGCTGGTTGAACGATATTGCACAATACGAGCAAGACGTACTCTCATTGCGATCTTAATAGCCGGCCACTTGTTGATGGTAGTCAGATTGGATAGCTTGACGTTGCGTGCATCAGTCGCGATGAAACTAAAATAGATAATTTTTCTGTAAGGTTTAATATGACCGAAGATCAATCTAGTAGCGGTGGTGAGTTCGAACGCGAACCGGTTCCTGCAAAAGCACAGTTGGGTGCGGGTAAATTCTGGGGCATGTATGCCGGAGAGCACGCAGCCGGAACCGAATTCATGATCGGTCCTTTGTTTCTCGCTGCTGGCGCAAGTCTCTCCGATCTGATACTCGGTTTGTTGCTGGGAAACGTCTTAGCGGTGCTGACGTGGCGATTTCTAGTCACGCCGATTGCGATTGCCAAGCGGATGACACTTTATTACCAACTGGAACGGATCGCCGGCGGCAGCCTGGTCAAGTTTTACAACGTGGTGAACGGCGTTCTGTTTTGTTTTCTTGCCGGTGCCATGGTCACGGTTTCTGCCAGCGCCGTAGGGGTTCCCTTTAATATTCTCTACGAGGCCCCGGAGGCGACCTTTGGATTGGGGGATACGTCGTTTACAGTTCTGGTGGTGTTAGTTGGCGTTGTGATGGCCGCCATTGCTGCGGGTGGCTATGAGCTGGTTGCCCGAGTTGCCAATATTGCGGCTCCTTGGATGATCTGTATTTTTGCCGCCTGTGGAATCGTCTCGCTCGTGCAATTGGAGGCAAACAGTATTTCGGCACTTTCCGCAGGAACTTTTTGGACGGATGCGATCGACTTTGTTCAGGAGAAGGAAGGAGTCCAAAAATTTGGCTTCTGGCAGATTGTTGTCTTTGCATGGTTGTGCAACGGAGCGATGCACTTTGGCATGGCCGATTTGTCCATCTTTCGGTTCGCTCGCAGTGCCTCCTCTGGTTGGGCGCCTGCGATCGGCA
>Ga0315338_1004220_pt1 | contig 11639 bp, 26 predicted proteins | sample ASW8metaG_FD_204518 | JGI IMG/M metagenome (GOLD analysis project Ga0315338, IMG submission 204518) | Ammonia-oxidizing marine archaeal communities from Monterey Bay, California, United States - ASW #8 | ecosystem: Environmental > Aquatic > Marine > Coastal | place: USA: California | collected...
TTATGGTCGTAGTCCTTGGACACGTGATTGGAATGCTCTTATCGCTATGAATAGTGGTGATGATGATACAGTATATGTAGACAAAAGAGTTCTTCCAAGAACACACGGTGAAGGTAATAACCAATCAGTAGGTATTCTTCGTAATAGTATCAATCGTCAAAGCACGATTGGTCTTATTTCTAAACTTAACTATGATTTTAGTGATGAACTTAAATTACAAGTTGGTTTAGATTGGAGAACAGCAGGTATAGAACACGCACGTGAAGTTCGTGATTTACTTGGTGGTGATTATTATTTGGATTTTGCAGATGATAATTCTCCCGATGGTAAAAGAGTTGAGTTAGGTGATATAATCGCCTACCACAATGAAACTACTGTTGATTGGTTAGGTGGATTCCTACAAGGATCGTATTCTTCAGGACCACTTTCTGCATATGGTATGGGTGGAGTATCAAGCATTGCTTATACTTACCAAGACCATTTCACAGTTGCTGATGAAGTAATAGAAGCTGATGCTATTATTACTACTCAGTTCAAAGGTGGAGCAATGTATGATGTTACTGATGACATTAGTGTTTTCGGTAATTTTGGTATAGTAGAAAAACCGCCCATTATGGATAATGTGATTTATTTTGATGGTACGGTTGCTTCAGATCCCGCAAACGAAAGATTCGTCAGTTCAGAAGCTGGTGTGAGTTATTCGTCAGGGATTGGAGCAGTTAAAGTATCTGCTTATAGCACAGATTGGAAAGATAGAAACCTTACCAAATCTGTAACGAGTGGACAAGGTTCAAGTGGTGATACTGATGTTATATTCCTAAGTGGAATTAATCAGAAACACCAAGGTGTTGAGATTGAAGCTTCTACAGAAGTACTTGATTTACTTAGGATAGATGCCATAGTAAGTCTTGGAAGTTGGAAGTTCGATGGTGATGCTGATGGAAATTATCAAGAAGATGAGTTTAACGAAGATGGTCAAGTCATTGGACAAACGACTACTCCGTATTCTTATGCACTTGATGGTTTGTATGTCGGTGATATGCCTCAAACATCTTACGCACTTGTTGGAACAGTTACTCCCATAAAGGGATTACAGTTACAGGCAGTATACAATCAGTATGATGATAATTATTCTGATTGGAGCCCTGGAGCAAGAGAGTATGATGGTTCAGACGCAGACGCAGACAGAGAACAAGTATGGCAAGCACCTGGATATTCCAAAGTGGATCTCCACGCTTCCTACTCATTACCAATTAGTGGATATGATGTATCTCTATTTGGTCATGTGTTTAATGCAACAGACGCAGTATTTGTTCAAGATGCAGTAGATCATAGTCAATACAACAGTTACGGTGATAAAGTTCACGCAGCTCACAACGCAGAAGTATTTCTTGGAACACCAAGATACTTCAATGTTGGTATTGCAGTTAGTTTCTAATAATAGAGTTCGGGGGGGTTGAAATATATTCCCCCTACTTTATTAAAAAAAGTCAAAAAAAGCCTTGACTTTCTCGATTTTTTGTCGTAAGATCAAGTAAGAAAATGGGTAAAGTTATGAATATCAGAGAAAAATTAGACGATTTCGTTGGTCATTTAAATAACGATATGGAACATCCTGACCGTTATTCATATGATTACACGACTCGTGGAAGTAAATTTTATAAAGTTATTATGAATAGTGAAGGTCATCGTTCTGTTTATTGTTTTGTAGATAAACGAAGTGGTGATATCTTTAAACCAGCCGGTTGGAGAGCACCAGCTAAAGGTACTCGTGGTTCAGTCCTTATTGTAGATTCATACAAACATTCAGATTGGAGTGGTGGATGGTTGTATATTCCTTTCGGAAATAGTTACGGTAGGATGATAGGTTAGTTATGAAATTTAAAGAAATAATCAGTAAATTAGAAGAAATAGAAGGTAGTTTAGATGACGCTTTCTATTCTTTACCAGAATATAACGCTAATGTTGATTCAAGGGATTACATAGATTCCGCACGGAGTGAGTTATATTGTCTTAAAGAAGATATTGAAAAAAAAGTTAAAAAAAGTGAAAAAAACACTTGACTTTAACAAATATTATTCGTAAGATCAAGTAAGAAATGAGAGGAATACAATGAACTTAAATGAATATTTAATAGAAAATGACAGACATATTGGGGATGTCGTTATTCTTAATAGTGTCGGTACAGCCTTAGATAAGGTTAGTGGAGATACTTTTCCAATGATGGTTGATAATACTATTGGTGTTGATGAACCAATGAATATTATGGAAATGGAAATTAACGGTGATTCTTATGAGTGGTTTGAATCATTATCTGATACTGATAAGTCAGCCGTTGATGAGGTTATGTTTAATCTATCGTATGAAGAAAATGTTTAATTCAGCCGCAGAACTTGGTAGAGAATTTCGTAGTGAAGTTGCACCAATGTTAAAATCAAGAGGATTTGATGTACGAATGACTTCATCTAAAAGAAGTTATTATCACGATGGTAAACTTAAAGTTTCAATAATTAAAGTTCCAACAAATTTTCCTGTATGGAAAAGTGAATATAGTCGTTGGGAAAAAACTGATAACGCTGATAGACTTTTATCTACTATTAATAATAGAATTAAAATTCTTATTTCTAATAATAATGTAGAGTTAGATGCTAAGGGTGAGGATAATTTGGATGTAGATATAGATGTTGAGTTTCATAGAAATGTTCCTTACATACCTTATGAGGATACAGACGATGGATAAGAAATTTGGATTTATTTCTACACTACTTTTAATAACTATTGGTTGTAGTGATTCTAATTTTATATTAGAACCAGTTGATGATTCAGTAATAGAAACTGATGAACCGAGAGTTGATGTTTATTATTTCGATAAACATATTGACCTTGATTTAGATAATAATGGATATTATCATTTAGATATTAATATGGGTAATTGGCAAACATTACAAAGACTTACAGGATTTATTACAGATTCTGCAACAACAAATCCAGTTGTTAATTGTAGAGTAGAATGGGAGTCATCTCATTATTGGACAATGGGAGATACACTTGGTTATTTTGTTCGTAGAGGTTTAACTGATGATTTGGTGTATGTAAATGTAGATACATCATATGTAATAGGTTTTAATGGTACAGAAGTACCTACTATCAATCCAGCAAGTTATAGTAACTTTGATGGGGAAGTAAATACAATGATAGCACCCGTACAAACTATGGTTGGGGATACTATGACAATTTGGTATTCTTGGAATGGGTGGTACGCTGGTGTAAATAATGATTCATTAAAAATAGTGTTAGATTAAGTGGAGTCAAATATGAAAGAATTTTTTAGTCTTGTGTCAAGATTAAATGAGTTGAAAAATGAAATGGGGTTTGAACAAGATTTATTAACCCCAGGATTTATCAAAGAAGTTTTAATGGGTTCAAAGTTAGATCATTATGTACATAGAACAAAACACGGACCAGATGCTTATAGTGATGAAACCGAGTCTGTACCTTATGAATATCTTACTTGTAAAAAAGGTGGAACTTTTCAGTTAGATAGAATTCACGAAGATAATTTACATCGGATTGAAAGGAATGATATGTTCTATTTTGGTTCGTTTAATAAAAAAGATGGAATTAGTCTTGAAGAAGTTTATGAAGTTGAAACCGATAAAGTATTAACTGAAGCTAAAGAAAAGATTAGTAAGATGAGTGAGAGTTCTAAACATATTGGTTTTGGATTAAGTTGGGTAAAAAATAATGGGAAATTAGTTTATGAATCTAATTGATTACATAATAGAAAAATTTGACGGTGAGATTATGGAAGATAATCAATGGAGAGTTGATGGATCTAACGGAAACAAATATACAGTAGAATGGGATCCGTATCATAAAAATTACAGTTGTAACTGTTTAGGTTATACTTATAGAAGGAAGTGTAAACATACACATTTTATAAGTGAATCATTTCGCACTAAGTATAGAGGCCGTGCTGGTGCCAGAGTGGTTTAATGGGGTGGATTGCAAATCCATTAGTCGTGAGTTCGAATCTCACCCAGCACTCAAAGGAGAAATAAAATGAAAAAATCTTGGTTACTCTTAATGTCTTTTGACGAACACGATGGTAGTCCAAATGAGATTAAGACTTTGTATCATAAAAAATCTAAAAAAGAAATGACAAAGATGATGAATCTTTTACAAGATATGAATGAACATTTAGTATTGTCTTTGGTTCAAATAGATCCAATATCTACTTATGAAGATATTATACGAGTAGATGATTCAGAGATGTTTTTTATGGATTCCAAGAAGAATTGGAATAACGGAAAAACTTATGAGGAACTTAAAGAAGAAGCATTAGAAGAAATGCTTATGGGTTCTTTAATTAATGGCGATATGGGATACGCCTAAACGAAAGAGAGAGAATAATGGCTCGTAAAAAGAAAATAGAGATGCATAGTTATAAAGAGGGTAGTATAAGATACTTAGCCTGTCATCTATGTGGACACTATGAAATAGTTGGTGAATCAGCTACAGCTGTAAAGTGTAGTAGTTGTGTTTTGAAACTAATGATGAATCAATATCCACAAGAAGAACCTAAAAGTTATAAACCAACTGGTCGTCCAGCAGGATGGCATTGGATGAATGAGTTCGTGGATGTAGATGGTAATGTATTTCATAAGGGTAAAGAACAACCTAAATTAAAGGGTACTCTTAAACCTACGGTTGTGAAACCAATAAAGACGAAACGTAAGAAGCGTCGAACAAAACAACAAATGCTTCTCGCTATGGATGCTGAGAGAAAGGCGGAACTGAAGAAAGCAGTTCAAAAACAAAAAGACTTTTTAAATCATAATATAGATAAAGGATAAAATATGGAATTAATGTCATGGTTTATAAAACCATTTAATAAAAGTATGGTATGGTTAGGTAGTACCTTTTTTGATACCACAGTTTTTGGAATTAAAATAGGATGGATATTTGTCTATGTTAGTTTTACATATATGTTTTTTAATTTAACAGATATGGTATACAATAAAGCTTTCAATGATGGAGTTAAATCAGTAACAATAGGAGTCAATGAAAATGGCTAAAAAGAAAAAAGATGTTCCGTTTCACATAAAACATAATTATAAGAAATGGACTTCAGATCAAGGTTATAACTTTTGGGCAAAAGATGAAGAAGATGCAAAATTGTATCTTGAAAAAACAGAAGGAAATTTAGGTTCTCTTAAAGAGGTGGTAGAATAATGTTTGGAATTGCAGGATTCTTTTCCCTTATATTAATCTTCTATGTTCTTTATGTATTAATTGATATGGAAGGCAAGAGAATTAGAAAAGAAAAAAATAGAAATGTTTGAGCTTTTAGTAGTATGTCTTTTAATTTACATAGCAGTAAAATTATCCGACATAGATAATAATAATTTTCCAAAATTTTAAGGAGTTAAAATGTCAAGAAAAGAGTTGTTGAAAACACAAAGTGAGTTTTCAATTTATGGAGTATTTAGATTCACCGCATACTTATTGGCTTCAGTAGCCATGTATATTGGTGATTTACAAATAGCAGGAATAGCATTTGGGTTCGGAGCCACACTTGGTTTTGTTCGCAGATTAGCAAGGATATGGGAGTAACAAATGAGCACACATCCAAGAAAACCTATTACAAAGCCAGGAGAAAGTAATAGAGCAAATCGTCAAAAACACGTTACACAAGAACGATACTTAGAGGAACGATATCAAATTTCTGCAGGTCTTAAAGGACCAAAAAGATTAGAGGGAGAATCGTTTGAAGATTTTCATCTTCGTAGAAAGGCAGAAAATGGTTTGTTAAGAGAATACCTTAGAGGTGTTTGGGTAAAGAACGAAGATTGACCGAATTTCATAAAAAGTTAAAACACTTATCAGCTACAATGATTCATTGGGCGGAAGAAAATAAAATCCGAACTAAGAGAAATGGTGATTATGAAATACCACAAAGAAATGGTATTGATTGGAAAGAAGATTTTAAGTTTGTTACGAAGTTAGATAGTATGTTAGCTGATGGTCTTGATGATAAGTTAAAGAAAAAAGAAATGAAAATGTGTAATGAATTATATAAGTATTATGGGAGTTGTTATGACAAACTTCGAAAATAAGGCTTGTAAGGTTTTAGGTTTTATATTATTTTTATTAGTTGTAACAACTTGGTTACAGATTAGTGGATGTTCTCGTCCAGTTCCACCACCACCATCAGATTATATTGATGAAGTGGATACATCAGATTTGGTTTAATGATACAATTTGATGATATATGGGTAAAGTTGCATAAATCAGTTGAAATGATTTCAGAACCTAATTGTCCAGATTTTTATTTTTTTGGGGGAAGTTTAAGAGATATTTATATGGGAATAGATCCAAAAGATTATGATATTACTACTGTAAGTATATCCGATTTGTCATGGTTAATATCTCGGTTACAAGGTATGGGATTTAGAGTAATAGCCGAAACAGATTTTGGATTAAAAATGAATTTTTTAAGTACTTGGATGGATGTGGGAGTTGGATGTGAATCTCCTGTAGATAAAATAAGTAAGGTTGATTTTACTTGTAATGCCATAGCAATAGATAATAATTTTAAATTATATTATCACAAAACATCATTTGATGATTTAGATAATAGAAGATTACGACAACTTGATACATTAGAACATCAAGGGAGTATAGAGGAAAGAAAAATAAAATTCACACAAAAGAATTTTAAATTTCATAATAAGCAAGATGAAAAAAAGTTACATAACTTTAAATTGAAAACTAAACAATTAAAACCAAGTGTTCCATTTTATATGGATGCCAGGACATATGATGAAAAAAGTAATTAATTGTTTTAAAGAAACTAACCCAGTTATAAATAAAAAACTGAGAAAGGTGTCAGTAGATGAAGGATTATCTATTGCAAAAGATTTATTTAATATCCTCGCCAGCAGGAAAGATGGTATTGGTCTTGCGGCTAATCAAGTGGGTATTGACGCCGCTGTTGCTGTGGTTAATGTTAGGGAGCCGTTAATTTTAATCAACCCCGTTATTAAAGAACAATGGGATGAAATAGAATATTATGAGGGCTGTTTAAGTTATCCAAAACGAGGTGTTCACACCAAGAGATACAGAAATGTAATAGTACAAACCGAACAAGAAGAAAGTGGTTGGTATTTTAGTGGAGCAGAAAGTAGTGAAGAAGGTAAAGGAACTTGGGAACAAGAGAGTAAGAAACAAGACCAAGAACAAAGATTATTAGAATCTATATGTGTACAACACGAGATAGACCATTTAAATGGTATCACTTGTATAGATAAAGAAGTAAAACCAAAACCACTTAAAGTATCAAATAAATACGGAAGAAATGAAATCGTTGGTATTACAGATGGTAAAGATTATAAAGAAATTAAATACAAAAAAGCAAAACCACTTTTAGATAGCGGTGAATGGGTAATCTATGTAGGAGGCCCGATAACTTGAAAATAGATACAAATAATTTATCAGTTATGAAAGGATTTATGTCAAGTTATGGTTGGGTAAAAGGTAAGACAAGATTACCTATAGATTACAAATCAGTACCAGACCATGTATGTGAGGATTTTGATGATGATTGTATTGACATTCCACGAACATATTGGGAATGTTGGGAATATGATTCAAAATGTGGTGTATGTCCTTTTATTTTACAAGAAGTTACAGAAGAAGTGGAAAAAATAAATAAATGAATAGTATTATAAATACAGATAATATAGATTATTTAAAGGGAATGGATAGTGATTCAGTAGATTTAGTTTTAACGGATCCATATTTTGAAACAATGTCTATTGGAAATTCCAAGGCTACTAAACAAGATAAAAAATCTAATTTTATAGAAGTGTGTGGTGGACTAATTGGGGTTATGAAGAATAATACAAATTTAGTATTTTTTTGTACTTCGAATTGGATGTTTCAAAATTATAATAAAATTATTGATATAGGATTTAATTTTAATTATGAGTTGATATGGAACAAGAATAGAGGAGTATCATTTCTAACAGCCAAGAAAAGACCATTACAGAAACACGAAACAATATATGTTTTTTCAAAAGGAAAACACTTTTATAATTATGAAGAAGCAAAAACATTAGGACATAAGCCAGTTAAACGGGGGGTTTATAATGTTGATAAGGATTATGTCAAAATAAAAACTAATGTACATCAAAACGATGGAGAACGATATATGACTTCTGTGTTAGATTATAAAGTTTCATCATATAGAAAACAAACTTCTCATCCTTTTGAAAAACCAATAGATTTATCTGAACATTTGATTAAGGCATATTCAAAAGTTGGGGATTTAGTATTGGATCCATATTCTGGATCTGGTAATATTTGTATTTCATCACAAAATTTACAGAGAAATTTTATTGGTCTTGAGGTAGATGAAAAATATTTTAAAGAATCAATAAAGAATTTAAAGAATCATAAATTAAAAAATAAATTTTTTTAAAGTTAAAGAAAGGAAAAAAATGCCAAGAGTACAAAAAAGACCCGAAAGAAAAATAGTCAGAAGAAAATGTTATAGTTGTGGAAAGATGGCAACTAAACCATATGTATATCATATAGTTCCATCATATGCATATGGAGCAACTATACCTGTATATCAAAAGAGTGATGTTAAAACTGATAGAGTTGATTTAAGAGGAAATAGAAAAGTTTTAGTTTACAATTATTGTAATAGAGAATGTTATGAAAACAAAAGACCACAAGAAACATACAAAATCTAAGAAAAAAGAAAAACCAAAAAGTAAATATTCTAACGCTGGTAAAGGTGATAAGAGTAGAGTATCAGATACTAATAAGTACGCTGAGAATTGGGAAAGGATTTTTGGGAAAAATAAAAAATGAAACAATATTTATTATACGATGATTTAAATTACACAAAACAAAAATCAGAACCGCTGTTAGATTTATTTCGGTTACTGTTTTTTTTGATGTGTGTTCCGTTAGTAACGATTGTAATATTCTTATCATTATTGGTATTGGGATTTGCAATGTTGGGAGTGTATGTAAAGGATTTAGTTGTTAAATTAGGAGAAATAAAATGGCAATAAGAAGTAATGTTAATAAGAGAGATAAATTGATAGAATCAATTAGAAGTTATTTACAAGGTAATATAGATAAACATAAAGCCAATATAGATAACTTATTAGATAATCATATAGCTTTAGCAGAACATCCTGATATTATTGAAACTATTGAAAAAGAATTAGGAATTCTTGCTGGATATGAAGATAAAACAAATGCTTTCGATAAATATTTTTCAGAAGTATTTGGGGATAAAGAGTTATTAAATGGGTAAATTGATATTAACTATAATATCTTATACTTTAGCAACTGCTCTTGTATTTGGTACTGTAATTTTATTTTGTGCATTAGTTAGTTTACCATTTTGGTTAATGTGGAATTGGTTAATTCCAACAATATTTGGTTTGCCAGAAATAACTTGGCTACAGGCATTTGGTTTATGGACTTTTTGGATGTTAATAAGATCAAGTAAAATTGATTATAAATCTATTACATCAAAAAATAAGCAAGATGGTACAGAATTATCTCCTTTTGGTGATTTATCTTGGAATCAATGGGTAGAACAAGTTAGAAAGAAATATCAAGCATAATTAAATTTTTTGATACTTATCTCTAATTATGGAGATATTTATATGGACATAGATAAAGTTATTCAGACTTTGAGTGAGGCGTTAGATGATAAAGATTGGGATGTTATAAGAGAGTTACTCGAAGAATTAATTTATGAAGATGAAAATCCAATTAAAGAATATGAAAAAGATAAAGATTTAGATGAAGAAAATTTATGGGGCTGAACGGTATCGACTGATGTTATTCGGTATTAAAGTGCAGCAGAGATTGAGTATGTCTCGTATAAAAAGACTCACAAACCCAAAATGGCGATAACTCGCTTGAAGGGTTGGTAATTGATTGGCAATTCGCTAATACAGAACGGATGTTTAACGATTTCGTTGAACCCGTGATGGATTCCCAACCGACTTACGCATACGCATAAGTCCTTGGGTTGTCTAACACCCGAGCATAAAATAAGTTAGACAAACGGTGGTTTCGTTGGATTACTACCTATTTGAAATCCAACCCTGAGCAACACAGAGATATGTTGTCGGAGTCGAGGTTACGAGCTTGATGGTGTTTTGTTGATTTTAACCTATGAGAAATCAAACAAGCTGTAAATGACTTTGTAAAGGAAACAGACAGGACGGGAGTTCGATTCTCCCCAGCTCCACAAAAATATGGTTACAAAAAAATATTATTACGAGAGAAGTAATCTCTTAGAATCCAATGTTAATATAAACTTTGAAGAACTACTTTGGATGGATGATGCTCAAACTGAAGAATGGATTGAGAATCTTCGAAGTTTTATTATTTCTGAGTGGGATGATAAAGGTATTCCACCTACCATCGGTCAAGACACCAAAGACATGAAAAAGAACTTTATGAAACTACGAGAGTATGATGTTCATCATAAGTTTTTGATTTACGATGATAGTGGAAATGAGAATGTGATTAAGAATTATAATAAACACGCAAGTGGTGTTAATCAATTCTTTCCAACTATGTTAAAGACTCGTGTAAACAATGGTTCTATTTATGATTGGTTCACAGACGAATATAAAGATAAGTTTCAGAAAGTTATAAAGAGAATTTTAAAAAGAGATTCAATGTATAATTGGTCTAAGTGTGTTTTAGATGGTGAAGAAATACCAGAAAACTTTTTCATAGTTCAACACAAACATAACGCAGTAGAGAGTCAATACAAAACACTTTCAGTTGAGGAAGTAGAGAAGTTAGATGATAAACATAAAACTAATCTACCAAAAGAGTTAGATGGTAAAACATACAAGTTCTTAGTTAGGGATTTTCAATTAGGACAAAAGTTATTTCCAGCCGGGATTCAAGCATTCAGATTAGGACTTGGACAACCAGCAGTTAATTTCCCACCACTTACAGCACGATACTTATACGAACATTATACGAACCACATTAAACAAGACGAACCACTTAACATTTACGATCCTTCAAGTGGTTGGGGTGGTCGTATTCTTGGAGCTATGTCATCTTTAAAAAGAATACATTATATTGGAACAGACCCGAATACAGATAATTTTATATATGGATTAAATAAAACAAGATACGAATATTTAGCAGATTTCTTTAATAATGAGGTATTGGAAAGTAATCCATTTTGGGAAGAAGATAAAAATACCTATCATTTATTTCAAGATGGAAGTGAATTTATTGGGAACAATCCAGAGTTTCAGACGTATAAGGGAACACTTGATTTAGTTTTCACAAGTCCGCCATACTTTGACAGAGAGCAATATAGTGAAGATGAGGAACAATCCTTTAAGTTATATCCTAAGTATGATAGCTGGAGAGATGATTTTTTAAATCCTACATTAACAAATGCTTATGGGAGTTTAAGAGAAAATAGATATTTATTATGGAACATAGCAGATATCAAAATTGGGAAGAATAAATACCACCCGCTTGAACAAGATAGTATTGATATCATTGAATCTCTTGGTGGTGAATATAAAGGTAAATTAAAAATGTTAATGACATCTATGGTTGGA
>Ga0315338_1004221_pt1 | contig 11638 bp, 9 predicted proteins | sample ASW8metaG_FD_204518 | JGI IMG/M metagenome (GOLD analysis project Ga0315338, IMG submission 204518) | Ammonia-oxidizing marine archaeal communities from Monterey Bay, California, United States - ASW #8 | ecosystem: Environmental > Aquatic > Marine > Coastal | place: USA: California | collected...
TGGCCGCCGGCATCCTGACGTCGCGCGGCGGGCTGGCAAGCCACGCAGCAGTCGTGGCCAGAGGCTGGGGCACCCCGGCCGTCTGTGGCGCTGAACAGGTCGTGATCGGCGACGACATGTTCGTCGTTGGCGACATCATCGTGGCCAAAGGCGATCGCATCTCGATCGACGGAGGCGCCGGCACAGTGATGCTCGGCGAGGCCTCGACCTCGAGCGCGGAACCCCCTCCGGAGTTCGAAGAGATCCTGGCTTGGGCCGACGAGATCAGGTCGGGCCGGCTTGCCGTGAGGGCAAATGCCGACACCGGGACCGACGCAGCCCAGGCACGCGAATTTGGGGCTGAGGGCATCGGGTTGTGTCGCACCGAGCACATGTTCCTCGCGCAGGACCGCTTGCCGATCGTGCGCGACATGATCCTGGCCTCGTCTCCAGCGCGCGAGCGAGCAGCGCTCACCCGTCTTCGTTTGGCCCAACGCGACGACTTCTTGTCGATTCTCGAAGCGATGGACGGGCTCCCCGTCACCGTGAGATTGCTCGATCCGCCGTTGCACGAGTTCCTCCCCGACCTCGAAGAGTTGCTCGTCGCCGACGCGAAGGGCGAACTCGACGAGGCAGGCGAGGCGCTGCTGGCCGCAGCGAGGGTGTGGAGCGAGCAGAACCCGATGATCGGCACGCGGGGTGTGCGGCTCGGGTGGCTCAAACCAGGGCTGTACGAGATGCAGGTGCGCGCGCTCGTCGAAGCGGTTTCCGAACGCGTTGCCGCCGGTGGCGATCCTGTGGTCGAGGTGATGATTCCGCTGACCGTGAGCGCGCCGGAACTCGCAGGTGCCAGAGGTTGGGTCGACGACGCTCTCGCCGGCGAAGGCATCGAAGCCCGAAGAATCACCGTCGGGACGATGATCGAGACACCTCGGGCCGCGCTCGTCGCCGGATCTCTCGCGTCTCACGCCGACTTCTTCAGCTTCGGAACAAACGACCTCACCCAGCTGACGTACGGCTTCAGCCGCGACGACGTCGAGACCCGCATCATGGGTCTCTACATCGAGAACGGGCTGTTGCCGTCGAACCCCTTCGAGCATCTCGACGTCGAAGCCGTCGCCGAGCTCGTGAACCTCGGCGCAGAACGAGGTCGAGCCACGAAACCAGACCTGAAACTCGGCATCTGCGGCGAGCATGGCGGTGACCCACAGAGCATCGCCATCTGTCTTGATGCAGGCCTCGACTACGTCAGCTGCTCGCCGTACAGGGTTCCTGTGGCGCGACTGGCCGCAGCTCAAGCTGTGCTTGGGGAGAACCTCAGAGAGCGAAGTCGATGACCGTTCTGGTCGCTTCGCCCTTCTTCATCCACTCGTAGCCTTCGTTGATGTCCTCGAGCGCGATGGTGCCCGAGATCATCTCGTCGAGCATGAGACGGCCGTCGAGGTACATGTCGACGTAGCGCGGCATGTCGACTCGGAAGGCGTTGGAGCCCATCATCGATCCCTTGATGGTCTTCTCCATCATGAAGATCTGATAGCCGGGAATCTCGATGTTCTGACCGAACGGCATCATGCCGATCATCACGGCGGTGCCGCCGACGTTGGTCATGCTGAAGGCCTGCTCGTAGGTCTCCTTGCGGCCAATCGCTTCGAAGCTGTAGTCGACGCCACCGCCGGTCAGTTCGCGCACGGCTTCCACGGCATCGACTTCTGCGCCATTGACCGTGTCGGTTGCGCCCATCTGGCGGGCGACCTCGAGCTTGGGGTCCGAGATGTCGACCGCGATGATGCGGCCGGCACCTGCGATTCTGCAACCTTGGATGGCCGACAGGCCGATGCCGCCTGCGCCGAGCACAACACAGGTGCTTCCTGGCTCAATACGGGCGGTCTTGAACACCGCGCCGACACCTGTCGTCACGCCGCAGCCAACGAGCGCAGCCCTGTCGAGCGGCATGTCGTCGCGGACCTTCACCACGGCGTTCTGGTGCACCAACATCTCCTCGGCGAACCCGCCGAGTCGCGCCATTTGCCCCATGTCGTCGCCATTCGGGCTGGACAGACGAGACGCCGACCCTTTGGCGCGACCGGTCGCCTGGTTGTTACCGCACCGGTTCGGGTGCCCGGTGAGGCAGTGGTGGCAGTGACCACAGAAAACCGAGAGACAGGTGATGACGTGATCTCCGGCCTTGACGTAGGAAACATCCTCGCCAACGGCTTGGACGATGCCGGCCGACTCGTGGCCCATCACGCACGGAAGCGGAATCTGCCAGTGGCCTTCCATGAAGTGCAGGTCGCTGTGGCACAGACCGGCGTGCGTGGTCTGGATGAGCACTTCGTTGCTCTGCGGCTTGTCTGTCCTGACATCGTCGATCGAGAGTTCGCCTGGAATCTCGTGAAGGACTGCTGCGCGCATGTGATTCTCCGTCGTCTGAGGCAGTGATGCCTGTTCCGCTGTGTTGACGACATTAGGGCCTCGCTGATGTTGCGGCCCGATCGGACGACGGGAACGCCATGACCGAGCCGGTGGAAGTCACGTCGTCGACGGACACGTTGTTGGGGAGAACGGGGTTGGCCAGAACGGGGTTGTCGAGAACGGTGTTGAGGCGGTTCGCTTCGAGGGGTGCGCGTGTTGGCGCCAAGGTGATCGTGTTCACCTTCACCGTGGGCTTGGTGCTCGTTGCATGTGGCGAGGCGACGAGTCCTGCCGATGGCCCTGTCACGACCGCATCGACCTCCGACACCGCGGCTGTCGTGGCAGCGACCACTACACCAGCGACCACTACACGAGCGACCATTACACCAGCGACCACCGTTCCGGTGACCGGCGCTTCGGCCGCCACCAGCAACACCGCCTCACAGATCACGGACGTTCCCGCGATCATCGAGCACGCCAGGAGGATCGATGAGATCTACGGCGTCTACGGACCGATGTCTGACGACGGCACCTCGGCCGATGGATCGGGATGCGGCCCAGGTTCGGACGTTCTTCCCGACGGCGTCTGGTACGTCGCTGTCGATTCGATCGACGCCGGCCAGGCCAATGTCGATTTGATCTGTCGCTACTCCGGCGAGGCCGCGTTCGCGCACGCGGACTATCTCGGCGGAGACTTTGTCTACCAGAACGAGTCGTCTCGGCTTCGGGTGAGCGCTGTAGCGCCCGACGCCGTCATCTGGTTGCTGGCGGACAGAGGTGTTCCAGATAGTCAGACGGCGATGAATTCGATCGAGGCATCGACGTCGATCGAAAGACTCGATTTCGCGCCGTTCGTATGGGCGCTGATCGAAGGTGGCCAGATCATCGAGTTGTGGGAGTCGTGGGACTCATAGTCGTCGCCTGCGAGTCGCCGATGTCGATGAACACGGGCGATGATGCATGCCATGGGCCGCTTCATCGATGACGCCGAGCGTCGCTCCAGGCTCGGCCGGCGGCATCGACTCGCGGCCGCGGAGCGGATCGACGACGTTGCGACCATCGCCGACGATCTGGTCGCCGTGCACTCCTCTGATCCGGCCACGGTGTATCTGACGCTCGGCGCACGAATGGCGAACCCGCGTCTCGCGGTCATCGACAGCGCACTCTACGACGACGTGTCGCTCATTCGGCACCACGCGATGAGGCGCACCATGTGGGTGATGACCCCGGCCGTGGCTGTGTTGGCGCACGCGGCGGCAACGGCGAAGGTGGCCAAAGTCCAGCGGAAGCGGACGATTGACTCGTTGGCCACCGCTGCCGCGATTGCCGATCCCGAAGCGTGGCTCGCTGAGGCGACCGCCGAGATTCGGCTGCTCATTGCCCGGCGCGGAGCAATGACTGCCAGGGAGGTCGGCCAGTCTCTTCCGCATCTTGCGGTGCCCATCCGGATCGGTGGCGGGAACCACACGGTCGCAATGAACGCTCACCCGCGGGTGATGCAGTTCGCAGGATTCGATGGCGACCTCGTCCGTGGTCGGCCAACCGGCGGCTGGACATCGTCGGAGTATCGGTGGGACAGCATGCAGTCGGTGCTTGGCCGACCCATCGGCGATCTCGAAGAAGCCGATGCTGCTGGTGAACTTCTTGGTCGATGGCTCGACCGGTTCGGGCCGGCGACGATCACCGACATCACGTGGTGGTTCGGGTGGACAGTGGGCCTGGCCAAGACGGCTCTCGCTCGAAGTGAGGCCATCGAAGTCGAGACCTCGCTCGGCCAGTCGTTCGTTGCGAACGGCGACGACCAACCCGTCGGTCACCCAGAGCCATGGGTGGCCGTGCTTCCTGGTCTCGACGCGACATCAATGGGTTGGAAACAACGCGACTTCTACCTCGACACCGAGATGGTGCCGAGAGTTTTCGATCGCTTCGGAAACGCTGGTCCGAAGTTGTGGGCCGATGGCCGAATCGTTGGCGGGTGGGCCCAACGACAAGACGGTTCAATCGCGCTCGACATACTCTCGTCCCTGACCGATCGTCAGGCTCGCCTGTTGAGCGAGGAGGCCCATCGCGTTTCGCAGCTCATCGGCGACACGGTTGTTCGACCCCGGTTTCCTTCGCCGAATCAGAAGGAACTGTTGGCCGAACACTGAGCCGACGCCGGATCCTCCGCGTCTCGGCAAATGGGCGCGTTGCTTGCCGAAATCGCCTGGAATGACGGTGACAGGCCGCTGCTAGCGTCCCGAAGGGATGGGCATCCACGACGACGACATCGAGAGGGTTCGCAACGAAGCGGACATCGTCGCGATCATCAGCCAATACGTGGCGCTGAAGAAAACGGGCGGACAAAACTGGTCCGGATTGTGCCCGTTCCACAACGAGAAGACGCCGTCGTTCTCGGTCAGTGCCGACAAGGGCTTCTACTACTGCTTCGGCTGTCAGCAGAGCGGCGACGTGATCAAGTTCGTCGAGGAGCTCGAAGGGCTCGACTTCCCAGGCGCCATGGAGTGGCTCGCACCGAAGGTCGGCATCACGCTGCGCTACACCGAGGGCGGCGCCGACGGACGAAAGCGGGCCCACCGCAAGAAGCTCACAGACGTCATCGACAAGGCTGTCGACTTCTACAATGACCGGCTACTGACCGCGCCCGACGCCGGCCAGGCACGTGGGTACCTGCGCAGCCGCGGATACGACAAGGAGATCGTTCAGCAGTTCCGGCTTGGCTATTCGCCTGACGACTGGGATCAGCTCGCGAAGAACCTCGGTGTGCCTGCACGAGAGCTCGAGGCCACCGGGCTCGGGTTCACCAACAAGCGCCAGCGGCAGCAGGACTTCTTTCGTGGCCGGGTGATGTTCCCGATCTTCGACGCCAACGGTGCAGCCGTCGGTTTCGGAGGGCGCCAGATGCCGGGCGGCCAACCCCCGAAGTACAAGAACACCTCCGAGACCGAGGTGTACAAGAAGAGCCATCTGCTCTACGGGCTCAACTGGGCCAAGCGCGACGCTGTCAGTTCCGGCGAGATCATCGTGTGTGAGGGCTACACCGACGTCATCGGGTTCTTCAGGGCCGATTTGCCAAGAGCTGTCGCAACATGTGGCACGGCGTTGACCGAAGACCACGTCAAGCTCATGAAGCGGTTCGCACCGAAGGTGATTCTCGCTTTCGACGCCGATGGCGCAGGTCGCTCCGCCGCTGATCGTTTCTACGAGTGGGAGAAGCAGTACGAGATCGAGGTCTTCGTCGCCGACCTTCCCGATGGAGTCGATCCTGGTGATCTCTCCGCAACCGACGACGGGCGCGAGCGGCTGCGGTCGGCGGTGACCGACGCGTTGCCGTTCTTGAAGTACCGCATTGAGCGTGCGCTCGGTTCGGAAGACCTCTCTGCTCCTGAAGGCAGGGCCAAGGCAGCCGAGAAAGCGATGGCCCTCGTTGCCGAGCACCCGAATGAGCTGCTCCGCGATCAGTACCTGATGGAGGTCGCCTCACGCACTCGAACCGATCCAGACCGGCTCCGTCCGATGTTGAGGCGGTCGCCGCAGCGCGGCGGCCCTGGCGCAGGTCGTGGTCGCGGCAGTTCCGGCTCGCAGCGAGGTCCTGGCGACTACTACGGCGACCCGTACGAGAGCGCCAACTTTGTTCCGGACGGAGGGTTCCAGGGCGAGTTCGGTCACGGGCCGACCGAGTATGACGACGACGGTCCTGCTGTTCCTGCGCTGAGGTTCGATCGTCGTGAGGCCGAGGTCATCAAGATCCTCATCCATCGTCCCGCCGATCTCGAGGGGCGTGTCTTCGACTTTCTGTTTGACGCGCCAGGCACGCGTCGGGCCTATGAGGTCGTTGCTAGCGGACCCGACTGGGCTGGCCGCCTGGATGACGAGCCAGAGCAGGTGGCTTCGTTGCTGCGCCGTTTGTCGCTCGAGCCGCTCGCGGAGACCGACGAGGGCTCCTCGCCAGTGGAGGATCTTGGTTGGGTTGTCGGCGATGTTGCGAACCGTGTGCTGAGAGATGTTGTGGGTGCTGCGGCGGCCGACACAGAGAAGTACAAGGCAATTCAGCCTCTGGTTCAGTGGACCAAGCTGCGTACCGAGGAACTCAGTGATGCAACTGCGCGGGTCGGAGCCATCGACGCATTGCTAGCGTGGCTTCAAGGACATTTCGTATCCGAGCAAGGCGATCAAGGGGGAAGCGATGGGGTCGACGCTTGAGCGTCGCAGGGCCCGCCGTGCTGCCCTGACCGGCAGCAGTAACGCCGACCCTGTTCGCCAGTACCTCCGCGAGATCGGCCAGGTCGCTCTCCTGACCCGAGAAGACGAGGTGTCGCTCGCAAAGCGTGTCGAGAAGGGCATGGCTGCCCGCGATCTCTTGACCGAGCTCGAGGTCGACGACGCGTGCCGGTTCATCGATGAAGCATCAGAGTCCGAGCTTCGTGCTTCCGATGTGGATGGCGCCGAAGCGTTCAACCACCTTTGCTCGGCGAACCTTCGTCTTGTTGTGTCGATCGCGAAGCGGTACTCGGGGCGAGGGATGCCGCTGCTCGATCTCGTGCAGGAGGGCAACCTCGGCTTGATGAAGGCTGCCGAGCGCTTCGATCATTCGAAGGGTTTCAAGTTCTCGACGTATGCGACCTGGTGGATTCGTCAGTCGATCACTCGGGCGATAGCCGATCAGTCGCGGACAATTCGGCTTCCGGCGCACATGGTCGATCTCGTGAACCGGGTCAGTCGACTCGAGCGTGAACTGGTTCAGCAGCTTGGCCGCGAGCCGACGATCGATGAGATCGCTCAGCATGCTGAGCTCGAACCGTCGCGCGTTCGTGAGCTGATGACGATGTCTCTTGATCCGTTGTCACTCGATTCGCCTCGCGGCGAGGAGGACGATGCGACGTTCAGCGATTTCATCCCTGACGACCAGGCCCAGGTTCCTGCCGATGTTGCGACCCGCCACCTGCTCACAGGCGAGGTGCAGGAGGTGCTGGGCGAGTTGAACGAGCGAGAGCGCGAGATTGTCGCGATGCGCTTCGGTCTTGGTGGGGTGAAGCCGCTGACGCTCGAAGAGGTCGGCAAGGCGTTCGGGGTCACCCGCGAGCGTGTCCGTCAGATCGAGGCCAAGACGCTGGCGAAACTCCGACACCCGCAGCGTTCTGGGCGGCTGAAGGAATACCTCGACAACGGCTGAACACTGATCTCACGTTGGTACTCATCTCGCGCCGCGGTGAGTCGATGGGCAGAGTCTGACTTCTGCGATGCGCTGTTATCATCGCCAGTCGACCTTCCGGGGTAGCTCAGTTGGCAGAGCAGCGGACTGTTAATCCGTTTGTCGTGGGTTCGAGCCCCACCCCCGGAGCAAGAGAAACACCAGGTCAGAGGCCCTTTCGAATCACTTCGGGAGGGCTTCGTCGCGTCAGGGACTCAGGGCCCGTTCGGTACGAACAGGTAGACCCAGTCGTGCTGTGCGCCATCGTCATCGAGCACGTAGGTTCCGCCACGCTCGTCGATCTCGAGCGGCGGTGGAAAGGTGACCAGCCGACTCGTGCACGGTCCGCCGTCACAGCGCACGAAAATGCGGTCGCCGTCTTCGAGCGGTCGAACTGGACGCATTGGTCGTGTGGCGCGCACCATCAGAGGAGTGTAGGTGCGGGCTGCTTCTTCTCGCCTGGACTGAATGGCCAGGCCCGGTTGCGTGCGCTATCGCGTGACTGACGGTCCCACTACAAGGGAATCGGTTCAGCGCCGACCACCGCTCGAGCGAGTCCATTCCATCGATCTGACGCGGGCCGACCTGGCTTGTTGAGCTTCAGCGGTAGTCGAGGCACCGAACAGTGTCGCTGACCTGGTGTTTTGTCGAGCGCTTTCTTGGTCGGCATCGGCGTCGTCGCCGTGCTCGGGATCTGCTGGTTCCGCGCCATGCTCGCATCGCTGGCCACGGTTTGCGTCGGTCGCACACATCTCGGCAACCCGTTCTGGAGTGGCGACGACGAACGAGCCGTCGGCCCGTCGGTGGACGGTGAGTGTTCCGGCGTGAATACGGGCGTGGCACGTCTCACACACCAGGACGAGGTTGTCGATGTCGGTGGGGCCGTTGTCGCGGCTCCACCATTCGATGTGGTGTGGCTTGCAGAACTCGGGCGGTGCCACGCAGTGCTCGCCGCGGCAGCGGCGGTCGCGAGCGATGACGGCGAGTCGCTGGGTGGGGGACGGGAGGCGGCGACTGCGTCCGGCATCGAGGGGCACGCTGGCGCCGTCGAAAATCATGGGGAGGATGTCCGCGTCGCACGCAAGCCGGCGAAGTACGCCAGCTGGAATGGGTGTGCCGTCGGCGTATCGGCCGTTGACGAGTTGTTGGCTGGTGGCGTCGTAGTCGGCGATGACAACGAGCTGGGCGTTGGCTGGCGCGTCGTTGCCGGCTGCCGCTGCGTCGAAGACATCTTCGAAGGCGTCGGCGAGTCGTCCAGCCGGCGTGTGCTCGATGGCGGGGCCAGCGCTGGTGCCTTCGGTTCCTGCGCGGTAGCGGCGCTCGTTGAATGCGCCGAGCACAGTCTGGAGTTTCTTGAACGTCGGTGGGTCGAACTCACCGCGGATGATGCCCATGCCGTCTTCGGGGCGGGTCCACATGGACACGCGGCGCTTCTTGCGCTGGATGGCGTCGCGATCGAGCCCGGCTTCTTCGTCCTTGCGGGTTCGCCAGTTGCGAGCCGAGCGTTGGAACTGGTCTGCGCCTTGTGACTTTGCCTTTGGCAACAGTTCGTCAGCTGCGCCTGGGTGCTCGGCTTCGGCTTCGCCGATGCTCTTGGCGTGTGCGGGGGTGATGTCGCCGTTTCCGACAGCGTCGCCCAACTCGGGGTTCTTCTCGAGCGTGTCGGCGAGCTTGGCGGACTCTTTCGCATCCTGGCCCGTGATGCCTTGCTCTCGCTTCAGCGTCGCCTCTGCTTCGGCAGCTGACTTCCGCCGAGCGATCTCGGCCACGAGTTTCGATTGGGCAACCGTGACGCGACCCTTGAGCGCCCCACAATGGCGGACAGCGAGCGACAGAGCGGCGTCTTCGAGCGTTGAGGGGTCGATTTCGACATCGGCAAAGCTGATGTTCTTGGCTGGCATGTCACCGCCTTTGGCTTCGAGTGTTCTTCCGGGACCGGTTTTCGGACCTGTCTGCTGTGTCGCTACCTCGAGCCCGATTGGGGTTCTGAGGGGTACTGCACTTCGGGAAGTGGGTTCACCATATCGGGGAACATTTGTTCGATGCAACTCATTCGCGAAGAAAGTTTTCCCAGGTCAGGACGTATGTTCGGGTTCGAATGCCAAACCTGTGGACAACAGCGGTTGCACGACAGCGACGGGAGAAAATCGGGCCCTGACGAGACCGAATTGTTACCCGCTACTCGTCAAACGGCGGACGTTGTGGGCCTTGATCTCGGGGGTCTGGCCCTGCACGAGGAGAAACATCGCCTCGCGAGCCAGGCGTTGAGCGTGGTGTCCGAGCAGCACGGCCGACCCGCCCGATGCCGAAACGAGCGCAGAGGCGGCGCGTACGGCAAGGGTGGCGGCCTGCGATCGCGCGTCAGGCATCTGTTCGGCCGTTGCCGCGTCGAGTTCGGCCCTGGCGATGGCGAACTCGTCGTCGAGGGGGCTTGGCCCGAGCAGCTGCAGGCAGCGGCCGGTGATGCCAAGCGCGAGCGAGCCATTGGTACGCAGGCCGTCTTTGTATCCGGTCAGCCAATCGTCGAACGTCTCGACGTGCGTGATCTGCTCTGCCATGACGGCGTGGTCTGTGAACGTCAGCTCGACCGTGATCGAGGAATCGATCGCGGCTAGGTGGAGGCGATCGCTTCGCAACGTCGGTCCGTCGGTCGCGTCGAGCAGCGCCCAGATGACGTTGTCACCGTGGCGAGCAGCGGTGAGAACGACGTCGATGTTTCCCCAGCCGGAGACGAATGGAGCGGTGCCGGCGAATGTCCACCCTCCAGCGGATTCGGTGGCCCTGATGAGCGGTGGACCTGGTCTCAGCAGGTGCGCGAATGCCACGCCGCCACGTGCCTCGCCAGTCGCGAGTCGAGCTGCCCAGGCGTCGTGCATCGGGCCAGCGGCGAGTGCGGTGGCCCTCGCTGGCCCTCCGTGTTGCGTCCAGACGAACGCCGTGGTCAGGCAGCCGCCAGCGATGGTCTCGTGTACCCGGTGAATCGTCGCTCGATCAGCACTGAGTCCGCCAACCTCTGACGGCGAGAACAGTCCGTACATCCCTGCTTCGGCGAGCACATCGAGCTGTTTCGTTGGAAGCACACCTGCTCGGTCGACGTCGTTCGCCTTGGGGAAGAGGTGCTGGTCGGCGAGCTCGATTGCAGCGTCGATCAGCTTGGCGTGGGGGTCGGTCACTGGGACAGTGTTCACGCCAGCGCGCTGACTCGCCACATTTGCCACCGCACGCTGGCGGAGGCGGTCACCCGAAGAGATGGTCGAAGTTGATCGTGACAGTGTAGTTATGGCCTCCGGAGAGCTGGCCTGAGACGATCACCATCTCGTTGATTGATCCACAGCCTCCGGCCGCATGGGTTCCCGACACCGAGATCACACCGCTTGAGAGGCCGCTCAGGCCCCCGACCCAGCCGCTGGAGACATTGAAGTTGAACCCGGCCGAGGTGATGGAAGTCCCCGGCGGCGAAGTGGGAATGTCGGTGGCGCTGAACGTCGCTGAGGCGTTCTGGTCGTCATCACACGGGAACGTCAGCGTGACTGTGTACTCGCCGCTGATCAGACTCAGCGGACCGAGAGTCACCAGATCCGAACTGAGCTGCGGCGATTCGCCAACTTCCGCATGGGGAGCGGCCGCGTGGTCGAGTCGTTCGGTCACCCAGCCGATCGAGAGCGCGAGGGTGATCGTCGCCAACGACAGAGTCGTCCACCTCGATCGCTCGTGCATTGGTTCCGTCCACTGTTCAGTTCTGAGCTGACATTCAAAAACAGTACAGATCACGTGGTTGCTTCTCGGCGATCCAGTCGAACGACGAACGGCCGCGCACAGCAAAAGGAGCTGTCCCAGCTGACGCATAGGGTGCCGTGATGCACCAGAAGTTGGAGCGAAACCTCACGCTCATCCCGTGGCACGAACTCCTGGTTCGCACCAGTCCCTGGATTGCGGTGTTCGTGCTGTTCACGCGGGCGAATTTCGACCTCGACGGAGCGATCCGTCTGGCCAGCATCTACTACCTCGCTGTCGTCGTGTTCGAGGTGCCATCGGGGTGGATGAGCGACCGGCTCG
>Ga0315338_1004222_pt1 | contig 11637 bp, 8 predicted proteins | sample ASW8metaG_FD_204518 | JGI IMG/M metagenome (GOLD analysis project Ga0315338, IMG submission 204518) | Ammonia-oxidizing marine archaeal communities from Monterey Bay, California, United States - ASW #8 | ecosystem: Environmental > Aquatic > Marine > Coastal | place: USA: California | collected...
TCGGCCGGATCTACAAAGACGCTGGTCGGATCAGCGACGCGAGAGCACGTCTCGAGTTTGCCACCCGCGTTGCCCCCACCCGGCCAGATCTTTGGAACAACCTCGGTACCATACTTCGGGCGGAGCGAGAGTACGATCAAGCAGCCAACTGCTATCGCAAGGCTATCGAACTCGATTCTACCTACGCTGACGCCTACTTGAATCTTGGTAATCTCCTCGAACTGGCCGGTCACCTCACTGAGGCGGCCGGAGTGTTCCGTCAGGCAATCAAATTGAAGCCAGACCATTCCGCAACCTACCAAAACCTCTCTCAGGCTCTTCATCGGTCTGGAAGAGTGGAAGAGGCCCAAAGCGTCGTTCGCGAGTGGCTCGCCTTCCAGCCTGACAACCCCTCCGCTCGCCACCTTGCCGGCGCCCTGGGGGTTCTCACAGCTCCGGAGCGGGCCTCGGACGATTTCGTCAGCCACCATTTTGATGAACATGCAGCCAGCTTCGACGACCACCTCCTCGAACTGGAGTACCGGGCCCCCGAACTCGTGGGCGAGGCCGTGACGAAATGTCTGGCTACTTCGACAGAGAGTATTCGTATTCTTGACGCCGGTTGTGGGACCGGTTTGTGCGGACCACATCTGCGCAGCCACGCCTCGGTCCTCGACGGTGTCGATCTCTCGGCGGGCATGCTCGAGCGGGCCAGACTTCTCGGTCAGTATGACCAACTCGTGGTGGCTGAGCTTACGGAGTTTCTGGAAACGAACGAAAGGCCCTACGGGCTTATCGCCTGCGCAGACACCCTCTGCTATTTCGGTTCCCTGGATCGCGTTTTTGCCGCAGCTGCGCACGCGCTGACTCCGGAGGGTTGGTTTGTCTTCACTGTCGAAGGCGCAGACGCGAGCGAGGTCGACCCCAGCTTTCAACTCCGTTTTCATGGACGCTACTGTCACGGGAAAGCCTACGTCGAACGGACCCTTCACACAGCGGGCTTCACCAACCTCCATCTCGAACCGGAGTCTTTGCGCATGGAAACAGGCGCGCCAGTCCACGGCTGGATCGTTCGGGCCTGCCGATCGCGAGCGTAGCCAGGTCAACCGTGAGTGGAACTTGCCTTGCACTGGCCGGGGGGATCCGGTATTCCAGATGCGAGCACCACCCAAAGCCTCGTGGAATCCATCCTGGTTCGACGTGACTTCAGGAGCTCTTCCCGTGTCTACGTAACGGCTCTTGAAGCCAACGTCTTCCTCGATAGGAAGTTACGAGATCAAGCAAGCACTGATGGAGGATCATTCCGTGCGCAAATGGTTTGTTACTGGGACGAGCGTAGCGCTCGCCCTCACGGCCGTCGTTGTTCAGCCGACCTTCGCCGAAGGTGAAGAAGAGCGTGTGCTGGAAGTTGGCAAGTGGTACCCGTCCCTTGAAAGTGGTCTCCAGATCACCCAGAGCTCCTACAGCGACAACTGGTCGGGTGGCGACAAGGGTTCGATCGTCTGGACGGCCCTTATCAACGGAAACGCCGAACGACAAGTGAACGACAAGTTCAATTCCCTCAGTACTCTGAAGCTCGCCTACGGTCAAACGCAGAAGCAATTCGTCGACCAGTGGGGCGATCGGAAATGGGAGCACCCGGAGAAATCCACCGACCTCGTCGACCTCGAGTCGATCGGCCGGTTTACGCTCGACATGGTTGTTGATCCCTTCGTCGGTTTGCGAATCGAGACCCAGTTCCTCGACGGGTCTGACCCGGACGGACGAACGCTCATCTTCAACCCAATCAAAATCAAGGAGTCAGCTGGTGTGGCTCGGGTCTTTATCGATGAAGAAGAACGTTCGCTCATCAGTCGTTTCGGTCTGGCCGTGCGCCAAACTGCGCGGCGCCAGTACATCGTTGCTTCGACCGGAGATTCGAACAACCCGGCAACCGACTCCGACACTGAAACAGAAGTCACCAACGACGGTGGAATCGAGTTGGTCACGGACTTCAAGAACAAGATCATGAACGACCGTGTGGCCTGGACATCCAAGCTCACGCTCTTTCAACCGTTGTTCTACTCGGCCCAGGGCGAATTCGACGACATCACCGCGGAAGACTTTGCCGCTAACCCACAACTCGATTCCGACATCGGCGACTTCACCAAGCTGATGGACCTCGATTGGGAGAACATTTTTACATCCCAGCTCACGGACATCGTTTCGGTGAACTTCTACGTTCGGTTCGTGTATGACAAATACGACACCTCGGTGGTCCCGAAGTTCGACGAGGATGGCGGGTTGACTAACGCAGCGGCCCTTCGCACAGCGACTCGGAAGGCGGGACAGTTCAAGCAGACAATGGGACTCGGACTAACTTATCGGTTCCTCTAGAAGCAAGACTTCGTAGAGTTACGGACCGGGCGCCTCAGCAAGAAAACCATCCCTGTGGTACATCAGTGGCGCCCGGTTCGGCTTTCCTCTCCCGCCTCGATCAGGTCCCCGTGCGTTCTTCTGATGCGTCCCACATCACGACGCGATTCCGACCCGTGTTCTTTGCTTGATAAAGAGCACCATCTGCCTTTTCGAGCACTTCGTTGTCGGTCGCTCCGTCGTCCGGGTAGCTGGCAATTCCCGCACTGATCGTGACACGACCAAGGGGTTGGGAGTGAGCACCAGGAAAGGTTGCCGCTTCGATTGCCGCGCGGAGTTTTTCTCCGAGGAGAGCGGCGTCTTCTTTGCTCGTCTCCGGCGTTAGGAGGACAAACTCTTCGCCACCATAACGGGCCGCGATGTCTGTCGGTCGGGATTCATTCTCCAGGACCTCTGCCACGATCCGGAGTCCAAGATCACCGATGGGGTGGCCGTTCGCGTCGTTGTACGCCTTGAAGTGATCCACGTCGATCATGATGATCGAAAATACTCGTTGATGACGAGACGCTCGCGAAAGTTCGTTCTCGAGCGCTTCCCGAAAGAAGCGATGGTTGTACAGGGATGTGAGGCCGTCTCGGATCGACGCTTCGTGAAGGCGGCGGTTGAGGTCCCGCATTTCTTCCGCATTGATTTTCAGTTGCTCGACAAGAAGACGGTTCTCGCCGATGAGCTTCCGTTTCTCGCGCGCCCGATGAATGACCCGTAGCACCTGGTCGGTTTCCCGGAACGGCTTGGCCAGGAAGTCGTAGGCACCTGCGCGGAGAGCCTGGGTTGCCGTTTCGAGAGAAGCCATGGAAGTCATGACGATCGCGACCAGATCCGGGTCCTGCGAACGTAACTCTGTAACGAGTTCGAGACCCGACATGCCGCCCATGCGGATGTCGGTCAAAACGACGGGAAAGGGATCTTCCCGAAAAAGGACTATCGCCTCCTCCGCTGAGGACGCGACCGTCACCTCAAATTCGCCGTTCGTCAGAATCCGGGAGATCATTCTCCGCAGGATTTCCTGATCGTCTACGACGAGTATGCGCCCGTTTTTCATTCGTGATCCTCGAGACGAACACTTCCTTCATCGTCCAATTCGGATCCTGCAAGGCGCGTCTGTAGAAGTTTCCCCGTTGTTGCCCAGGAAGTTGCGGAACCGTCCAGCGTGGAGGGGAATATCTTACCTACCTGCGTACCCCGCCCCAATCGGCGTCCACATTCGGCGCTATCGTCCGTCGGTCACGCAGCGAAAACCGAACGACGGACTGCCGACCACCGGATCCCAGGAGGGCCTGGCACCGTTGCGGAGCTGCGAATCGTCATCGGACCAGCTGCCACCACGCAGGACCTTTCGGTCGCCCATCGATGGTGGCGCGTGAGGGGCCTGGTAGAGGCCCAACCAATCCTCACACCATTCCGACACATTCCCTGCCATGTGATAGATCGGGGCGGACCAGTGAATGGTGGCGCCCTCCTCGAGCGTTCTGACAGAAAGTGTTCCGGAGGCGAGATTGTCGAAATTCGCCAAACTCAGCTGAGGAGCTTCATTGCCCCAAGGGTAGAGCGTTCCGTATCCGACATTCGTCTTGGGGTAGGTTCCAGATTCGGTGCTCGTTCCCCGGGCAGCTTTTTCCCACTCCACCTCGCTCGGGAGCCTCAGCCCGAAATGGTCGGCGTAGGCCTTCGCCCCGTACCACGAAACCCCGACGATTGGATGGTCTTCGAACCCCGGGACGATCGTAAACTCCCCGGTTACGTCATCATGACCCAACTTACTTGCGTTGAAATTGAGCAGCTGAGTTCCGTCAGCATAGACGCCGTTGTTTCCATCTTCGGTTTCAATGGAAACTGCGGCGGTCGAACGCGCCTCGTAGACGTAGGCACGGTACTGATGGTTGGTCACCTCGGAAACGTCGATGGAAAAGGCCCCGACTTCGATCGCATTGGCTGGGTGATCTTCTGTCCCCCAGTCCTCTCCAACCCATCCACCTGGCGTGGCTCCAATCACGACCGGACCCGCCGGGATCGGGACCTGGTCGGTCAACGGAATGAGAACGACCATGTTGGACTCAGCTGAAACGGTGCTTTCCTCCGCTTCGAAGTTGATCGCTGAGATTCGGAATCGGTAGCGTCGGTTGGCTTCGCCCGTCAGGACATAGCGGCGGTTCGAACTAGAGACCCGAGCTCCCGGAATGGCGGTAGTCGTCTCGCGGTCGACTCTCTGATAGACCTGATACTCCGTCACCGTATCTTCGGCCGAGGCGGGCCAGGTAATCGTGATCGTCTCGCCGTTTTTCTCCGCAACTACACTGGAAGGAAACGTCGGTGATGTCGCGTCGAGGGTAACGTCGACCGCCAGCTCTTCGGAATCGAGCACGATAGACTGTGATGAAAAGAGGTACCCCGGTCGGGTCACCTGCAGAATGTGTGTCTGGCGGAGAATCTCCTCCATGCGATAGGTGCCGTCCACAGCTGACGTTGCTATCCGGTCTCCAATTCGACACGTCGCTCCTTCAAGGGGACTTCCCAAGCTGTTCGTAATTCTCCCCGCGACCGCTCCAACAGATGTCGCCGCAGTCAGAGTTACGTCGAGAGAGTTTTCGCCGAGACGGATTTCGATCGTCCTACTAAAGGTGGTGTATCCCTCGATCGCGACCGAAAGCGACTGCGTACCGACGGGAAGAGAGGCGAAACTGTACACGCCTTCGGGGTTGGTCTCGGTAGTTCGAGTTCCTACCGAAACGAGAGCCGAGGCGAGGGGCACATTGTTCGAGCGATCGACGACCGTACCGGTGAGTGATCCGGTCTCTCCAACGATAAGAAGGTCCACACTCGCGGGCGCGGATTCTCTCGTCCGGTCTTTCGCCACAACGGTGAGGGTGACCAGCCCCTCAAGTCCGACCGGCGGATTCCAGACGATCGTAGAGTCGCTTCGTGAACCCTGGAAGGAACCCACCTCGGCACTCCAGGCAAAGGTGAGGGGATCATTCTCTTCGTCGACTGCACGACAGACGATAATCGAATTCTCGCCGACGGCCACGGTGTCCGGAGTTGCCGTCACGCTGAGGATTGTCGGCGGAGCGTTGACAACGTTGACGAGGTCTTTGTCACTGCCTGAACAGCCCACGGCCACGAGCACGAAATACAGGATCCCCAGGCTCATGCGCTGGTCGAACCCCCAACCACTCCCAATCATGCAGATTCCTTTCCGCCCCGTGCGCCCCGCACATTTCGAGCAGTGTATTCAGCAGCGGCTCGCAACGGAACCCGCTTCCTTCACTCAAGATATGAGGGAAGACCACCGATTCCGGAGGAGGCGCCCTCAATTGGGAGACATCCATGGACAGTAATGACCCTGTAAACCAGCCCGGGATAGACAATCCGGACCAGGTTGCGCCCCAGAACGAGGCGGAACCCAGCGGAACGTCCGAAGATCCGGTTCCTGACGGTGGCGTAACCAGAACTACCGATCAGAAAGAACTCTCCCCAACGGGACTTCGAACCGACCTGGTGCTGGCCATTGGCATTGCGGCACCCGCCTTGCCCGCCGTCGAAGCTGCCGCAGAAGCGGGCGGTTTTGTCCTCGAACCTGTACCAACTCTGGGTGAGGGCATCGCGCGGATTGACGCTGTCATTCCTGGTCATATCGTTGTTGGACATGAATTTGGAAGCTTCAACTTTCGCTCACTCTGCTCGGTCTTACGCTCAGATCCGGAACATCGAGCCATCCCGATCGCCTTGGTCACAGAAGCCGAACCCCGAAGCCTCGACGTAGGGCTCTTTGGGCCGGACCAGATCCTGCCCCTGACCGATGGTCTGGAGCATGACCTCACCGATTTCCTCTCTCGGTTCCAGGCCCGAAAGACCTTCTCCGACAACAAGGATCGGCGACGTCTGGTGGGTCGAGTTCTCCTCACCGAGGATTCCCTTCTTGCCCAGCGAATCGTCGGGAGGCTCCTCCATGTTGCTGGCGCGCAGGTCACTACGGTCGAGACTCTCGCCGAAGCGATCGCGGCCCTGCAACGCGACGAGTACGACCTCATCCTTCTGGACATGGAAATGTCACAGATGAGTTGCTTCGATATGCCGGTTCTCTTACGCCACCAAGGGATTGAGACTCCCATCCTCACCTTGGTGGGCCATCTCATCGACGAATACGCCAAGGACGCCCAAGAATATGGTGTCAGTGGCGTTATCGCGAAGCCCGTACGAGCACACGAGCTCATCCACAAATGTGAGCCGTTCCTCCGCGAAGTGGCCTGAATCGCGCCACCCCGGCGTGCGTCTTTCTGGCAGAATGATCCCACGCCGTGCTCGATATCAGGCAAGAGGACACCGTGATCGAAACCCTGCGCAAATGGTTCGCCCAAGCGAACGTATTTCTCAGTCGTCAGATCTGGGAGCAGGAGCTAACCGGCCGGCCTTGGATCGAGGCGTTTGCGCTGCGCCAGCTTCGGGTAGGAATCATCGTCGTAAAGGGCGTTCTGCGGGGCGGTCTAAGTTGGCGGGCATCGGCCATGACCCTGACGACCCTTCTCGCGGTCGGCCCGGCCCTGATTCTTGCTTTCGCGGTTTTTCGCACGATAGGTGGCCTCCCGGATCTCGAAGCTCAGCTCGAGCGTCTCATTTACGAAAACATCATGCCGGCCCAGCAGGCGTCGCTGCGCGCCTGGCTCGAGTCTTTTCTCGGCGACGTTCGAAACGGTGCCTACGGCGGTATCACCGTAGTCTTCCTTGGTGGTGGTGTGCTTGGACTGCTTTCGGCAATCGAGAGCGCTTTTAATGATATCTGGGGCGTGCGAAGTGGGCGCCCACTTTGGAAGCGCTTCAACACCTATACAACGATCATCGTCGTCACGCCCATTCTCGTTGCTCTCTCCGTTTCTCTAACGGCCACGTTACAAAGTTCCAACGTCTTGTATCAATGGCTGGACTGGCTCCCGCAGAGCGACATCTTGATTCGCTTCGGCTTCCGCCTCCTTCCGATCGTTTTCGCCGGCCTCGCTCTGACCGTGTTGTACATGGTCATGCCCAATGCCAGCGTGCGGCTTCGCGCGGCTCTTCCCGCGGGCTTTGCGGCGGCCGTAATCTGGGAGTTCAGCAAGATCGGCTACACGATCTATCTCCAAACCTCGACCATCTACGAAAACCTCTACGGTTCTCTGGCCGCTCTGCCCCTCTTTCTCGTTTGGGTTCACGTGACTTGGATCGTCGTTCTCTTCGGCGCACAGTTGACTTTCGCACAGACGGCGGCCGACGATATCCGGGAGGAAGAGATGTCGTCCCTCGTTTCGCAAAGTGAACGAATCCGCGCCGCCGTCCATCTTAGTGTCGAAGCGGCCCGGAGCTACCTCGCCGAGGAGTCGGCCCCCAACCTCCCGGACCTCGCGCACCGCATGGTCTTGCCACTACGCCTCGTGCGCGAGGTTGCCGAAATGCTGACCGACAGCGGAATTCTCCACCAGGTACGAAATGGTCGGGACGGTGGCATCGCACCCGCTCGGAGCCCGGAGAGGGTCACCGTTTACCAGGTCGTCGCTTCGATCGTCAACCACGGACACGTTCCGAGTCGCAAGGGCGCAGAGGTTGATCGTGTGACCCGCGCAACAAACCAGATTCTGGACGAACTCGACGCAGCGCTTCGGGAAGAGTGGAGTCAGGTATCGCTCGTACAGTGTCTCGACCGCGGCGTCCGCCCGGACGACATTCTTCCCTTTCCCGTGAAGGAATGAACCCGTGCCGACTCTACGCGGAAAAACTGCGCTCGTAACGGGCGCAAGCAGCGGAATTGGACGGTCTACAGCGCTGGCCCTGGCTGAACAGGGCGCAGACCTCATTGTCGTCGCCCGACGAGTCGACGCTCTCGAGGAGCTTGCTCGGATCATTGCCACACGTGGTTCCTCGAAAGTGGTGACGGCCGGCCTCGACGTACGCGACCGAAATGCCGTTGGCGGTTTCGTTCGCGACCTGATCGCTAACCAGTCTCGTGTCGACATCCTCGTCAACAACGCCGGCCTCTCCCGGGGATTGTCTCCTCTGCAAGAAGGGGACGTTGATGACTGGGAGGAAATGATCGATACGAACGTCAAAGGGCTTCTCTACGTGACGCGATCCATCGTTCCTCTGATGATCGAGCAAGGGAACGGGCACGTCCTCAACATCGGCTCCGTCGCCGGCCGAGAGGTCTACGCGAACGGAAATGTCTACTGTGCGACAAAGTACGCGGTTCGCGCCTTGACCGAGGGCCTCCGGATCGATCTGCATGGGACTCCCGTTCGCGTCAGCACGATCGATCCTGGACTTGTCGAAACAGAGTTCAGTGTCGTCCGCTTCCACGGAGACCAGGAACGCGCCGACGCGATCTATCAGGACACTCGCCCGCTTCGCCCCGAGGACGTCGCCGATGCGGTTGTCTATGCGGCTACCCGACCACCCCATGTCAACGTCGCCGAACTCGTTCTTCTGGCCAGCGACCAGGCCACGGCGACGACGATTGATCGTTCTTCGCCCGGGGATCGTTAGTTGTCGGGAACCAGGAACACGCTCGGCAGTCTGGCTCTACTCGGCATTACCTTCCTTCTTGGAGCCCTTGTTTTGGAAGGAATCGTCCGGGTCTGCGATCTCCAGGGAAGCAATTTCACACAGCCCGATCGTTACACTGGTTGGACTCACATCCGCGACCAAACCGGAGTCTACTTTTCCGAAGGCATCAAGAACGAGGTGGTCTTTAACAATCTTGGTCTGGTCGGTGCGGATACGGCCGTTGAAAAACCACCACAGACAAAACGGCTCCTCCTCATTGGCGACTCTTTTACGGAATCTTCCCAGGTTCCGTACCAAACGAATTGGGGATCACAGGTCGGAGCCAAGCTTGGTCATCCCTGGGAGACTCTTAATGCGGGCGTCTCGGGGTATGGAACCAGCCACTCCGCTCTCTTCTTGGACTCCCGCGGTTGGGACCTCGATCCCGACGTCGTTTTTCTGCTCTTCTTCACCGGAAACGACGTCAGTGATAGCAGTCATAGGCTCGGCCAGAAGCTTGGCTGGCAACCCCAACCCTATTTCGAACTCGACCCAGGCGCGGTACTTGCCCTGCGCGACTATCCACTTCCCCCTTTCGACACCTCAGCAAAAGCTCGAGTCAAAGAGTGGCTCCGCAACCGTTCCCGGCTCTACCTCTTCGCGCGAGGCCGTTTGAACCGACTCCGTTCTCTAAACCGACAGACGGTGGGTTCGGCCGATCAGGTCCCTCTTGCATGGCACCTTTATCGACGCAAAGTCAGCCCGGAGTGGGAAGAAGCCTGGGAACTGACCGACCAACTCTTGGCCCGGACCATGTCCCAATGTCGGAACCGAAACGTCCTTTTCGGTGTGGGGATCCTGCCGACAGGGTGGCGGGTGGACAGAGAATTGGCGGAGAAACTCCGGGAAGACTATCCTGCTATGGCCGACACGACGACTTGGGACCTTTCGCTGCCCGATCGACGCCTGATTCAGATCCTCGATGAGCAGGAGATTCCCTACGTGAATCTGACTCCTGTCCTGATCGAGGCGGCCGCATCCGGTCAACGGCTTTATCGGGATCACCTCACAGAGTTCGGACACGAAATCGTGGCCGATGCGATCGCGGAATTTCTCGTACCACTCATTGCGGAGAACCCGATAGATTCGGGAGACACGAAAGGAAACTCTTCTCCATGACCGAAGCTCAAGATCGCTGCACTCGCCGCCAGGCCCTGACCCGAATCGGTGGCCTGCTCGGAACAGTGGCCACCGTCCCGGCGCTCTCCACCCTTTTATCGAACCCCGTCCGAGCCCACGGACAGGGTGAATACCGAGAGTCCGCCCTCCCCTACGACTGGTCGGCACTCGAAGGCTTCCTCAGTGCTTCGACCCTTCAGGAGCACTATGAGAAGTATCAGCGAACCCACATTCGCGAGGCCAATCGCCTGGTCAAGGAACTGGGGAAGGCGCGCGTGGCGGGGGACTTCAGTCGGGTCAACTCGATGAGCGAATCACTCGCCTTTCATGCGAGTGGCCACTTGTTGCACAACACCTACTGGCGTTCCGTCAACCCGCACGCCTCCCCCGAGCCGAGTGGGGACGTGCGTGCTCATGTCGAGGAAAACTTCGGGTCCGCCGGTGCTCTTCGCGATCACCTTCGGGCGGCCGCCGAGCAGCTTGACGGCGAAGGTTGGATCGTGGTGGCCTGGGATCCGATGACAGGACGATTGCTCGTGTTGCCGATCGAGAGCAACCACCGACTCGCCCTCCAGGGAGCTGCCCCGATGCTTGCCCTCGATCTCTGGGAACATGCCTACATCGCCGACTACGGACATCGCCGCGGAGACTATGTCGAGAAATTCCTCCAAAGACTCGACTGGGACTACCTCGGCCTTCAACTTGTGAGACAGCATTGAGCTGCCGAGCCCTGCTTAGGCAGGGCGGTCGCCCTCTCGGAAGTTCCGCTCCACTTGCTGGGATCATTCTTGCTCTCGCCTTCGGACTCTCCTGTGCCGAGCCCGCTCTTCCGAAGCGCAACATTGATCCTTGGCCGGGATTCTCGTGGGGGATCTACCAGATCTATTGGGGACCCAAAAAGTATGATGAGATGGTGGAGGGGGCAGTCTCTCTATTGGCCTCTCCTCCCCAGCTCATCATGTTCTATCGGGACCTCGGTCGTGGATTTCCCGGAGAGGGGTGTAGGATCATCGACGCGCGGGGAGCGACTCCGATTCTCTCGCTCGAACTCTGGCATTGGGGCGGCGGCCGTGATCGCGGGTCGACGCTCCCCGCGATTCTAGCAGGAGAGTACGATAAGTTCTTTCGCTCCTACGCTCGGGACGCCCGCCTCTACGGCAAACCCGTTTTCCTTCGTTTCGGTTTCGAGATGAACGGCGACTGGTTCAGCTGGGGCAACCAGCCCGTCGAATTCGTCGCGGCCTGGCAACGCGCCCACCGCATCTTTGCCGAAGAGTCCGCCGAGAATGTCATCTGGGTTTGGGCACCAAACTTCGTCAGCATTCCTCGCGAGAACAACCCGATCGAGAGCTACTATCCTGGCGACGAATTCGTCGATTGGGTTGGTGCAGACGGCTACAATTTTGGCGACAACCACGACCAGTGGCACCACTGGGAAAGCTTCGCCGAAGTCTTTGACCCGATTCTCAGTACCTTCTCCGAACACTACCCGAGCAAGCCGGTCATGATTGCCGAGTTTGGCAGTTCTCCCGGGGTAGGCGAGGCCAAGGCAGAGTG
>Ga0315338_1004223_pt1 | contig 11633 bp, 9 predicted proteins | sample ASW8metaG_FD_204518 | JGI IMG/M metagenome (GOLD analysis project Ga0315338, IMG submission 204518) | Ammonia-oxidizing marine archaeal communities from Monterey Bay, California, United States - ASW #8 | ecosystem: Environmental > Aquatic > Marine > Coastal | place: USA: California | collected...
GATGTTTCGGACTCAGGTGTGATTGAATATTTCCAAAGCATGGTCATTCTCGGTGACCCGATGGGTGACAACATGTAAATGGGGAATTGATTACCAGTACACGGCAGAGATTGACAACACCCCCGTGAATACGGAGGTGCTGTGGGGTGGTGGGTTGTGGTGGGGGGTTAGTCGAGCGGGTCGCCTGTCGTGCAGCCCCAATCTTCCAATAGATCAAGCAGGTCGGGCATGCGTGTTACGCCATCACCATCGATGTCGCCAGCGCATCGGAATCCAGTGCCGCCGGTGTTGAGGAAGGTCATGTATTGGAATTGGAATTCCTGTTTCCCTCTCCAAGTTTCAAATCTGAACAAAACAATGAGATCTAACCACCCGTCCCCATTGACGTCCGCGGCAAATGTCTTGTCAACACTGCAATAGGAATCAGCACTGGGTGGTTCGACTGTAAATGCAGTAGTTCCAGACGCTGCCCATTGGCCTGTGCCAAGTCCCTCATAAGCGAGCAACTGAAAGTCAGTAGTTTCATAGTCAACGCGGATTACTCTAACCATGTCTGAAAGATGAAAATCCCCGCCACCACCAGCATACATATTGCTGAATTCCCCAACTACGGTGTAGTTAGATGAGGATCCATTACTACTCGGCGGGGTGTACACCGTTGGCTCACTGAATGTGATGCCCGTCCCGTGAGTAATCGCAAGTGCCCACCCTGGAATTGAGACGATTGCTGCGAACGTGATCAGGCTGACCCATTTCATTAACCTATCTCCCTGCTAGTGGTGAAGTAATTCTTTATCAGAAACGCGATGCTCTCTGAGTCCCGGATCGTACCGGCTACGGTGAAAATGGGGCCCAAAAGTAGTGACCCCATCAACAACACCCCCGTGAATACGGAGATGCTGTTCTTCATTTCACTTGGCTGGGGCAAATACGTTGACCAGCGCTGAAAGATCTTGCTCTCCCAATCCCAGTTGCTCGGCCTCCTCGAAGACCGTCTTTACTGCATTCTGAAGTACAAGATTCGTCCCGAGCGATTTTGCAACGGAGCGGACTGCTTTTTGCCCTTCTCCCCAGGAGTTGACGGACGCTTGGGTTTTCTCGGTGTCGCCATCTCGAATGGCCTCTATAAGTCGGGTCTTCTCAGCAGGAAGAATCGCGCCGACGTTGTTGGTGTGCTGTATGAATGTATCGAGTGAAATGCCGCCTTCGCGGGCAATTGCCACGCCGTTGACAGTGCCGATCAGTGACATTCCGACATCGACCATCAGTGCCCGGCTCAGAATCGTGGGCTTTTTGATGTCCTCGCCTAGATTCGTCCAAGTCGGTGCAAGAACGCGAAGAAGTGGATCACACTCTTTGAGCACATCGGGTGGACCTGCCATGAGCAGGGATCCAGCGTCGGTGCCAAGATCTCTTGGATAGCACATCACCGCGCCGTCGGCGACGCGACCACCATGCTCCTCGACAAACGACGAGTGCCACTGCACTTCATCGATCGTTCCAGTCGTTAGCTGGATAATGCAGGTTCCTTCAAAGTGGCTTTGGAGATCATGCTCCTCGATGATCTTCTTCCACACCGAGTAGTCAGTGAGGCAGACAACGACATGCGTGTTTGCTTTGATCGCATCTTCAGGTCCATCACAAGCACTGGCTCCACTTGAGACAAGCGAATCGATCTTCTCGCGGGATCGGTTCCACACCGAGAGTCGGTACCCCGCGTCGAGGAACGTACGTGCTATGCCGGAACCCATTGAGCCAAGCCCAATGACCGAAACAGTTTGGTTCGATTCAGTGTGATCACTCATGTGTTAGATCTCCTGCAGTGCCAGTCAAGCATGTGTTTAAAGGCGGGGTCCAAGGTCAAGTGTATGTCGAGCCAAGCCTCGAGCATCGCCCGCGGGGTGTTGCTAAAGAACAACACCCCCGTACATACGGAGGTGCTGTGGGGTGGTGGGTTGTGGTGGGGTTACTAAGGACAAGCGCCCCAACTGCCAAGCATGTTCAGCAGGTCCTCGATGTTGACGACACCGTTGCCGTCCGTGTCACCCATGCATGAAGCGGGGCAGTCGTCGCATGAGCCACCTTCGCCAAGCCAAGTGCCGCCGAGTGCTGTGCAGTCATCATTTGTATTGGCAACGCAGCCAGAGGAAACGCAGCAGGCACCGGTGACGGGTGGAGTTGAACAACCAGCATCAGCACAGGCCACGTCATCACCGGCATAGGTGCCACCGGCAGTTGTGCAGTCGGCTTCGATTGAGGTGATGCAGCCATCGTTGACACAGCAGGCGCCGGTGGGTGTGGGGGCGACCGGACAACTGGTGGCAATGTCATTTTCCCCGCCGGAAATCCAGTGGCCGCCATTGATCTGTTCTGGTTCGTTCCCACAGATAGCAGAGCCGATGATGGTGTTCCAGCTGTTTTGGCAGTAGATCCCGCCGCCGGAGTCGTTAGCCGTGTTGCCCGTGATTGTGCAGTCGCTGATGGTGGAGTAGTTGCTGTACCAGTTGCCGTCCCAGTAGATCCCGCCGCCGGAGTAGGTGGCCGTGTTGCCCTCGATCGTGCAGTCGCTGATGGTGGGGCTGCTGCCGTCGCAGTAGATCCCGCCGCCGCTGCTGGCCGTGTTGCCGGAGATCATGCAGTCGGTGATGCGGGGGCTGCTGTCTACGCAGAAGATCCCGCCGCCGTTGCTGGACCAGTTGCCCGAGATCGTGCAGTTGCTGATGGTGGGCCAGCTGCCGTAGCAGTAGATCCCGCCGCCGTACCAGGATGAACCTCCAGTAATCACCAAGTCCTTGATTACGGTTGTGTCAGCTTCCCACGATTGGATCACGAACACGCTGCCACCTTGCAGGGCATCGATGTGCACATCCAGATTGCCACTGGCACTACCAATGGTGATGGCCTTGCCGTTTGGGTTGAGCGAGTGCTCGTAATACGTACCCGCTGCAATGGCAATGACGTCGCCATCAGATGATGCATCGATTGCACCCTGAATGGTGGCATGGTCACCGGGCACGTTGATGATGTCGGCGACGTTGATGGCACCAGTCATGCCCATCGAACAGTGCGGTATACAGAAGTAATCAACAGTGGTACCCGCTACTGAGTCAGGGACTGTCCATGTATTCGTGCCGCTGCCATAATCAAACAGCCCATCACTGGAACATGACGACCCAGATGTTGCTGTGTGATATGGCCCGACTTCAAAGGTAATGATGTCGCCAGGCTGTACGTCCAATGTTGCCGGGGCAAATGTCATGCCATTGGTGGCAATTGTGTAGGTGTCTGCGGCACTGGTACTGACAAGCACCAACGTGGCCACGATAGAAGTGCAGATATAGCGCATTGGGTTCCTCTCTCCTACAGGCGACCTAAGGCCGCACAAGCCCCATTAGAGATGGCCTCATAGGGGAGGTCAACAACTAAAGAACAACACCCCCGTACATACGGAGGTGCTGTGGGGTGGTGGGTTGTGGTGGGGGTTATGGAGACTGTGATGTGACTTTGCCTTTGCTGTCCATTGTCACAATCACGCCATTGCCGTCTGAGCCCACAGCGATTCCAGCAACTGACTTCCCATCCTTGTTAAGAACATCCAAGACACCACCGGTTGATTTCGATCCGATCACAGCAACGGCTTGCCCATCATTGTTTTTAACACCGATTAAGCCCCCATTTGCATCCGCGCCAATTGCCGCCACGGCCTTCCCATCCTTGTTGTGGAATATCAATACCCCACCGTTGGCATTCGGGACAATAGAGACAATTGCCTTCTCGGCCCTGTTGTACACCTTGAAAATACTGCCGAGACCGCCTGATCGAAAGCTCAATACCCCCTCGCTGTCAGTGCTGATTTCACCGCCAATAGTGCCCTCCGCGTTGATCACCTCAAACTTCTTAGCACGAATGACATCAGGAACCGTCTCGAGGCGCGTTGCTGCCAGTAGACCTCCAACAACAACCAACCCAATCACTCCAAAGAGCATTCGCTTGAGGGTTCGGACTTGGTTACGGAGTTCGTTGAGTTCGTTCTGCATTGCGGTGCTCCTGAGGGGAATTGGAGCACGGAGAATACAGCATCACTAAAGAACAACACCCCCGTGAATACGGAGGTGCTGTGGGGTGGTGGGTTGTGGTGGGGGTTATGGGCAGGGGCCCCATACCCCGAGGAAGGCAAGCATGTCGTCGATGTCGACATCGCCATCCTCATCTAGGTCCGTCTGGCAACCATCGGAACAGTCGGTACTAAATTCACCCAAGAGCAGCAGCAAGTCATCGATGTCACGTGCGCCATTGCCATCAAAGTCGCCGAGGCAGGGAATCGGGCAAATGTCTGGGAAGTCATTGCCGCCAAGATCGTCCCATGGTCCGATGATGTTCAGGCCCCCTTCATTCTCACAGAACACTGTTCCTTCAAGCGAGGGTGTGGATGTCTCCATTGATTGGAGAGAACCAACCTCATCCTCAGGGCTGTCACCACTGATCGTGTTTTTGCTCAACTCGCTCTTGTAGATTGTCGGATTCGAACTGCCTGCGTTGTAGATCGCAGAACCACCATCTGCCTGGTTCTCCTTGAAGATGCAGAATCTGATGATTGGGCTGGTGTCACTATTGAAGAGAGCGCCCCCCGCCCTGGCGGAGTTATTATGAAACGTACAATTCAGGATTTGGGTCGCACCTAGTGTGAAGACTCCGCCCCCATCTCCATCTGCTCCTCCAAACTCATGTTCAACCGAATTGTTCTTGAACGTACAGTTCTTGAGGGTCAATGATCCCTCGTTATAGACGCCTCCGCCGGCCGCTGTAGACAAGCCACTGGTCACGGCAGTGTTATTCTCGATCGTGCAGTTTTCAATCGTCACATTTGAGTTTGGGCCGCAATAGATGCCGCCACCGCGGTTATCAACTTTTACAGTGGCTCGACCGCGCCGGATGGTAAAGCCCTCGATTCGGATGTTGTCATGATCACCCCCAGGCATGCCATCGATGCGAATGCAACTCGATTGCGAGAACTGCCCTCCGTCGATGATCGTTGATTCGGGGCCTTCAGAACTTATGAGAGTGAGGTTGCGATCCGTAGGCACTGTAAGGCTGCTTGCCAACCAATAGGTCCCCGGCGCTACGAGAATGACATCGTCGGAGCGAGCAGCGTTAACAGCCATTTGAATTGTCTCCCACTCCTCCGGGACATTCAGTAGACCATCGCAGTCCATGTCTTCCTGCTCACAGGTCGACCACGGGCCGTGGAAGTCGCCGCTGACAAACGCGCAGGCTATCGAAGTTTGCAGATCGCAGTGGTTGTCAACGCAGCATGCACCAAGATCGCCGCAATCCATGTCTGCGCAGGTGGCTTCTATTCCACCCCACAGCCCATCTGCCAGATTGCAGTCATCAAGATCCAGTGGCATACATGTCCCGTCGAGAAGACAGCATGCGCCAAGGTCTAAAGGGTCACCACTACAATCGATCTCATCGCAGTTCATTCCATGCCAAACCCAACCGGACCCCGAGCATTCATCATATGTCATTGGCAAGCATGCTTCGTCGCTAATACAACACGCTCCGGTTGGTGCAGAACCGCACGTAATTGAGTCGCAGTCTGTGCCACCGCCTCGAAACTCGCCACCCATAAGTTCGCAGAGCCACTCCATCTCGTTGCTGCAGGAATCGTCAACGAAACAGCAGGCGCCAGGGGCATAGTCTGCGCATGGCCCATCTCCGCAATCGCCGTATTCAACACCTCCGCCGAGGTCCCAGCACTCATAGATGTCGAGAACCTGAATGCAATCGCCGGTGTCCAGACAACACGCCCAGAGGCATGTGCCTTCCAGGCAGGTCGTTCCATCGCCCTGCCAGTGACCGCCTTCTATCGCGCAGTGTGCCGAGGTGGTTTCGAAGCACACAACGTTTTCAGAAATGCAGCATGCACCAAAATCCGCGACCGCAACGTTCTCGGATGCCGCCAATGCAAGGGCCAGCATGGTTACCAATTCGACGGTGGAGTGACGTGACATCATCTGTCTCCGAAACTGACTATCAAGAGATAGCACAATCTTGACAGCGACCTGAGGCCGCACAAGTCCCATTAGAGATGGCCTCATAGGGGAGGTCAACAACTGTTTCTATAGGTGGCCTTGTGTACCTCTTTAGGAGCAATGTACCGCCATCTAAAGAACAACACCCCCCGTGAATACGGAGGTGCTGTGGGGTGTAGTATTGTGTTTACATCTATGGAACAGGGAAAGCCAGCCTCTCCATCACAGTTGGAACACCAGCGACGGACCCGTTCCATGCTTGAGGACTGCAGTGCGTTGATCGTTGATGGTCACTTTGTATACGCATCGGGTCACCACGGCCCGGGGTGGATAGCCAAAGATGTGATCAACATGGATCCGACTCGCCCACATGCACTGGGCCGCATGCTTGCCGAGGCGATTGAAGAGTCGGGTTGCGAGCTAGACCTGGTTTGTGGTCCGGCCATCGGAGGGGTGATCAGTGCGCAGTACACCGCGCTTGCCTTGGGTGTCGAATGCGTTTTTGCTGAGCGAGTACGAATTGACGACTCCGAGGAGTTTCGTCTGAAACGGGGATATGACGAAGTTGTCTCTGGCCGAAGAGTGCTGGTCGTCGATGATGTGATCAATACAGGTCATTCGACCAAGCTGGTGCTCTCCGCGGTTGCAGCTGCTGGTGGCGAAGTCGTCGCCGTAGCAGCTTGGATTAGTCGCGGGAATGTCGGCGTGGAATCCTTCGGCGTGGACACCTTCATCTACCTCGATGAGGTGCTCTTGCCTTCTCATGCACCCGAGACTTGTGAGCTGTGTGCACGATCCGTTCCCATCAACACGCGCTATGCTCATGGGGCTGAATTCATCGCCAAGAACTGATATGTGGTTGCCGATTCGAGTTCAGGATGGCTCATGAGCAGCTACCCACATCTGGCCCGGTTGACCGCTGATGAGTGTGCGTAGCCATCTAAAGAACAACACCCCCGTGAATACGGAGGTGCTGTGGGGTGTGGTGGGGGTTATGAGCAGGGGATCCAAGATCTCGGGCAAGATTGCAAGCGTTACGCATTCCTGGGCTCAGTGAACCGTGAGGACCAACCCGTTTTGCCAGTTGCCGAGGGTAAATCCGAGTCTGTCGTAGACATGAACTGCAAGCCCCTCGGGGTTGACGCCGAGTAGCAGTGTGTCACACCACTCTTTCTGCAGAGCCAGGTTACCCATGACAGAGACCAGCGATGTACAGACGCCACGACGTCGGAACTCGGGATGTGTCTCAACCGATTGGTACCGGCCTCGGCTGTTCGGGCAGTGCACCATCCCCGCCTGCCCAACGAGTTGATCATCGATGAACGCGCCCCACCAGATGGCATCACCGGATTGCACCCAGGCCCGCCATGCCCGGCGAAGGCCTTCCTTGAAGGCGATGTAGTCAGGGACGCCGTCGATTTCCTCCGGGTCGCAGGCGATGTTGCAGGCGACGATGTCTTCCCAGTTCAGTTCCATGTCAAGGGGACGGATCTCGATGCCGGAAACCTGCACACGGTCCAGATTGCTTGTACGCATGACCTGACCCGAATCTACGCGCATGCCCAGAGTCTCAGCATGCGCTGCGAGCTCAGCCGGGACAGGTGCACCATCCCACCGAAGCATGACATGTGTGCTGCCAGGCTGATCTGCAAAGACCGTGCGGAACAACTGGATAAGGTCTTCCAGTTCATCTGGGGCAGGTGGGGCGGGAAGATACAGGCAATTACCCCAGCGGTAGCCGGGATTGTCCGGGACCCGGACGACGGTGATCCCTTCGATCACCTCTACCCGTCCATGTAGTCGCACAAGGTGCAGATCTGTTTCAGTGAGTATGTGTGGCATGGTGTTCCAAGGCGGAATGTATGCAACAATCTAGTCACTTCGGATGTACATGCCAAAGAACAACACCCCCGTACATACGGAGGTGCTGTGGGGTGGTGGGTTGTGGTGGGGGATTACGGGCAAGCGCCCCAGGCAGCGAGCACGGCGAGAAGGTCGTCGGTGTTGACGGTTCCGTCACCGTTGATGTCCGCGGGGCAATCGTCGCACTCGCCCCAGGTATCCAGCAGCAACAGGATCTCGGCCACGTTCACCACGCCGTCGCCGTTCATGTCGGCCAGGCACGGCAGCGCTTCATCGCGGAAGACCAGCCAGCCGGGGTTGGCAACGGTGCAGAACGGACCCAGTGGTGCACCCGTCTGGCCGTCGAACACCTGTACCTGGTGGGAAGACTGGCTGGTTACGTAGAGATGCCCATCCGAACCAAACGCCAAGTCGCCCGGATGGGTGACCGAGCAGAAGGCGCCCAAGGGTTCTCCGGTGCTCCCTTCAAAGCGCAGCACCTGATGGGCAGTGCCACTTGCAACGAAGAGATCACCGCCGGGTCCGAAGACCAGACCGCGAGGATCGGCCACGTTGCAGAAGACTCCGAGCTGCTCGCCCGTCTGACCATCGAACCGCTGAACTTGGTGCGACGACGCGCTACACGCGAACAGGTCGCCGACATCGGCGGCGAGGTCCTTGAGTGGACGAAATACTAGGCCGGAAGGATTCGCGACCGTGCAGAATGGTCCGATGGCCTCGCCGGTCTGCCCGTCGTAGCGGAGCACCTGATGCGCCGTGAGGCTGAGCACGAAGAGGTCGCCGTCGGGACCGAAGATGAGATCTCCCGGGTTGGACACCGAGCAGAAGGTTCCGATCACCTCTCCGGTCTCACCATCGAATCGCTGCACCATGTGTGAGGACGCGCTGCCGACGAATAGATCGCCCCCGAGGACGCTACGAGTCCCCTGTGGACCGAAGGCCAGGCCCACCGGGTTAGCCACCGTGCAGAAGGCACCCACTGGGTCGCCGCCTTCACCCTCGAACTGCAACACCTGATGTGAGGAACTGCTGCCGACAAACAGGTCGTCTGCCAGCGCCGCCGCACCACCTGCCGATGCCGTGATGATCAGCATGGCAAGTTGAACAAGCAATGGACGCATGGGTTCCTCTCTCCTACTGGCGACCTGAGGCCGCACAAGGTCCATTAGAGAGGTGGCCGTAGGGGAGGTCAACAACTGTTTCTATAGACCCCGCTGCGTACCTATATAGGAGCACTTCACCGACGTCGGTAAAGAACAACACCCCCGTACATACGGAGGTGCTGTGGGGTGGTGGGTTGTGGTGGTGGGGGTTACGGGCAGGGGCCCCAGGCAGAGATCAATAGCAGTAGATCATCGACATCGGTGTCCCCATCACCGTCGCAGTCGCCATCGGCATTTGTCTGATACGCGGCGAGCACGGCAAGAAGGTCATCAACGCCCACTTCGCCGTTGCCATCGAGATCGCCCGTGCAGTCATTGGGGCATTCATCGGCGACAGTGTTGCCGCCGTTGTCGGTCCAGGCGCCATAGATTTGATCTGGCGCATTGCCGCACACAGTTGTGCCTGCCATGGTGAATGCTGTGGACCCGCTTTCACTGTACACAATGCCACCTGCTGTCACGCCCGTGTTGCCCGTAACGGAGCAATTGGTCAATGTCATGGAAGAGGCAGACATAGTTATGGCGCCACCGCCGCTCGCCAATGACCCGCCGTTTGCGATGTTGTCCTCAAACGCGCAATCGATGAACGTCAGGTGCCCCGCAATAGAACTACCGAAAAGAGGAGCATTGGCAATCGCGCCACCGCCGTAGGAGTAATAATAGTCGATGAGATTTGCTTCGTTGTTGCTGAATTTGCAATCGGTAAAGGTTGGGCTTCCGCCTTCGCAATAGATTGCACCACCCAAGTAGGCACTCGCATTTCCGCTAAATACGCAGTTGTTCAGAGTTGGGCTCGCTTCAAGTACAAACATCCCGCCGCCAAGCCCGGAGTAGCCATTGGTGATGTGCAGATTCTCGAAGACCGTGTCTGGCCCCTCGCCATTTTCGCAGTGGAAGACGCCCTGATCTCCACCAGCGCCATCAATAATAGTTGCTGGCGAGCCATCGGCATTGGTTTCGCCACGAATCGTAATTGCAAGACCGGCTGTGTCAAGGGGCGAACTTGCAGCGTAGGTGCCAGCTGCAATAAGAACGGTGTTGTCGTCAACTGCTGTTAGTAATGCTTCTGTAATGGAAAGGTATTCACCCGGCACATGCAAGACACCATCGTCGTCAGTTGCGCACGTCTCTGGTACTCCGTCGCCATCGTCATCAGCGCAGAGTGGGCTCTCGCATGTGCCGCCTAGGTCGGTCCACTCACCAACAATCTGGTTGCCGTCATCGGATGTATTGCCACAGACCACGCAATCGTTTAACTCAGCCGAAGTCAGGGAATAGATGTAGATTGCGCCGCCCTCATCGGCATCGTTTTCAGAGAAAATGCAATCGCTCAGCGTCGCCTCTGAGTAGAAGATTCCAATCGCGCCACCCTTGCCCTTGGGTGATGAGTTACCGATGAAACGGCATGCATTGATAACAGGGTGGGTTCGCGTATCACCCTTTGAACCGGTGTTCCAAATACCGCCGCCTTGCACGATCGCCATGTTGTTGGTGACCGTGCAGTTCTCCAAGGTCAGTCCATACGAAGAAGAGATGCCACCACCGACTGGGACATAGGCGCCGCCTGTAATCACAAGATTCGCAAAGTAGTACTCCGAAGTGGTGTTCCCGTAGGCGCCTCCGCCCACCGAGATGACTCGCCCTTGTTGCAGCGCGTCAATCGTGACCGCGGGCATGCCATCTGCGAGCGTCTCGCCAATGATAGACAGGTGCACGGTCTCCGCGCCCTCTCCGATAGTGAGATCGTGTTCGTAGTAAGTTCCCGCCGCGATGGCAATGGTGTCGCCATTGGAAGCCGCATCGATTGCACTCGCAATGGTGGGGTAGTCGGCTGGCACGTTTAGGACAGCGGGGCCAACAACCGTGATGACTCCCGTCATGCCCATGGCGCAGTGCGGCTCGCAGAAGTATGAAATGTTTCCCGATGCATCGGCGGGAACGTCCCACGTAAAGGTGTCGCCGCCATTTTGAAGTTCGCCATGGAACAAGCCGTCCGCTGTACAGGGAACGCCCGATGTCACCGTATGGGGATAGCCGCTGTTGTACTGCCAGACGATGGTGTCGCCTGGGGCCACGTCGATGGCGTCAGGCGCAAAGGTTGTGTTGTTCGCCAGCACCGTGTGGGTTTCCGCGATTGCGGAACCAGCCAACGCCAACGTGGCAACGATAGAAGTGCAGATATAGCGCATTGGGTTCCTCTCTCCTACAGGCGACCTGGGGCCGCACAAGTTCCATTAGAGAACGAAGTGCAGGGGAGGTCAACAACTGTTTCTATAGGTGGTCTTGCGTTCACTGCATGGGATGAGATCAGGCGGTTTTTTTCGCCTGGGGCTTCGGGCGGCTGAAGATTAGCGTCTGCTCGTTACTTGTCCTGACATTGACTCTGTAGCCTTCACTGGTGAATTCCATGAGATCGCTCAGTGTTCGTGGACGATGTTCCGACATCCACCGTGCCATTAGGCCACGTGCTCGCTTGGCGAAGAAGGAGATGAACTTGTCGCGCCCCCCATCGCGTTGAAGGAATTTCACATTGATGACCGGGATATCCAGACCTTCCAGATCAAGGGCCTTT
>Ga0315338_1004226_pt1 | contig 11619 bp, 11 predicted proteins | sample ASW8metaG_FD_204518 | JGI IMG/M metagenome (GOLD analysis project Ga0315338, IMG submission 204518) | Ammonia-oxidizing marine archaeal communities from Monterey Bay, California, United States - ASW #8 | ecosystem: Environmental > Aquatic > Marine > Coastal | place: USA: California | collected...
GCATCCACAGCTTGTCTCGGCATTGTGCAGCCAAGCGGACAAGCTTTGGCACACCTCTAATCTTTACCGCGTTTCTGGTCAGGAAAAACTAGCAAAGCGGCTGATTGATTTTACCTTCGCCGATACAGTTTTCTTCGCTAATTCAGGCAGTGAGGCTGTGGAATGTGCGATCAAGATGGCGCGCAGGTATTATTGTGCAAATGGTGCTCCGGAGCGCTTTCGGCTGATTACATTTGAAGGCGCCTTTCACGGGCGCACTCTCGCAGCAATCGCGGCCGGTGGTTCACCCAAATATCTTGAGGGCTTTGGTCCAAAAGTAGATGGCTTCGATCAAGTACCCTTCGGCGATTTTGATGCAGTCGAGAATGTCGCCGGGCCTGAAACAGCCGGCATTTTGATCGAGCCCATACAGGGCGAATATGGCGTGCGCATGCAGCCTAAAGGTTTCTTAAAACGTCTTAGGGGGCTTTGTGATGCCAAAGGCCTTTTGCTTATACTTGACGAAGTTCAATGTGGCATGGGGCGTACTGGAAACTTATTTGCGCATGAAGAGGAGAAGATTGCGCCTGACATCATGGCGGTTGCCAAGGGAATCGGTGGCGGTTTCCCGCTTGGCGTTTGCCTCGCAAATGAAAAGGCGGGCAAGGGTATGACACCTGGCTCACATGGCTCGACCTTTGGTGGCAATCCCTTGGCGATGGCGGTTGGCAATGCAGTGCTCGATATTGTGACGGCGCCCGGTTTTCTCGAGCGTGTGCGCTTGGTTGGTGATCATTTTCAGCAACATCTCGCCGTGCTTCTGTCTGAATTTCCGCATGTTGTCGAAGAGGTGCGCGGGCGCGGGCTAATGCTGGGTTTAAAACTGAATGTTCCTGCGGCGGGCTTTCTTGTTGCAATGCGCGATAAAAAAATGTTGGCAGTGGGTGCAACAGAAAACGTGATACGGCTTATTCCGCCACTAATCGTCGATAAAAATCATTTACGTGAAGCTGCGGATATATTGTCTACAGTTTGCGCCGGCTATGAAGCCAAGAGGAAGGCCATATGAGTTCAGTGAAAGCCTTAAGAGGCGAGCCTGAGGTGATGCGTCATTTCCTCGATCTTTCTGATTTCGATGGCGCCACTTTGAGACGTTTGATCGATGCCGCGCGACGGCGAAAAAAGGCCCGTGCAGGTTTTCCGCGCGGCGCGGTCGACAAGGACATGCCAATGCAGGGTCGTGTGTTAGCAATGATTTTCGAGAAGCCATCCACACGGACACGCATTTCCTTCGATGTTGGCATGCAGGAACTTGGTGGCAGCACCATCATGCTTACGGGTGCGGAAATGCAATTGGGACGTGGTGAGACGATCGCCGACACAGCGAGGGTCCTATCGCGCTATGTCGATGTGATTATGATCCGCACGTTATACCACAAGACATTACTTGAACTTGCTGAAAACGCCGAAGTGCCAGTCATTAACGGCCTGACAAAAGCCTCACATCCTTGTCAAGTGATGGCTGACGTACTGACCTTTGAAGAAAAGAAAGGTCCCATTCGTGGCCGCACCGTGGCTTGGGTCGGTGACGCAAATAATGTACTCGCATCATGGGTGCATGCCGCGTCGCGCTTTAATTTCAACCTGCGTATTGCAACGCCAGCGGAACTTGCTCCGTCGCTCGCCCTGCGCAAATGGGCCAAGCAGGCGGGCGCAAATATTGCCTTTATGCGCGATGCCCGACAAGCAGTTGCAGGGGTAGATTGTGTTGTCACCGATACCTGGGTTTCAATGGGAGATAAAGAAGGAAGCAGGCGTCATAATTTACTCAAGCCATATCGGGTCGATGCAAAGCTTATGGCACGTGCGGACCAAGGCGCTGTGTTTATGCACTGTTTGCCTGCACACCGGGAAGACGAAGTAACCGATGAGGTCATCGACGGGCCACAATCGGTAGTTTTTGACGAAGCTGAAAATCGCCTCCACGCACAAAAGGCAATCCTGAATTGGTGTTTGGGGTGACCAAAAAGGATGCCGGTTATGCGCCGGCGCCGCCTGCCGATTTCATACTGCCGTTTGATCTTCCCGGATTGGGTATGCGAGGGCGCATCGCGCGGCTTGACGCGGTGTCTTCGCGAGCACTTGAGGTCCACCCCTTACCTGAGGCAGCCGAACGCGTGCTTGCCGAAGCGCTTATCCTGGCATCGCTTCTTGGTTCCACCCTGAAGCTGGAGGGACGCCTCAGCGTTCAACTAAAGGGAGATGGGCCGCTATCCCTCCTCGTGTGTGATTATTTTGCAGGTGGCGGGCTTCGTGGGTATGCAAAATTCGATGATGAGCAATCGCGCGATTATCCATCTAATGCAACTTTTTTAGAGCTCGCTGGCGAAGGTGTTCTTGCGATAACGATTGAGTCGAAGCCTGGCGCAAAAGCCTATCAAGGGCTCGTTCCGCTTTTACCGGAAGGGCTAGCGCGTTCGGCGGAAGGATATTTTGATCAGAGCGAACAGCTCCCTACAACGATCAAATTGTCGGCAGGTCCCATTTATAGGGCTGGCAAAGAAAATGGTTGGCGAGCGGGCGGTATCATGGTGCAGGCTGTTCCTGAGAAAATTGTAGGTGAAGTTACCGAATCTGACGATTGGCAGCGAGTTCAGATATTTCTCGATACGCTAGAGCCTTTTGAACTTCTCGATACCGCTTTGAGTGCCGAATCCGTTCTTTGGCGTCTTTTCCATGAAGATGAAATACGTGTACAGCCGTCACTCGGGGTGAAGTTTCATTGCACCTGCCACGAGGGCAAAGTGCGCTCTGTTTTGAGCTCTTATCCTCAAGCGGAGTTGGCCAGACTTACCGAGGGTGATGGCGTCGTACGTACTCGATGTGAATTTTGTGGTGAAGACTATGCTTTCCGCCTTGAAGAGCTAGCCTTGAGATCTAAATCAGTCTAGCGGCTTAATCGCTCGCCAATGCGGCGCAGGAAGCCCATGCAAGCATCCAACTGCGATAGCGCGACAAATTCGTTAGCACAATGTGCTTGCTTGATTGATCCTGGTCCACAAACCACGGCAGGGATCCCGGCTGCTTGAAAGAGGCCAGCCTCGGTTCCGTAGGACACGGCATGGATATCATTACTGCCGGCAAGTGCGCAGGCGAGCTGTACAGCGGGCGAATCAGGATCACGGACAAGGCCTGGATAGCTTGCTTTAAGCACTGTTTCGAACGCCGCTTCGGGTGCGCCGGCTCTATAATGGGGAAGGATATCAGATTTGGCTCGTTCCTCGACGCGCGCGATCAAACTGTCGATGTCGCAGTCGGGAAGGGCACGGTATTCCCAAACAATCTTGGCTTCACGCGCAAGGACGTTTACGGCAGTCCCACCACTTATCATATTGGCTTGCAATGTCGTGTAGGGCGGATAGAAATGTTCGTCCCGGTCCCCCTTTAGCTCTTTGCCTATTTCCGAAATTACTGAAATAAATTCGCCTGCCATCATTACTGCGTTTGCGCCTCTTGCCGGTGCGCTGGAATGGCCTTCCCGGCCTTTCACACCTGTTACGGCTACTGCGCCTGCCTTGTGCGCGCCAACAACACGCATTTCCGTGGGCTCGCCTATGATAGCTAGTGTGGGCTTAATGCCTTGCTCGCACAAATCATCGAGAAGAGAGCGAACACCTATACAACCAACCTCTTCGTCAAAAGAAAGCGCAAAATGCAGCGGCGATTTCAGTGGCGCTGCAGCAAATTCCGGTACAAGCGCCAGCACAGCACCGACAAAGCCCTTCATGTCTGCGGCGCCACGGCCATAAATATTGCCCTCCCGAATTTCTGCAGCGAAGGGGTCGGAGGACCAGTCCTGACCGTCGACTGGAACGACATCACTGTGGCCAGATAAAACGTACCCCCCGTTTTCTTCCGGGCCCAGCGTGGCGAACAGATTTGCCTTCTTGCCGTCTGAATCATAAGTGAGGCGGCAGCGTCCGCCGGCGCCTTCCAGAATATCCTGAGCGAACGCGATCAGCTCAAGATTCGAGTTCCGGCTCGTGGTGTCATAAGCAATAAGCCGCTTCACAGTTTCGATTGCGATCGTGGTGCTCATAGGACGGAGGATTAACTCTCCACCGTTGAGGCTGGATTACCGATGATAGTCAAAAATTCTCGGCGGGTCATAGGGTCCTGGCGGAACGCCCCCAGCATGTTTGATGTAACGAGAGTGACGCCGGCTTTGTGTACGCCGCGCGTCGTCATGCATTGATGTGTCGCCTCTATCACAACAGCAACTCCCTTCGGCTCCAAAACCGTTTGAATACAATTGGCGATCTGTGCATTCAGTTTTTCTTGCACTTGCAGTCTGCGTGCATAGGCCTCGACAACGCGCGCAAGTTTAGAGATACCGACGACTTTTTTATTGGGAAGGTAGCCGATATGAACGCGACCAATTATTGGCGAAAGATGATGCTCGCAATGCGACGCGAAACGAATATCGCGCAACACAACCATCTCGTCATAGCCTTCGACTTCTTCAAAAGTGCGCGACAAATAGTTTTCAGGATCTTCTTTGTACCCCGCAAACCACTCTTCATAGGCTTTCACAACGCGCGTCGGTGTATCGACAAGGCCTTCGCGGTTTGGGTCATCGCCCGCCCATAATAAAAGTGTATGCACGGCGGCTTCGGTTTCCTCGCGAGACGGACGCTCCCATATTTTATGTACGGAAGCCTCTGTTGTTGCCGCCCTTACCTCATTCCTGCTTGCCATATTTTCTCCTATCGGCCCAATTGTACGATGCGCAGTAGGGGGCGGATCAAGCCCATGCTTTGAAGTATGGTTTCTCGTTGATACGCAGTCATATTTAGTGGATTTGGCGCGATTCGTAGGGGCTATCCAACACAAAAAGTGGTATAATTATATCAAAGCTCTCCCCAGATTCTGCGCGCATTTTATATGTGCCGGTCATAAAACCTGATGGTGTCTCCAAGGGTGCGCCGCTTGTATATTGGAATTTTTTTCCTGGATCGATATGGGGCTGCTCTCCGATTACGCCCGCCCCCCTGACTTCGTGGACACGACCAAAGGCATCAGTTATCTCCCAATGACGTGCAATAAGCTGCACCGAAGCCGCCCCACAATTTTCGATCGTGACGCGATACGCCCAAATATAGCGGTTCTCCTCAGGCACAGACTCATCTTCAAGAAAGTACGGCTCAACCATAACGCGTATGTAGCGGGTTGTTTCTTCATACATCGTAACTTTGCCGTCCACTAGATTTTTGCCAGTGCCTGCGCAAGATCGTCTGCAAGGTCGGCAGGGTCCTCTAGACCAACAGAAATACGAAGCAACCCATCGGTGACACCGGCCTCGAGGCGCGCCGCTTTCGACATGCGTTGATGCGTTGTTGTTGCGGGATGGGTAAGAAGGCTTTTAGTGTCACCAAGATTGTTCGAGATGTCTATGAGCTTTAGAGCTTTTGCAACCTTGAACGCAGGTTTTTTCCCGCCAGGAACTTGAAAGGTAACAATACCGCCACCACCCGACATTTGTTTCTTGGCAAGCTTGTAATGTGGATGATTTTTAAGGAATGGATAGCGTACCTGTTCGACACTTTTTTGCTTTGAAAGAAAATTCGCCACTTCGAGCGCATTCTCGCAATGTGCTGTCATGCGTATCTGTAGTGTTTCCAAGCTCTTGAGATGCACCCAAGCATTGAATGGGCTTGCAGAAGGACCGGTATTACGCAGGAAAATTTGTAAATGATCCGCAAGAAAATCTTCTTTACATAAGATAACGCCGCCCAAGACACGCCCTTGTCCATCGATATATTTGGTCGAGGAATGAATCACAATGTCGGCACCAAATTCCATTGGCCGTTGCAGCACAGGTGATACAAATGCATTGTCTACGATCACGCGTGCGCCAGCCTTATGCGCAATCTCGCACACACGCTTTATATCGACAATTTCCAAAGTCGGGTTAGAGGGTGTTTCCAAAAAGGCGATCTTGGTTTCTGCTCGCATTGCTTTGCGCCACGCGGACAGATCAGTTCCGTCTATCAACGTCACCGCGATGCCATAGCGCGGAAGAATGTCTTCGAGAACGTAACGGATTGCACCAAACAAAGCTTTTGCGGCAACGACATGTTCGCCCGCGTGTAGACAGCACAGAAGGCTTGCCGTGACGGCTGCCATGCCGCTGGCGGTGGCGCGTGCAACGGGAGCGCCCTCAAGCAGGGCCATGCGCTCCTCAAACATTGTAACGGTCGGATTAGCGTAGCGTGTATAGGTGTAACCTGGTGCACCCTTAAAGCGCGCCTCCGCTTCCCCCGGGTTTTCATATGCATAGCCCGCTGTGAGGAACAGTGCCTCGCTTGTTTCTTGGAAGGGCGTACGAATTTGTCCGCCGCGCACTGCGAGCGTCTGCTTCCGCCATCCCTTCCAGTTCTTGTTCGTCGCCATATTATTAACCTTGTCCGTGCGATTTACCGGTGATCGCCAGGGTGGGACGAAGCGTTAGGGTTCCATCCCGCATCCGTCAAGCATTTGTCGTCAAGCATTTGGAACCTCGTATCATATTACTAGCCTTGTCAGCTTTGTCGCTGCTGCCTAGTGTTTTTCAGCTGCTATGCGCCGGGAATGTATTGAGACTTTTTCTCCTTCGTCATGCCAAAACGGATTGGGGCAATAAAAGCCTCGACGACCACGATCGGCCACTGAGCCCGCGAGGTATCACAGCCGCGCAGCGTATTGCCATATATATGAGGGTACAAAAATACCTTCCTGACCTTGCGAAATGCTCCTCATCTCGGCGCACACGAGAAACTCTAGAACAAATGGTACCAGTCTTTGAGCCGCCCCCTGAGACTCACTGTTCTCGGTCGCTATACCTTGCTCAGCCAAAAACACTTTTGAGTGAAATCCGTCAGACGTCGGATAGCTGTTTGGCACTATTACTGGTTGGGCATAATCCAGGGATTGGGGCATTGGCACTCGCCTTGGCAGCGCTGCGGGAAGATCAAGAGGAAAAAACACATAAGGAAAGGCTGGCAGAGAAATTTCCCACCGCTTGTCTTGCCGTCTTTGAATTCACCGCAAAGGACTGGCGCGAGGTGAAACCGCTGTCGGCTCGATTAGTGGACTATATGCGGGTAAAGGATTTGCCTCCCACATATTGATGATGTTGAAGAATGCGGTGGTTGATGCCGGCACTCCAGGGCAAGTGATGCCAGGTTATGATTATCGGCATTTCTGCAGGGGGCGGCCAGGCACTGGCACGCGTGTTAGCCCTCCATGGTTGTTGAAATCACTGTCTGCTAAATAGTTGAACAATTGAAAAGGGCTACCACGCCTATAATAGGTTCTTAGTCTTTCTGTTCCGCGCCAGCGCCAAATCATGCCAGCCAAAAGCAATCTCCGGAACCGGAATCCCCATCATATTGGTGGTACGTTCGGCCACCAACTTACCCCCCACCGCTTCATAGAAGAAGCGGGCAGGGTTTTTAGCATGAGCCCAAATGATGCAGCTCTCATGCCTTTGTTTGCTCAACGCGCCAAACGCCCCATGCAATAGCGCCCGGCCAAATCCTAGTCCTGTCAAGAGCGGATCCACATAGAGTGTATAAATTTCGCTGTCGAAAGTGAAACCGGAGTCACGAGAGCGCCCGAAACTGGTCATTGCGACAATGCTGGCGGTCTGGTCTTCTGCTACATATACGGTCTCGCGCGCCGCGATCGTGATGGCGTTACGCCAGCGTTGTGCTTGTCCCTCTTGCGTCATTGTTAGAAGTAGCCGTGAGGGCAAAAGAGCCGGGTAAGTGTCTTGCCAGGCTTCAATATAAATGCGCGCAATCGCCTCTGCGTCGGAGGGACGCGCTTTACGGATATGGATTGGCGTCGCCATATGTCAAGCTTGACGGATGAGCCTACCATTTCGCAAGCAAATTCGAGCCGAAATGGGTCCTTGACGCGTGCCATTTCTGTGTATGCGAGAAATGTCTCAGTGCCACACAAATATGCTGGGCTAGGCGCCAGTCAGAACAAAAAATATCTAAAAAATGGAGCGGACGAAGGGAATCGAACCCTCGTCAGTAGCTTGGGAAGCTACAGCTCTACCATTGAGCTACGTCCGCGTGCCGCAAAGCGGCTGACAAAAAATAGCATGTGCTTAGTGCGTCGCGGAAGCGCAAGAAAACCCTAGTCTGGGAAAATCTAAGCCCTAAAAAACGTGGAGGCGACCGATCGGTTACGACCTGGTCGCCTCACACTCGCCCCTCAATGCGCATTAAAAGGGACGCGCATCCCCCCGTCGAATGCGGGAGAAATCATTCCCCTACAGGATATTTAGTGCAACCCCTTTGGCGTAGGCGAGGGCATTTCACCCTGCTGTTGTGGACCAAATGCCACACAAATAACGATGCTTTGCTCAAGGCACACGAAAGTGCTTGGAGAGCTTTAGTCCCTGCCTTTGATAATTTGACCCGAGATCGGTTCCATATACTTTCGGCGGCGTGTCGGTGAGCCTCTCGTACACCAGGCGCCCCACGGTCTGGCCGTGCTCAAGCACAAAAGGAACCTCGCGCGAACGCACTTCAAGAACCGCACGTGCGCCGCGTCCATGACCTGTCTCATGACCAAATCCCGGGTCGAAAAATCCTGCATAATGCACTCGGAATTCGCCCACTAGCGGATTGAAAGGCGCCATTTCAGCCGCGAAATTTGGCGGGATGCTCACTGCTTCGCGAGAGGCCAGAATATAGAATTCGTCTGGGTCAAGGATGATGCTGTCGGCTTTTCGTGCATAGACTGGATCCCAAAAATCGAGAGGGTCATAGCCACCGGCTTTGTCGACATCGATCACCCCGGCATGGCGGCGTGCGCGCCACCCGACCTGATGACTGACCGCTTCACCATGAAGATCAACGCTTAGAGCTAAGCCGCCATCAATGTCAGCCAGGCCGTCTACCAATCCCACTTCTTCATGCAGACGCCGAAGCTGGGTGTCGGTAAATTGGGGCGATCCGTGACGTAACCGCAATTGATTGAGACGTGAGCCTTTGCGTACCAGAAGGGGAAAAGTTCGTGGGGAAATCTCAGCATAGAGCGGCCCATGATAATTCTCGTCAACGCGGTCGAAGGCCTGTGCGTTGTCGGTAATCAGCCGCGTAAACACATCAAGGCGGCCAGTCGAACTTTTTGGATTGGCCACTGCTGACACGCGAAAAGAGAGTTCCAACCTCTCCATCAGCGGTACGACATAGACGCAGCCAGTTTCAAGTACGGCTCCATCGGTCAAGTCAATTTCATGAATTGCGATATCGCTTAGTTTGTCTACGACACGCGTGTCTTTGCCCGGAAGAAAGCTTGCACGTACCCGATAGGCGACAGGACCAAGGCGCAAATCAACACTTGCAGGTTGAATTTGGTGGTCTTGAATATCTTCAGCTGCAAGCACCTCACGGCGCCCGCGAATGAGGCGCTTCATAATATGGGAGGGTAAAATTCCCGTCGAATGCTTGCCGAATAGCCCCGGACCCGAAGTCTCCTCGGGGCTCTCAACAAAGGGGAGTACGGCATCTTCATTCATTGCGCTCTGTCCCATAACCCTTTTTTAGACGCGCATCCGCCCGCCCGCCAGCTAGGCTGAGAACCATCCAAAGGAATCTCTACCAATCACTTTAAGTACACAGCGCAAAGTCATAGTTTGACGCAATTCCTACCGCAGCCTAGCTTTCTTCTTCTTTCAAATGCCCTAATGAAAACCACAACAATGTCACCTGATTTCGATCACACCGCTATTCGCACCTGGCCCTTTGACGAAGCCCGTAAACTTGCGGAACGCATCGAGAAACGCCTGGCCGCAGGGCAAATAGTTAACAAAGTATTGTTCGAAACTGGCTACGGCCCTTCGGGGCTGCCTCATATTGGCACTTTCGGTGAAGTTGTACGTACCAGTTGGGTACGCCGCGCATTTGAGAGCTTTTCTGATCATCCGACCCATCTCTTTGCCTTTGCCGACGATATGGATGGGCTCAGAAAAGTTCCCGACAATGTCCCAAACCAAGAAATGCTGCAGAGACATTTGGAAAAGCCGCTGACATCAGTTCCTGATCCATTTGGAACCCACGACAGCTTTGGTGCACATAATAATGCTCGGTTACGGGGTTTTCTTGACCGTTTTGGCTTCGAATATGAGTTCCTTAGTGCCACCGAATGTTACCAATCTGGGCGTTTTGATGCGGCGCTCTTGAGTATATTGCGCCATTATAAAGAAGTGTTGGATGTGGTGCTCCCGACGCTGGGTCCAGAGCGCCGGGCAACCTACAGCCCTTTTTTACCAATCTGTCCAAATACCGGGCAGGTGTTGCAGGTACCGGTCGTCGCAGCCGATTCTGAATCTGGAACCATAGTCTTTGAACAAGATGGAAAACGTACTGAAGTGCCGGTCACCGGCGGCGCGTGCAAGCTACAATGGAAAGCTGATTGGGCGATGCGCTGGTTTGCGCTTGACATCGACTATGAGATGGCAGGCAAGGATCTAATACCCTCCGTGGAACTGTCATCTAAGATTTTGCGGATTCTCGGGGGCATGCCGCCGGTGGGTTTCAATTACGAGTTGTTTTTGGATGAGGGCGGCCAGAAAATATCGAAGTCCAAGGGCAATGGACTTTCGGTGGATGAGTGGTTGGCCTATGGGCCTGAAGAAAGCCTGGCACTGTTTATGTACCAGAAGCCACGCGCGGCTAAACGGCTCCATTTTGACGTTATTCCTAAAGCGACCGACGAATATATATCATTCCTGGGTCGCTATCATCGCGAGGTCAATGAACGGGAAAAGCAGGTTGAAAATCCTGCTTGGTACGTCCATGACGGAAACCCGCCAAGCGAAGAATATCCCGTTAGTTTTTCTCTTTTGCTCAATCTCGCAAGTGCATCGGGCACTAATGATCGCGATGTATTGTGGGGCTTTATTCGTGGCTATGCGCCCGGCATTGGCCCTGTAACCCACCCGGGGCTAGATCGCTTGGTTGGCTATGCGCTGCGCTATTACGAAGATTTTGTGCGGCCGCATAAAAACTATCGTATGCCGAGCGAGAAGGAGCGCGACGCTTTAATGGCGCTTGCAGATGCGCTAGAGAGTTTGGACGGCGAGCGCAAAGCCGAAGTCGTGCAATCTGTCATCTATGAAATCGGAAAAGATCACGGCTTCGATCCTTTGCGCGATTGGTTCAAGGCTATTTACGAAGTTACGATGGGACAAACCCAAGGTCCCCGCTTTGGGTCTTTTGCTGTTTTATTCGGATGCCAAGAGACTGCGGTTCTTATCCGCAGCGCCGTCGCCGGCGTATTTTCGGAACATGCGGAGCGTTAATACAGCACTAATTTATAGCCCATTGATGCTGGGAGCACCCGGCAATGTGGTTGTCTCTACACAAAAATTTTATGCCGATTGCGTATAGGCATGAGCGAAACCAAAATGATCTACAAAATCTTCCGCGACGTAGAGTGGTCCTCTGCCGAATCAGCTGGCCAGTTCAACGGCTCGGGCGACGATATTCGCGATGGCTTTATTCATTTCTCTAACGCCGAACAGTTGCGCGGTACTCTGAAAAATTTTTTTGCTAATGAAGTGGAGGTAGTTATTGCCTC
>Ga0315338_1004227_pt1 | contig 11608 bp, 8 predicted proteins | sample ASW8metaG_FD_204518 | JGI IMG/M metagenome (GOLD analysis project Ga0315338, IMG submission 204518) | Ammonia-oxidizing marine archaeal communities from Monterey Bay, California, United States - ASW #8 | ecosystem: Environmental > Aquatic > Marine > Coastal | place: USA: California | collected...
GTTTGGCGATGCGCAGATCTTCCCGCAACTGCTTGAAACGTGCCGCGTCATCCGGGTTCAAGCCAGCTTTCTTCTTCCGCAGCAGTGCATCGTATTCCGTCGCGATCGCCGCCAGACGATTATTGATTTCGTCATAGCGGGTCATGCCGTTCTTTTCGCGCGACGAATAGGTGGCGGTGCTCTCGCGTATCGCGCCGCGCCCGGCGTCGCGGCGCACGAAATTGAAATGCTCTTCCTCTTTGATCATCCGCACGACCTGTTGCGCTTCGGGCAGGCGTCCTTCTTCCGCCAACAACGAAGCCAACGACCGGAAAGCTGTATCGCGCTCCTGGACGAAGAGCTTTTGGAGAGCTTCGTCCATGGAGATAATTCCGGCCCGCAGTCCTTGGACGATATTGACCGCCCGCTTGCCGAACAGGATTGCGGCGTCACGGCGACCGCTCCTATTCAGGACGGTGCTGTAGAGCAGGAGTGTGTTCCATTCGAGCTCTTTCGTATGGCGCAGCTGTGGCGAGACGAGGATTTCTTCGCAAAGCGATTTCGCGGCATCCATCTCGCCGGCCTTGGCGTGCGCTCTGGCCAAGGCGAGTTTGCCAGACAGGATACGATAGTTGTCTGACTCCAGATGTTGCTCGTAAACCGCAAGCGCTTCCCGCAGATAGCGTTTGCCTATTTCTGGGTTGCCGCGCGCCTCTTCGATCCGGCTCAGGAACAGCAGGCTGTCGCCGGTAAAACCGTGATCCAGTCCGAACTTCTTTTGTCGGATATTCAGAACCTGTTCCGCGAGGGATATTGCCGCGTCGAAGTCGCCGCGCTGGTAAGCGATCAAGGCGAGCGCATTATTACCGGTCGCGATCTCCGGATGATCCAATGCGAATACGCCGTCGAGAATGTCCAAATAGATCCGCGTGTTCTCTTCTGCCTGTTCTAGGTCGCCGAGCCCGTAATACAGCGTACCAAGCAACCGGTAGGCCCCTCCGGGGGTCGTGTGCCGGCCGCTGATTTCGCGCGGTTCGTTCGGCGCGGCGGCCAGGAGTAATTTCTCCGCATCCGCATAGCGCCCTTGAAGCAGATGGAGGCCGCCCAGATAGATTTGTGAGTCCGCAGTGTCGGCGTGGGCCGGACCGAGCACTTTCGTACGCAGCCTGAGCGCTTTGTCGAAATGGGCCTCCGCCTGCTCCAACTCTCCCGTCACCTGGAACAGGTACCCCATGAAATTGACGGTCTCCAGCGTGTCTGGGTGCTCCGGACCGAAGGCCTTTGTACGGATCGCCAAAGCCTGTTCGAAATAACGGCGTGCCAGATCCCAGTCGTTGTAAATATAGGCGTGGAGGCGGGCCAACACATCGTAGCCTTCGCCGATATACCAGTGCTCGGGACCCAGTTCGTCCTCGACCCGGAGGATCGTTTTCTCGACCAACGCGATGATTTCCTCGGTGCGGCCTTCCTTGAAAAGTTGTTCCCCTTCCTGGCGCGCCTGCAACACTTCGAAATGGACGCAGCCCGATAGCCCCATCGCGAACAGCGCACAGAGTGCGAGGACCCGCAGGCACTTCATCGTCCTAGGCATGACGACTGCATCGCGAAATTGATCGAGACTCGTCAAATCCGTTCCTGTCGTAACACTGCACCCGCGTTCAATTTGGCTATCCGGTCGTCGTCGTAGCCAAGTTCCCGGCGCAGCACCTCCTCATTATGCTCACCCAGCATCGGCGCAGGGCCGCGGACGCCGCTTTCGGCATTCTCGTATTTGAAGGCGGAGTTCACCTGTTCGTGCGCGCCTAACAAAGGATCGTCAACCATCACGGTGAGGCCGCGGTCGGTCACCTGCGGCTGCCGGGCGGCCTGATCGACCGTGTAGACGATGCCGCAAGGGACATGATTTTCGGTCAGCAGCCGTTCGGCTTCTTCGGCGGTGATCGAGGCGAGCCAGGCCTGCATGGCGGCGGCCGCGTCGTCGAGGTTCGACGTCAGGCTTTTCTGATCCTGGAACCGGCGATCTTCTGCCAGTTTCGGCTGTCCCATGGCGGTGCAGATGCGCACCCAGGTCGCGTGGTCAGGGCCGGCCAGTGCGGTCACATAACCGTCCTTCGTCGCATGCACCGGGTGGTACCAGACGTCGATTTCACCGCTCGTCAGATAAGTCTGCAGGCTGGAATCGTTCGAGCCGTAAAGACTGTCGAACAAGGCGATGTCGAGATGGTCGCCTTCGCCGGTCTTGGCCTTGCGGTACAGCGCGGCGCCGACCGCGCCGAAGGCGGTCAGCCCCGTCGTGGTATCGGCGATGGCGATGCCGGGACCGCGCGGGGTTTCCGCCGGATCGCGGTGCAGGAACTGCATGCCGAGCCACCCCGTCATGGAATGGCTGAGATGGGCGTAGCCGGGCCGCTTGGCGTTGCGGCCGGTCTGACCGAAACCGCTGATCGAACACAGGATGATACCCGGGTTCATCGCTTTCAGAGCCTCGTAGCCGAGGCCGAGCCGGTCCATGGTGCCCGGGGTAAAAGCCTGGATGACCACATCCGCCTTGGCGATCAGGTCGCGGACGATGTCGAGACCCTCTGGCTGCTTGATGTCGACGCACATGCTGCGCTTGCCCGCGTTGTGCTGCAGGAACATGGGGCTGCGTTTCGCCGAGGTCCGATTCGAATGGCGCGAGACGTCGCCCAGCGGATAGCGCTCTATCTTGATCACGTCCGCCCCGTGGTCGGCAAGATACTTGCCGCACGACGGACCGGCGATCAGCGCGCCGAGTTCAACGACCCGGACGCCGTCATAGGGGCCGGGTTTTGTAGTATTCTTTTCGTCCTCATTCATAGTCCGGCCCTATTCCTGTCCCGCTATATCGGTTTTCAGGTTCTGTTTAACGTCCCCGTCATGGCTATGGACCGGTGCGATCTGGCCGTTCAGCCGCAGCAGCTGGTTCAGCTGGTTGCCGAGATTCAACGCGCCGTGCAGCGCCATGTCCTCGGCCAGGCGGTAGGTCGACTTGGTGCGTTTGATCGCCCAGGGCACGCGGTCGGTCAGCGTCTTCACGAATTCCGCGGTCGCCTCCGTCAGTCCGCCAGGCTCGGCGAGCCGGTTGATCAGGCCGAAATCGTGGTATTGCTCGGCACTGTAAAGGTCGCCGGTCATGGCGATTTCCAAGCCGCGGCGGCGGCCGATCTGGCGCGTCAGCAGGGCGATGTTCATAGCGGCGGGAAAGCCATAGGCCATCTCGACATTGCCGAAGCGCGCGTCGCGTTCCGCGACCACAAAGTCGCAGGCGAGCGACATGGCCTGCCCGCCGCCGAGCGCCATCCCGTGTATGGCGGCAATCGTCGGCTTCGGCGATTCGATCAGCATGGACAGCGTTTCCAGGAAGATATCGACGGCAGCGTCGACCGACATGTCCTGCAGCACGGCGGCCTGCTCGAACTGCGAGGTGTCGCGGCCGGACGTGAAACAACTACCTGAGCCCTTGATCACGATGGCCCGCACATCGTCGTCCCTGTTCGCGTCCCGGACCGCCGCTATAAATTGCTCGAGCAGCGCATCGCTCATGGCGTTCTTCTTTGCCGGCCGGTTCAAGGTCAGGATGGCGGCGTGGTCTGCGCGTTCGACGATCACGAGGCGTTCGGTTTGGTCTGGCATCGAATGACTCTCCGGTTTTCGATAGGTTCGCGGCAGCTCGACTGGCGGGCTGCCCCCATAATATAGCTTCTGTCCGGGCCCTTCGGTCCAACGGTATTACCGAATCAGGGGAGTTCTGGCCTGGCTGATGCTCACACTTAGTTACAAGCTCTTTGGCGTTTGTGGGTTAGTGGTATTATGATACCAATCATCGTAGTTCGAGCTCATTTATGGGTAACGTTTCTACGAAGGGGGACGGAATGAAACGGATACCTGTTTTAGTTAGCATCTTGTTTGCTGTTTTCGTCGGCTTGCCTGCCTTGGCGGCCGATACGCCAACGATGATCGAAGGCGCCGCCATCGTTGATCCGGTGGCGGCAAAAGCGCTTCTGGACGGCGGCGCTAAATTCATTGACGTACGAGGCCATTCGGAATGGAAAGACGGGCGAATTCCAGGCGCTGTTTCGCTCGACCTCTTCGACGGGTACGGTGAAGTGGCCCTCGGCAAAGTCGCAAAGAAGAACGAGAAGGTCGTCGTCTATTGCGGCGGCCCCGGGTGAAACCGCTCCTATAAGGCCTGCGTGCAGGCCGTTTCTTGGGGGTACACAAAAGTGCATTGGCTTCGCGAAGGCTTTCCGGGCTGGAAAAAAGCCGGCTTCCCGACAATTCCATAACGCATCGACGAAGAAACGGTGCGAAGGGATTCGTCGGTGTTTCTATTCGCGTACCGCGAACGGAAATACGCCGGACCGCTGAATTAAGGTGAACTCGTTGCCATCGGCCTTATTTCCTACCGGATTTCGGTAGACGACGGTGCAGACCTCCGTTTTGTAGGCGTTCCAATAGTTACACAGGCGTGGTCCCACGATCCGACTGGCGCCGGTTCCGTTCCAAAACCCCCTAGCGCTGAATTTTCCAGCGTCGTCTCTCGTAATCGAGAACGCGATTTTCGACTTCGGATGATAGCCTTCCTGGGTCAGTCCAAAGGAGACGCGGCGCAGGTCTTCATCCTCCAGCCGGTCGGCGCGGTTGAAGTTCCATTCGACCGTGAATTCCGGCAATCCGCCACGGCGAAGCCCCTCGTTGTAATGTTCGATGTCGCTCTTTTCCCGGAACTCAATATATCGCGAGTCCTTAACGCTGAGGTGTAAATACGAGTCGCGATAAACGCGATCTTTGGCGAGTTTCTTGAGCCTTGCTATGACCGGCGCGGCATCATCTGCGCGTCGCAAATAACCATAAACAGCAACCAGGAGGTTCAAGACCTGCGGATTTTGCGGTGCGAGACGTGTTGCGCGGTCCAGAGAAATTTCCGCGCCCGCATAATCTTTCATGCCGAATTGCGCCAGGCCACGAAGGTACAGTTCATTAGCAGAAAAATTCGGATCGAGCCGCATGGCTTTCTCAATCAACGCCAGCGCTTCTTTGGGCCTGCCCGCGTAAACGAGCGCGTGGCTCTTGGCCGCGTAGCCCGCCGGATCGTTCGAATCGAGCTCGATTGCCTGGTCCGCCTCGGCGATGGCCGCATCGATCTTGCGGATCGCAAGTAGGTGGGACGATCGAACCTGGTGTGTCAGAGGTGTCGACACCGAACTCTGTTTGGCATTTTCTAGATATCTGAGCGCCCGTTCTGTCGCGTCGTCCGGCGTCAGACCGAACCGTTCGTTCCAAACGTTGGAAAAGAGCGAGAAGTAAATCGCCGCGAGGGTGGCATGCGCCTTGGCGTAGTTCGGATCGCGCGCCACGGCCTTTTCCAAAAAGGGTATCGCCTTGGCGAAGGCGTCCGGCGTCGTCTGAAGGTAAAGCGCCCAGCCCTTCAGAAAATCGTCATGCGCCGCCACGCTTTGGGTGCCCTTGCGGGCCGAACGGACCTGATCGCCGGCCGTCAGCTTTACAGCAAGCGCGGAAATGATTTTTGCCGTGACCTGGTCTTGCAACGTGAAGACGTCTTGTACGGCGCCATCGTAGCGCTCCGCCCAGAGATGCCCGTCAGTCGTTGCATCGATGAGCTGGGCGTTGATACGTACCCGGTCGCTGACACGGCGCACGCTGCCTTCCAGCACGTACCGCACGCCGAGCTCGCGCGCGACTTGCCGTAAATTATGGCCCCCGCCGCGGTACTTGAAGGACGAATTCCGCGCGATGACGAAGAGGCCCGACATTTTGGAAAGGTCAGTGATGATGTCTTCGGACATGCCATCGGCAAAGTATTGCTGCGATTTATCATCACTCAAATTATCGAACGGCAATACCGCGATCGACGGCTTGTCGGGCAATTTACGAACCGCCTCTTCGATCGCCGTCGGTTCGGTCTGCGCAATCCACGGTTTCCAGACCCAAGCACCGGCCGCAATTGCGGCAAGCAACATCCCCGCGCCGGCGAGTGGGAGAATTGGGACCCGGTTTCTACTCCGTATTGGAGCGCTTGGCGTTTCGCGATCCAACAAAACACGAAACACTCGAACCGGCCGGGCGATGTTCTTGACCTCGACCTCGTCCAGATCTTCGAGAGGGTAGTCGAGCTTGTCGCGAATCTGGTCGCGCGCCGCGCGGGAGATACAGATGCCGCCAGGTTCCGCCAAGCCCTCCAAGCGCGCCGCGATATTGACGCCGTCCCCAAATAAATCGTCGCCGTCGATGATGATGTCGCCGAGATTGATGCCAACACGGTATTGAATTCGGAGGTCTTCCGGCACGTATTTTTCGCGCGCCACCATCGCCCGTTGAATTTCCACGGCACATTCGACAGCATCGACAACGCTTGCGAACTCGACAAGCATGCCATCGCCCATCAGCTTCACGATCCGGCCGTGATGTTTGGCGATCACTGGGTCGATCAGTTCGGCACGATGGGTCTTCTGCCGCACGATCGTACCACGCTCGTCCGCCTCCATGAGCCGGGAATAACCGACCATGTCGGCAGCGAAAATCGCAGCCAAACGGCGTTGTTCGTTTTGCTCGACCATTCCCCCCACTCAGGGCAAATTATTGTAAATTAGTCTATGGACAGCAGTTATGGGTGTCCACCGGGAGGGCCAGAAATCTTCCGCCGTGGGTCAAAAAAACCCGTCAATCATGGGTGTTATCTACGTCCGAGATCGAGAGCCGTCCGAAAGTCAGTAGCCGGATGACCGAAAATTGGGGCAAAGCTGACATAGCTTGTCTGATGCCGAAGCGACGATCGACCAACTTCTGCAGCTTCCTCAGCCATGTATGGACGCAACTGGACACCCGATCACATGCAACGGTTATTAGTGCCTGGTGGGCGCAGACGAATCCGGCACGTTAGCTGTTTTGCGGATTTGCAGAACGAAATTGCTAGATCCTGACCTACCCCCTACGGTAAAGACCAAATGGTCGAAGGCGTCAGTTTCCGCTAGCGCGAAAGCGTACGGGCAACACGGAGGCCGAGGTAGTTGACCTGCGCGACATTGTCCAGCTCAAGGCGGACCGCTGCGCGGAGAATCCTGGGCGCGTCGTCCCAGGAACCGCCCCGCAGAATGCGCTGGCTGCACTTCCCGCCTGCGGTCCAGGCCGAGCCATCCGCCGGAGCGCCGGTGTAATTGTTAAACCCGCAATCTTCGACCCATTCCCACACATTGCCGTGTACATCGTAAAGACCGAAACCATTCGCCGAAAAACGCCCGACAGGCGCCGTACGCTGCCCATAACCGTCGTCGCAACTCGCGTTCTTCCAACCGAAATTCGAGCTTCTGTCCGCACCGTTGCCGTAGGTGCATAACGCCGATTCACCGTTCCCATAACTGTATTTTGTACCGTTGCCCGAACGCGCCACATACTCCCATTCCGATTCCGATAGCAGACGATACGGGAGACCCGTCTTGCTGCTTAACCACGAAACGTATTGCTTCGCATCGTACCAAGTCACATTGATCACTGGACGGTCGCCGCGGCCCCAGCCCGCGTCACTCGGGCGATGGCCGCCACACCCCCCATCGGACACGCAAGCATCCCACTCTTCAAACGTCACTTCGTACTTGCCAACCGAAAATTTGTATTCAATTCGCACATCGTGAATAGGGTTCTCATTGCTATCGCCATCGCCGGCCAAATCACCCATCCGGAAACGTCCCGGCGGGATCACGACCATCTCCGGACATTCGGTGCAGTCCTTAAAGGACTGGCCCGGCTTGAATACCCTTCGAGACTCAGCCGATGCCGTTGCGCTTGCGGCGAACGCCAGGATTAATCCCCCAAAGATACCGCTTCGAATTGTCATGAATTCACCGCGCGTAAGAATATTTCCGGTAAACAAACGTAGCTTCCGCGGAAATGTTGGCAGATATCGGCACATATAATTAATGGACGCTGGGTATTAGAACAACGCCAGCGACTTCTGCTCTGAGTTATTTTTCGCGGTCTATCGTTTAAGCGCGTAACGTTCGGTCCGGAGAACAAGCCGATGTAATCCCGTGCAAATCAGGTGTGGTTATCCAGGGTTTGAATTGGTTGGTAAAAATTCGGCGATTGCATTGCGTTGGCTGGCTGCACATGCACCAGCAAAAAACCGTCCGCGCGACGCGCCAGATACTGTCCGTAATATATGCGAACGCAAGGTGCAGACTCGATAGCAGCACGATTTTCAACCGAATAAGAGGAAATTCAGGAATGAGTGCAGGAGAGCGGATGCATGGGACACCGGTCTCGACGTGACCGTGACGGCCGACGTTGGCGCTTTCGCTGGACTTTGTACCTTCGGGAATTGCCGCCTTCCGGATCAGGCCATTGCGACGAACACCGCGCGCGGGCCCTCGAACGGTTTGCGGCCGTGCACCGCGAGACGATTGTCGAGCATCAACACGTCGCCGGATTCCCACGGAAAGGTCAGTTCCGCGTTCCGGTAGGCCGTGTCGACGGCCTCTAGATCCGCGTTCGAAATTTCGCTGCCGTCGCCATATCGCGCATGGTGGTGCGGTTCGCCGGGCGGGGCGTCCCACTTCTTGGCGCTTTCGCTCGCGGCATGCCACAAATTAGCCTGGTTGAACCACACCGGCTCACCGGTCTCGGGGTGCTCGATTATGCCGGCGCGGCGGATCGAGGTGCGCAAGCCGCGCGCGGTCCATTCCCACGCCATACCGCCGTCGCGCGCATGCGCCTCGACCGCCGCGCGGTCTTCCGTCTCGAAAGTCTCTTGCCAGGATTTACCCGGTCCCGGCGGGCCTTCCGCATGACGCAAATGCTGCTCATACAGGACGCCCTTGTCGGCGAACCGGCTTCTTACCGTTTCGTCGAGATTGGCAAGGACTCGGCGTGCATCGGCGATTTGCGTCTCACCGCCCTTTGCCGCCGGCGTCTGGCAGTAGAAAAAAATCCGCGCCGGCCACCAGCTGGCATAGGACATTTCGTTGTGCAGCCCAATTTCGACATGCGGCGGAAATTCGGTCGACGTGTATACGCCATCGGCAACGCGGTTGCGTGGCGAATCGCCGCCTACATAGGCTTCGAGTTCGGGTCGGACGGCGACGGCTATTTCGCGGAATTCCATAACGGACGTCACGCCGAATCCGCGGAACAGGACGGCTCCGGCGCGGTGCAGCCAATCGTCCAACTGCGCCCGATTCCTCGCCGCCCAGTCCGCGAGCGTCGCGGGCGAGGCCGTCGCGCCGCCCCTGACGACGAGCGGCAACGAACTTCCTTCGATGAGCGGCCGGGCATCCATGTCTGCCTGCAACGGTAGCATGCGGTAGCCAAGCGGCCTAAAGGCGGTTTCATGGCGGCAACTCGACAGGCGCGCCGCGGTCCGTAAAATACAGACTATGCGGACCGTCCGGTCCAACGGTTTCAGAGACATGGAGAAAGTTCGAATGAGCGCAGGAGAGCGGCTGCCGGGGACACCGGTTCCGATGCATCGATGGGACGGACATGGCGGCGTGATGATTGCCGGCGATACCTGGGGCGATCCCGAGGGGCAACTCGTGATGCTGCTGCATGGCGGCGGCCAGACGCGGCATGCCTGGAAGGGCGCGGGCGAGACGCTGGGCGAGAGCGGCTATCACGCGGTCGCTTTCGATGCGCGCGGCCATGGCGACTCCGATTGGGCGGCGACGTCGGAGGAATACACTCCCGACTGCATGGTCGAGGATCTGATCTGCGTGGCGACGGCGCTGGGCAGCGCCAATCCGATCCTGGTCGGGGCATCGATGGGCGGCGGAACCAGCCTGCTGTCGATCGGTCTCAACAAGGTCCCTGCGGCGGCGCTGGTCCTGGTCGACATGGCGCCGAAGATCGAGCCGGAAGGCTCGCGCAAGATCCAGGAATTTATGAGCCAGAAGCCGGACGGTTTCGATACGCTGGAGGAGGTCGCGGCGGCGATCGCCAATTACCAGCCGCACCGCAAGCGCCCGCGCAATCTGGATGGGTTGGCCAAGAACGTGCGGCTCGGGGCGAACGGTAAATATGTCTGGCATTGGGATCCGAAGCGCCGGGTGGGCCAACGAGTCAACGGCGCGTACCGCGACCGGCTGCGCGAAGCGGCCGACACGCTTACCTTGCCAACCCTGCTGGTGCGCGGCGGCCTTTCCGACGTGTTGAGCGAAGAGGGCGCGCAGAGCTTCCTGCAGCAGGCGCCGCACGCGGAGTACGTCAACGTCAAGGATGCGGCGCACATGGTGGCGGGCGACCGCAATGACATCTTCGCCGGGTCGGTGATCGAGTTTTTGAAACGGGTGGCCCCGGCGCGCTAACATCCGCGCATGGAGTTTTTCGCCTACGAATTGCCGCTGCGCATTCCCTATCGCTGGGCGAAGGGGGAGCAGCTGGCCCGTGGCGGGTTGCTGGCGCGCTGCGACCTGGATGGCGCAGTCGGCTGGGGCGAGATGGCGCCACCGCCGCACGAGACGGTCGACGGACCGGCACGGGTGGCTGAGGCCGCGACAGTCGTCAACGGACTGAATCCGGGCGACGAAGATTTCCTCGATCAAGTCAATTTGCGCGCGCCCTATGAACGCATCCGCTGCGCTATCGCGACGGCATGGCTGTCCGCCCGGGCGGCGCGCGAAGGAAAATCGCTGTCCGCTTATCTCGCCGAAGGTAACGAGGCGCCCGCCGAGCGGGTGCCGGTGAATGGGCTAGTAACGGATGGCGATCCGCGGGCGGCCGCGGAAACGGCGCGGCGGCTGGTCGCGGAGGGCGCGCGGACCCTGAAGATTAAATGCTCCGCCGAGCGTCGTGAGGATCTGGTTCGCGTCCGGGCGATCCACCGTGCCGCGCCCGACGCGGTGCTGCGGCTCGACGCGAACGAATCCTGGCATCCGGACTGGGCGGCCGAACATCTGTCGGACTTCGCCGATTTCGGCATCGATTACGTGGAGCAGCCAATACCGGCCGGCGACGATGCGGCCCTGGCAAGGGTGCGCCGCGCCAGCCCGGTGCCGATCGCGGCGGACGAAGGTGCGTTGGACGAAGCGTCGATCCGGGCGCTGTTGGCGGCCGATGCGGTCGATGCGCTGATCCTCAAGCCGCAGCGGCTCGGCGGTCCCGGCAGGACGCTGGCGGTTATCCGGCTGGCCGCGGCGCAAGGCGTACGCTGCACCATCACTAACAGTTTAGAAACCGCGGTCGGCGTGACGACGGCGCTTCATATCGCCAGTCTGCACGGACAACCGATCCCGGATTGCGGCTTTGGTACCTCACGCTTCTTCGCCGAAGATGTGGCTGCGCCGCCGGCGATAGTCGACGGCCATATGGCGGTGCCGACGGTGCCGGGGCTGGGTGTGGAGCCGGTAGGATTTCGGTGACTTGAGCTGTTTTGGCGGCGGCGTAAATCGGTTGCACCAAGTGTTTCCGGAGAGGAGGCGAAATGGCAGAAGTGAATCTGGATTTTGAGAAAGCGAAACTCCTATTCGAGTACACGAAATTTCATATCGGCATGTACACGACAATCGCGACGATCATCGTGGGTGGTATGAATATCCAGAAACTCAAGCCCAACATTTGTGCGCCAATGCTCTGTTTGGCAATTGGCTTTATCGCCGTC
>Ga0315338_1004229_pt1 | contig 11602 bp, 7 predicted proteins | sample ASW8metaG_FD_204518 | JGI IMG/M metagenome (GOLD analysis project Ga0315338, IMG submission 204518) | Ammonia-oxidizing marine archaeal communities from Monterey Bay, California, United States - ASW #8 | ecosystem: Environmental > Aquatic > Marine > Coastal | place: USA: California | collected...
GATCGCATCAAAGTCCCGCGCCTGTCCGTCCTCGGTTTTGATGCCCGTCCGATAGACCCCTTCGATCGGTGTATCGACCAATTCGACATTGGGCCGTTGCAGGGCAGGGTACCAATCGTCGGATCGCAACACCCGTTTGCAGCCGAGATGATAATCCGGCGTTAGCCTGGCACGCAGTCCCGGATCCGGCACCTGTCTTTCGAGGCTTTTGAGAAACACCTGCTCGGCGGCTTCCGTCATGGGGATGGAGCTGCGCCGGCGCGTGCCTTTTTCCATATCGAGAAAAATCTTGAACCGCTCGAGTTCGCGACCTAGCGCCGAGCACTGAAACCGGCTGCGCTCGGCCGGTGACGAGCTGCGTTTTACCTTTGGCATGATGTAATGGGGTGTGCGCTGAAACACGGATAAATGTTTGAGCTGTTTCGCAATTTCGGGGACGAACTGGATGGCGCTGGCGCCGGTTCCGATCACCGCGACGGTTTTTCCGTCCAGCGCATAGTCATGGTTCCAGTGCGACGAATGGAATTGCATGCCGGTAAAGTCCTCGCGGCCGGGAATGTCGGGAAACTTGAACCGGTTGAACAGACCCATGGCGGATATGAATATGTCGGCATCGATTCGTTCGCCATGGGTAGTTTTTAGAATCCAGCTGCCGGCATTTTCGTCAAACGCGGCGCTCTCTATTTCCGTGTTGAAGCGAATATGGGGCAACACGCTGTACTTTTCCGCGCATTGCCGCAGATAGTCATGAATTTCCCGCTGCGGTGCAAAGCTCTCTGACCAGTCGTAGTTCTGTTCGAACGAGTAAGAATAGAGCCGCGACGGCACGTCGCAGGCCGCGCCTGGATATCCATTGTCGCGCCACACCCCGCCGATATCATCCGATTTTTCGATGATCGTAAACTCGGTGAAGCCGGCTTTCTTTATCGCAATCGCCATGGCTATGCCGCCGAAGCCGCTGCCGACGATTACAATCCTGTAGGTGGTGGATTTTTCGGTCATTTAGGTCAGCCGAAGTTAAGCAGATATTTGTCAGCCATTATCTCACGAATATTGCAGTAGAGGGAGGGTTCCGCGATGCGCATGCATCGTGGAAAGGGTTAGGGGCAACCAACCTGGACAGTGTCTCGGTCTGGCTGATTGTGGCGAATCGGTGCAAAATGCTTGTCCAACCAATATTCCAGTAATATCCATGCCACCCGCATCGCCACTTCCCGATCTGAATACCAGAAAACCGCAAATGTCGGTGCCGAGGGGGGCATGTGACACCCATGCACATATTTTCGGGCCGATGGACAGGTACAAGCCGCTGGCGACGCGCCGGTACGATCCGCCGGATTGCGGGATCGACCGGTTCAAGGCCATGCTGGGCGCGCTGGGTATCGAGCGTGCCGTGATGGTGCAATCTAGCGCCTATGGTACCGACAACCGGGTTCTACTCGATGGCATTGCCGCGGCCGGGGAAAATTTTCGCGGTGTCGCACTGGTCGCCCCCAATATCAGTCGGCCGGAACTCCGGAGATTGGATGAACGCGGTGTTCGTGGTGTCAGGGCATCGACCCTGCCCAACACATCGACAGGCCCGGCCCATATGGAGGCACTGGCGCGCAAGATCGCCGATCTTGGGTGGGTATTTCTGGTGCATCTTCAGCACATCAGGGAGCTGCCGCGGGTGGCGCCCATCGTGGCGCGTTTGCCGGTGCCCTGCGTGATCGATAATTTCGGCCGTATCCGCGGCAATGACGGCATCGGCGATCTGGAATTTCAATCTCTGTTGCGGCTGTTCGAGCGTGAGGAGAATTGCTGGGTCAAGCTGTGCAGTTTTTACCGCTTGTCCGATGCCGGCGCTCCGGATTATGTGGATATGGAACCATTTGCCCGCGCGCTGATCGACATATGCCCCGACCGTCTGATTTGGGGCACCAACTGGCCGCACCCCAACTGTCCGGTCTCCATGCCCAACGACGGCGATCTGTTCGACATTCTTTTTGGCTGGATTGATGACGAAAAGGTCCGGCATAAAATTTTGGTTGAAAACCCGGCTAAATTATTTGGGTTTTCATGAATTCCGGTGGGGTAGACCGGGCTTTGAATCAGCCGTAAATTCGTCTGTATCCTATCAATACCTATTCTGGGAGGCCTCCTCATGGCGGCAAATTTTAACAACGCGCACGAAATGATCTTGTTGGCCCGTCGGAATTTGAGTCAGGACAATTGGGATTACATCTGTGGCGCCGCGGAAAGCGAAACCACGCTCAGACGCAACCGTCTGGCTATCGATAGTCTCGCCTTCCGGCCGCGGATCTGCCGCGACGTGCGGGAGGTCGATACCGGCACCAGTTTTCTCGGCAACAAGATCCGCATACCGGTTCTGATGGCCCCCATGGGCAGCATCCATAACTGGACGCCAAATGGTGCGAAGGACGTCGACACGGCGAGTGAGGAATTCGGCACCATCAACTTCATCAGCACGGTGACCCAGCCTGGACTGGAGGAAATCGCCGACAACAGCCCGCACCCGAAATCCTTCCAGATTTATGTGCGCGGCGACGACCAGTGGATCAGGGATTTGGCGAAGCGGGCGGTCAATGCCGGCTACAGCTCGATTACACTGACCGTGGATTCGGCGTTCTATGGCAATCGCGAACGTCTTAGCCCAACGCAGCTCGCGTTGCGCAACGTACCGGAAAGGGACTTCCAGAAAGGCATAACCTGGGACACCGTCAAGATGGTCCAGGACACCATCGGCGATGTCCCCTTCGTGATCAAAGGGATCCAGACTGCCGAAGATGCGGCGATCGCTGTCGAGCATGACGTCGATTGCGTCTATGTTTCCAATCATGGTGGCCGCCAGCTCGATCAGGTCTATGGCAACATGGATACCCTGCCAGAAATCGTCCAAGCCGTGAACGGACAGTGCGAGATTATCATCGATGGCGGCTTTACCCGCGCCGGTGACATGATAAAGGCCATCGCGCTTGGCGCCAACGCGGTTGCCATCGGGCGGCTCCAGGCCTGGGCGCTCGGCGCCGGCAATTCGGACGGTCTGGTTAGATGCCTGGAACAGCTCGAAGTGGAAATAGAACGCACCATGGGTCTTCTCGGCGTAACCAGCCTTGATCAGCTTAACCCGTCTTATGTCGGCGAAGCGAAGCCGGTGCGTCTGCCCCATGAGCACAGCGCTTTTTCGCATCTGCCGGGCGGTCGTATTCCCTGAGGCACGGTCTCTAATACTTTTTTGTAGAATTACATTCCATCCACTAGCAGGAGTGAGTCATGGAGCTTCCAAGTAGCGATAAATTCTACGCGATGAGTGTCGATTCGATGGACACCAGCAAGCTGTTGAACCACGCGTCGAAGCAGCGCGATGCGCGCAAACTCGATACGTTTCCGATAATTGATTGCGATTCTCATCATTATGAAAGTGAATCGGCGGCGGAGATTATCGAGTTTCTCGACGATCCGGTTATCAAACAGCTGGCCGAAAGCGAGAAGGCACGCGGCAAGCCGGCTGGTATATTCGGCGGCGGGCGGATCGGGTATCAGGACCGTGGCGGGCGCATTACGCGCTATCCGTTGCGCCGAACGGAGCTGACGCCGGGCGATGGGGAACATCGCCAAGTCCATATCACCCATCGCTGGATGGATGCCATGGGCGTCGATTATACCTGCCTGTTTCCCGGTCCCATGCTGGGGCTCGGACTGCACCCGGAAGCCGAAATCGAATACCGGCTGGCGAAAGCCTATAACCGCTGGCTGGTCGAAACGGTGCTGCCCAATTCGCCGCGTATCAAGGCGCTGATCTGTCTGCCGTTCAATCATCATCGCGGCGCCTATGAAATTATCAAGGAATTTGGCGATCACAAGGGCGTCGCGGGGTTTTGTGTCGCTTCGGTCCGCGATACCGCCGTGCATTCCGATGATTTGATGAAGTGTTATTCGCTGATGGAAGAAATCGGTAAGCCACTATCCTTCCATTCCGGCACCAACTGGAGCGGCGGTCATCTGCGTCAGGCGAGCCGGTTTATCGCCGTCCACTCCCTGTCTTTCCCCTGGTATGTGATGTTCCACGTTACCAACTGGATCACCAACGGGCTGAACGAACGGTTCCCTAAACTGAAAGTTATCTGGGCCGAGGGTGGGCTGGCTTGGATTCCGTTCCTGATGCAGCGCCTCGATCATGAATACATGATGCGCACCTCGGAAGCGGCGGGGCTCAAGAAGCTGCCCAGCGAATACATGAAGGACATGTTTTACAGCTCGCAACCCTGTGAAAAGATGCATCCCGAAGCGCTGGAACAAACCTTCGAGATGATCGATGCGGAAAACACGTTGCTCTACGCGTCGGACTACCCGCACTGGGATATGGACGTGCCGAGCGTGATTTACGATCTTCCGTTCCTCGACGAAAAACAGAAACGCAAGATCCTCGGCGAAAATTCACGCCACGTGTTCAATATCGATTACAGTGAGATCTATCCCGATTACACACCGTTGTCGTAGCCTCATTTCGTCATCCTCGAACTTGATCCGAGGATCTTTCTCCCAGTGAGGTTCCTTCGTCGTGAGACCCTCGGAAAAAGTCCGAGGGTGGCGAAATGAAGAGGGCAAAAAAACGGGCGCCCCTGGCGCCCGTTTCTGTTTTAAGAACGACAAACTTATTTGAAGCCGGCGAGCGACCGTAGTTTCTTGACCAGCTTGGGATCGGCCGACAGGGCCCGGTTGACGGCGTTTTGGACGAACTGGCCCGAGGCGCCATCGACCATGCTGTGCTTGGCGTAGGCGTCTTTGATGAAAGCCTTGTCCACGAGCATTTTGTTGAACGCACCACGCAGGGCCGCAACCTTGGCTTTCGACACGCCCGGCGGTACGGAAAGGCCCCAGCCGACGGGCGATCCGAGTTCCAGAAGCGTCGCCATCTTGCGCTCTTCCTCGTTGCGGGCAAAATCGATCAGCATCGGCGTATAAGGCAGATCCGGCGCCTTGGTCAGGCCGGTCTGCAGGATGATGTCTACCTTACCGTCGCGAAGCCAGCCGGGTTTCTTGGCCTTGAGGCTGAACCAGGCACCGATTCTTGCATGCACTTCGCCGCTTTCCATGGCCTTGTACATATTGGCGGCACCGCGGTAGCCCTTGACGAGCTTGACCTTTATGCCGGCCCACTCGCGAAGCGCCGCACCCTCGAGATAGGAATGCGACGAGACGCCCGAATTGGCTATGATGACGGTTTTCTTGGTAGCGTGCAGCATGCTCTTGACCCCGGCCTTGTGCCACACCATGAACACCGCCGAATAGGGCATCATGCGGCCGAGATACTGGAATTTGGCCGCGTTGTATTTGAGTTTCTTGGGACGCAGCACCTGGGCGACCGCGGTGTCCTTGGAAAGTTCCGCCATGTAGCTGCCATCCTTGGGGGCGGCCGAATACATGTAGTTAGCCGCCTTGCTGCCGCCGGCGCCGGATTTGTGCTGGACGATAATGTTTGGATTGCCGGGAATGTGCTTGCCGATATGGCGCGACATGATCCGACCATTTAGCCCATACATGCCGCCGGCGCCGAACGCGACAACCAGCGTGACGGTTTTTCCCTTGTAAAATTCGGTGACCGAATCGGCCCTGGTGGCCGTTATTGCGATTGGCAAAGCGGCCATGAGCGTCCCGTATGATGCGATCCGCGCTATTCGTTTCAACATTTTAGCCTCCCTTTTGTATTTATTAACATTATAAACCATGAATTCACTGAATGGGCAAAGTGTACACGGGTCGAAACTTCCCCCGCAACCGGCATCGTACGATGAGAATGGACATATATTTCTGGCATCCGGTGCGGCGTGTCGATGATCGGTCGGTTTTATTTGTCGGGAGTCGCTCAGTCGGCTATTTTGTGGGAAAATCCGGTCTACAACGCTCTTCCCCAAACCCGGAGCCGCGAATTGACCTCGACGGGGACTTGTTGGGACGTTTTGCGTTGTTGCAAAGGTAATGAATTAAGATGGCGACGACGGACGCTCTGACGAAAGAATCCGCGCTTGACCAAAAGTCGGATTCGTTTGTCGGCAAGAAAGTCTATAAACGCACCTACACCGGCATGTCGATCGAACAGGATCGCGCAGTCGGCACTGACGCGGCTATATTGTGGCGGATTTTCAAGCTCGCCGCCGAGCAGCGCGGGCGTCTGGCGTTGGCCGTTTTCGGTATCCTCGTGGCGGCGTTTTTTCAACTCCAGATCCCCCAGTATTTGGGTGATGCGGTCGATGGGGCCGTGGGCCTGCTCGGCAGCGCGGTGGTTTCCCCAGAACAGGCCAAGGAAGCGCTGTATGGCGCGGCCTGGCTGTTGCTCGGCGTATCGGTGTTGCGCGGGGTCTTTACGTTGCTCCATAACTACACCGGTGAGACGCTGGGCCATCACCTTTCCTATCGCCTGCGGCTGGCTTTCTACCAGAAGCTCCAGCATCTGAATTTCTCCTTTCATGACAGCGTTCATACGGGTGAGCTCATCACCCGCGGTATGCTCGATCTCGAAGGCGTCCGGTCCTTCATGAACACCGGCCCCTTGCGGGTTCTGCTGCTGGCCGTTCTGATCGGGTACGGGGCTTACCTGCTGTTGTCGACCGATCTGGCGCTCGGGGCGATCAGTCTCAGCTTCGTGCCGTTCGTCGCCTGGCGGTCGGCCACGGTGCGTCTTCGTCTGCGCGAACTGTGGTTTGCCTTGCAGGACCGGATGGGGGTGCTTGGCCGGATCATGGATGAGAACCTGACCGGTATCCGCGTGGTACGGGCATTTGGCGCCGAGCCCTATGAGCTCGACAAATATGATGTAGCGTCGGATCAGGCTTCGGCACTGGCCGCGCACCGCATTCGGATGCGGGTGTCGTCGACCACCGCGATGAATTTTGCCTTTTTCATCGCCATGGGGCTGGTTTTATGGTCTGGCGGCCTGCAGGTTATTGACGGGACAATGACGGTCGGCACCCTGACCGAGTTTCTGACCTTCATGACCATCCTGCAGCAGCCGGTGCGTCAGCTGGGCATGGTGGTCAATTCCTTTGCCCGGGCCTCGACCTGTGGGGCGCGTCTATTCGCGGTGCTGGATCTCGAACCGCCGATCCGCGACGCGAAGGATGCCAAGGCGATCGAGATTACCGATGGCACCCTTAAATTCGACGATGTGTCTTTCTCTTACAGGGGTGAAGACGCGCCGGCTGTTCTGAAGGGGGTTTCGTTCGAGGTGCGGCGCGGCCGGACGCTCGGCATTGTCGGGCCGCCTGGCAGCGGTAAATCAACCATCGCCCACTTGCTGCCGCGCTATTACGATGTCTCCGGCGGACGGATCACAATCGATGGTCAGGACATACGCCATGTGACCCTAGAATCGCTGCGCCAATCGGTGCGCGTGGTTCAGCAGGACCCGTTTCTGTTTACGTCGACGCTTGAAAACAATATAGCCTATGGCGACCCGTGGGCCGACGACGCGGCCATTCAGGGCGCCGCCGCAACGGCGCAAATCGACGGCTTTATCGACCAGCTGCCTGGCCTGTACGAAACGCTGGTGGGCGAACGGGGCGTATCGCTGTCCGGTGGGCAGAAGCAGCGGATTGCCATCGCCCGGACCGCCATTCTCCGCCCGGCGTTTCTGGTTCTCGACGATTCCATGGCTGCCATCGACGCCGGTACTGAACAACGCATTCGCGAGGAGCTGCGGGCCCACACTGAAAACTGCGGCACCATCATCGTATCGCACCGTCTCGGCGCCCTTCGTCATGCTCATGAGATCATATTCATCGAGGACGGCGGCATCGCCGAACGGGGCAGCCATGACGAATTGATTGCGGCTAACGGCAAATACGCGGCGTTGTTTGCTCTCCAGACCCGTGATGGCAGCGAAGCCGCCACACCGGATGAGGCCGAGGGGACAGCAGAATGACGTCCGTCACTCATGGTTCCGAGGTCCCAAAGACCGACAGCCGACCGCCGCGGGCGGTGGTCGGCAGCACCATCGGCCGCGACGAAGAGATGTTCGGCGCAGCCTTCGACCGCAATGTTGTCGGGCGCTTCTTCACCTACGTGCATCCTTATCGGAAGCGTCTCTATGTGGCGATTTTGGCCCTTTTCGTGTTTACCGGCGCGCAGCTGGCAATTCCACTGGTCATCCGCTACGCAATTGACAAGGCGCTTGTCCCCGGCGGTGGGGATATCAGCCTGCTGGGATTGGCTGTCGCGTTCTTCGCGGCGATTATCGTGGTTAATTACGCTGCTAACTTCGTTCAGGACTGGCTGGTTGGCCGTACCGGCGAGCAGGTTATTTTCGATCTGCGCCGCGCCATGTTCGCCCATCTGCAATATGTCGCGCTGTCCTTCATGGACAAGACTGAGGTCGGACGCATGATGTCGCGGCTTCAGGGCGATGTGTATGCGCTGCAGGAGTTCCTGGAGAACTCGATCACGGCGTTTGGCGATCTGCTCTTGCTGTTCGGTATCGTCTTTATCCTGTTGTGGATGGATTTTGAGCTCGGCTTGCTGACGCTGTCGGTCGTCCCCACACTCTTCGTCGTCCGAATAATCTGGCTGCCCCGGGCGCGGCGGGCTTTCCGGCGGGCGCGCGAGACCAACTCCGCAGCCAATGGCGCCCTGGCCGAGGGTATTCACGCCGTCCGCACCGTTCAGGGCATGGGGCGCGAGGCGATCAATTTCGATCTCTATGGCGAGAAAGCCATTGAAAATCTAAAAGCGCATCTGCGGTCGGCGCAGTTCGCGCAAGTCATGGTGCCTATCGTCGATACGCTGACCGGGGCGGCGATGGGCATCGTCGTCGTGGTTGGCGGGTCGATGGTGCTCGATAAGGAACTCGAAATCGGGGTGATGTTCGCCTTCCTGTTATATGTGCAGCGATTCTTCGATCCGATCCGCTCGCTCACCATCCAGTACAGCGTGATGCAGCGCGCCATGGCGTCAGGTACGCGCATCTTCGAAGTGCTCGATGTGCCGCTGGCGATCAACGACAAGCCCGATCCCATCGCGCCCCAAACCATCGAGGGCAGGATCGAGTTCCGCGACGTGACCTTCGGCTATGAGAAAAACCAGCCGGTGCTCAAGAATGTAAGCTTCTCGGTCGAACCGGGTGAGACGGTCGCGCTGGTCGGGCCCACCGGGTCCGGCAAGACCAGCACGACGGCGGTGCTGCATCGTTTTTACGATGTCTGGGACGGCGCCATTTTGATCGACGGTCACGACGTCCGCGATTATTCGGCCGCCGCGCTGGGCAACCATATCGCCATGGTGCTGCAGGACCCGTTCCTGTTTACCGGCACCATCTTCGACAACATCCGCTTCCGCACGTTGGCCGCCAATAAGGACGATGTGGAACGGGCCGCCAAAGTGGTTGGCGCCCATGACTTTATCATGCACTGGCCGGACGGCTACGACACCATCCTCGAACAGGGGGGCGGTAATATCTCCCTCGGTCAGCGCCAGCTTCTCAGCTTCGCCCGGGCGCTGGTAGCGGACGCGAGAATTCTGGTGCTCGACGAAGCCACCGCCAACATCGATTCCTATACCGAACGCCAGATCCAGATTGGTCTGAAGCGCCTGCTGGAGGGGCGCACTGGCATTGTGATCGCGCATCGTCTGGCGACCATCCGCGATGCCGACCGTATCGTCGTGCTGCAGGAAGGCCAAATCGTCGAGGTAGGCACCCATGAAGAACTGGTCGCCAAAAAAGGTCTCTACGCACGGCTCTATGCCCTCAACTACACCTCGTTCGACGATCTCCCCGAAGATTTAATCCAGGCCGCCATCGCCGAAACCGGACGGTCTTGAGGTTTCCCACCAAGGACCATTTGTCAAGACCCATATCCGTGCGCGCTGCATTGGTGCAGGAAATATAGGCGGTGGAGGGTCCAAAATCCGGTTCTCGAAAAACAACCTCAACCGTAACGCTCTCGCCTTCCTCAAGCTCGCCTCAATCCGCCTCATCATCCAAAAACTCTGTAATCCTCCATAAAGTATCCAGACGGAGTCTGAACGGAAATCGGGTACCTCGACCTGTTCCGGTTGTCGGACTAGATGCGATCAATCCGGCATTCGCTCGCATCGTTGGTTTGCGCGGCTAGGAAATTCAGGCCCTAGCAAGCACAAGCCCGGTGTGCCACGATGAAACGTTATTAAACGGGAACATGCCATGGACCAGTTCGAGATAGACCAGAACTACGCTGCGGGCAATCCGGAGACGGAGTCGCTGACCTATGTGCCGCCCCTCCAGCTCACGGAAGGGCAGCCGCCCCCCATCGCCGCAAACGGTGGTCTTTCTTACATGTCGTTCGATCGGGACGGCGACGCGGGAACCGCGGCGGCGATCGAGGACGCCCTTGCCCTGGCCGCCGAGGGGGAGGGGCAGAAAGTTATCGATATGCTGGATGGCGCGCCCCCCGGCCCTATCGACACCAAATGGGGCCTCGGGTTCCGCGACTACGAAGAGTGCCTGGACTATATTCGCGCGAACAACATCGAAGCCCCCGAAGGCGGCGTGGCGCTTCCGCTGGCCTACACGGTCCACGAGCATTCAACCTACTCCATCGTTCGGTCGAACGCCATCTGGAGCGATCCGGCGCACGAGGCCGAGGCAAAATTGTTGGGCAAGGCCGAGGAGAACAACCGGCGGTACAACCTGTTTTATCCACAGGTGCTGCGCGATGCGCGCCGGATCGGGGAATACTACCCGGGTCTTACGCCCAACAGCCCCGAATGCATGGACAGTCTTGGCCTGGCGCTTGCGCACTGCGACTCCAAGTGCAAGAACATTTACGATTCGGCGGAGGTGGAGCGCGTCTTCTACCCTGAGATAGAGAAGCTCCTTCTGGAGTTTTTCCCGGATGCCACCGATGCGCTCGTCTACAACCACGACGTCTTCGACAAGGACTACAAGGGCGACCGCACCGAAGACCAGGACGCCAGGAACCCCGGGGTGAACGAAAACTACTCCAACCGCGTGCACAACGATTTGAACGACAACAGCGGCCGCGTGCGCTGCCGCGAGCTGCTCACTCATAACCTCAGGAACTTCGGGCGCGAACAGTACTACACGGATGCTGAGGCCGACGCGAAGATGTCGCGGCGGTTCATGTCGATCAACCTCGCCAAGCCCATAGAGCCCGTGGGCCAGTATCCCTTCGTGCTGTGCGCCTGGCCCTCTTTCGCCGACCAGCCCTACATCACTAATTACCGGATTTACGACGACCGCGTCGGCGAGACCACCCGTTTCACCGCCCGGCCCGACCACGAGTGGTACTGGTTCCCGCAGCAGAATCCGACCGAGGTCTCGATGCTGAAGTGCTACGACAGCGTCACCGACGGTTCCGTCTCGCGCTGGTCTTTCCACACGGCCTGCAAGGACCCGACCGCACCCGACGACGCGCCCTGCCGCAAGAACGTCGTGGTCCGATCATTTGTGTTCTTTTAAGGAGACAAAATGACGCGGCGGGGAGGGCAACCGGTAAAACGCCGCCGTATGAACGCGCCGGGGAACCGATATGGGAATGTCCGCCTCCGGTGAAACAGGTCAATATCAGCAACCCTTAGTATTAGAGCCCTTTCCGACCAAATTAAA
>Ga0315338_1004231_pt1 | contig 11600 bp, 8 predicted proteins | sample ASW8metaG_FD_204518 | JGI IMG/M metagenome (GOLD analysis project Ga0315338, IMG submission 204518) | Ammonia-oxidizing marine archaeal communities from Monterey Bay, California, United States - ASW #8 | ecosystem: Environmental > Aquatic > Marine > Coastal | place: USA: California | collected...
CGCGCGCCGCTCGGGCGTATCAACCGGTCCGGCCCCCGCTTCCAGCCGCCACAACACATCCGACAAGGGTTGCGCCGCTTCGAGTACCTGCCGCATCGCGGACGCGCCTTGCCGGCCGATCAAACTGTCCGGGTCTTCGCCCGCCGGCAGCAGCGCAAAACGCAACGATTTGCCCGGCTGCAGCATCGGCAGCACCCGTTCGGCGGCCCGGCCGGCGGCGCGCTGTCCGGCGGTATCGCCATCGAAACACAGCACCGGTTCCGGCGCCAATCGCCACAGGCCGCGGATCTGGTCTTCCGTCAGCGCGGTGCCGAGCGGCGCGACCGAGGCGGTGATCCCGGCCTGCGACAGGGCGATGACGTCCATATAGCCTTCCGCCACGACGAGTTCGCCGGCGTCGAAGCTGGCCTGCCGGGCCGCGCCGAAATTGTACAGATTGCGCCCCTTGTCGAAGAGCGGCGTGTCCGGCGAGTTGACGTATTTTGCCGCCTTGGCCTCGCCCATCAGCCGACCGCCGAACGCAATCACGCGGCCGCGCTGGTCGGCGATCGGGAACATGACCCGGTCGCGGAAGAAGGGATACGGTGCGCGGCCGTCATCGGGCCGGCGTAACAGACCGGCTTCGAGGATCTGCGCCTCGGTGGCGCCTTTCGCCTTGAGCACGACACTCAGCCCCGCGCCGCCGTCGGGCGCATAGCCCAGCCGGAACCGCGCCATGGTCTCATCACGCAGGCCGCGCCCACGCAGATAGTCGAGCGCCGTTTGGCCCGCGGTTTCGCGAAGCTGCGCTTCGAACCAGGCAGCAGCGGCTTCGACCACGTCGTAAAGGTCGGCGCGCCGCTTCGCTTCGGCTTGCGATTCCGGCGTCTCCACCGGAACCTCGAGCCCGGCATCGGCCGCGAGCCGCTCCACCGTTTCGGGAAAAGACAGGCCCTCGGTGTTCATGACAAAAGAGATCACGTCGCCATGCGCACCGCAGCCGAAGCAATGATAGAAACCCTTGTCCTCGCTGACCGTGAAGGAAGGCGTTTTCTCGTTGTGGAAAGGACACAGCCCAGTGTGTTCGCGCCCCTTGCGCGTCAGTTTGACCCGTTTACCGACCACATCCGGCAATGCGATCCGCGCACGAATATCTTCCAAGAGCCTGTTTGGGAACGCCACTCGGCCCGCCTCACCACTATAATTAACCGTTCGGCCGGGACAGGCCGCCGTCGCAATCAGCCCAGGTTTTGTTTCGCGATCGCGCCCGCTTTGCCAAAATCCATCTGACCGGCGTAGTTCTGACGCAAATTCGCCATCACCTTGCCCATCTGCTTCAAGCTATCCGCCCCCACCTCGGCGATCGCCGCGGCGACCGCCTTTTCAATCTCTCCGTCATCGAGCTGTTTGGGCAGGAATCGTTCGATAATCTCGATCTCGTTGGCTTCCTGCTCGGCCAGTTCCGGCCGATTGCCCTGCTCGTACATCTTTATGCTTTCGCGTCGCTGCTTGACCATCGTCTCCAGCATCGGGAGGATTTCGGCGTCGCCAAGATCGGACCTCTCGCCATCCGCGCGCGCCGCGATATCGCGGTCTTTCAGCGCCGCCAATACAAGGCGGAGAGTCGCGACAGCAACCTTATCCTGCGACCGCATGGCTTCCTTCAGCGACTCGCTCAACGCGTTACGCAACATATTCAGCCTCGAGGTTGCTCCGATCAGAGGTATCGACGGGAAACGGTACCTGATCCCTTTGGGGATAGCAACTTTGCGAAAAAATATAACGCATTGAATTTATTATATTAATTTAGATATTTTTGCTTGACCATGGCACGTGATTTGCTTAGAACTCCGGCGGTTTACCGAAGATCAATTGACGCTCGCAGGCGCGGTTCGGCAAATTGTCGTGGCGAATCAGTGCGGTGCGCGCCGCCAATACCTCAGACTGCGATCCCAATATGCCGAAGATCACGATGACGCCCGCCACGCCGCCCGAAGGCAGCACGGCGGCGTTGATTCTGGCCGACGGGTCGGTGTTTTGGGGCCGAGGGATCGGGGCAACCGGGCACGCGGTCGGCGAGGTCTGTTTCAATACTTCGATTACCGGCTACCAGGAGATCCTCACCGATCCCTCCTATGCCGGCCAGATCATCAACTTCACCTTCCCGCATATCGGCAATGTCGGCACCAACGCCGAAGACATTGAAACGCTCACACCGGCGGCGCGCGGCTGCGTACTGCGTGCGGACATCACCGACCCGTCGAACTTCCGCGCGGTGCAGCATCTCGACGGCTGGCTGAAGAACCACAATCTGGTCGGCGTCACGGGTATCGACACGCGCCGGGTAACCCGCCGGATCCGCGACCTGGGCGCGCCGAACGGCGTCATCACACACGTTCCCGACGGCGCTTTCGACATCGCCGCGCGCGAAGCCGCCGCCGCCGCCTGGCCCGGGCTCGAAGGCATGGATCTGGCCAAAACGGTCAGCTGCACGCAATCCTACGACTGGGCGGAGACCGCCTGGGCGCTGGGACAGGGCTACGGCAAGCTCGAGGCGCTGCGCTTTAAGGTCGTCGCGGTGGATTTCGGCGCCAAGCGAAACATCCTGCGCTGCCTGGCCGAACTGGGCTGTGCTGTAACGGTCGTCCCGGCAACGGCCACGGCCGACGATATCCTGCGGCACGACCCGGACGGCGTGTTCCTGTCGAACGGCCCCGGCGATCCGGCAGCAACCGGCACTTATGCCATCCCCACCGTGCAGGCGGTGATCGACAAGGGCATCCCCCTCTTCGGCATCTGCCTCGGCTACCAGATCATGGCCCTGGCGCTCGGCGCGAAGACCGAAAAGATGCATCACGGCCATCGCGGCGCAAATCACCCGGTCAAGGATTTGGAAACTGGCAAGGTCGAGATCACCAGCCAGAACCACGGATTCATGGTCGATCCCGCGACGCTGCCGGGCAATGTCGTGTTGACGCACCAGTCGCTGTTCGACGGCACGCCGGAAGGACTGAAGGCCACCGACAAACCGGTCTTCGGCGTGCAGCACCACCCGGAAGCCTCGCCCGGCCCACAGGACAGCCACTACCTCTTCGACCGCTTCGTCGCACTGATGGAATCCCATGCCTAAACGCACCGACATCGAATCGATTCTCATCATCGGGGCCGGGCCGATCGTTATCGGGCAGGCGTGCGAGTTCGATTATTCCGGCACGCAGGCCTGCAAGGCGCTGAAGGACGAAGGCTACCGGGTGATTCTGGCCAATTCGAACCCGGCGACGATCATGACCGATCCGGGGTTGGCCGACGCGACCTATATCGAGCCGATCACGCCGGACACGCTGCGTAAGATCATCGAATTCGAGCGGCCCGACGCGGTGCTGCCGACCATGGGCGGCCAGACTGCGCTCAACACCGCGCTGGAGCTCGACCGGCAAGGCGTTCTGGCCGAGCTTGGTGTCGAGATGATCGCCGCCAAGGGCGATGTCATCGATAAAGCCGAGGACCGGCTGAAATTCCGCGAGGCGATGGAGAAGATCGGGTTGGAATGTCCGACGTCCCGCGCCGTCAACGACATGGACGGGGCGCTCGAAGCGCTCGAAATTGTCGGGCTGCCCGCGATCATCCGCCCCTCCTTTACCCTGGGCGGCACCGGCGGCGGCATCGCCTATAACCGCGACGAGTTCGCCTCGCTGGTCGAGGGCGGGTTGCGCGCCTCGCCGACGACTGAGGTGTTGGTCGAGGAATCGGTGCTTGGCTGGAAAGAATTCGAGATGGAGGTCGTGCGCGACCGCGCCGACAACTGCATCATCGTCTGCTCGATCGAAAATATCGATCCGATGGGCATCCATACCGGCGATTCGATCACCGTCGCGCCGGCGCTGACCCTGACCGACAAGGAATACCAGATCATGCGCAACGCCTCGATCGCGTGCCTGCGCGAGATCGGGGTCGATACCGGCGGCTCGAATGTCCAGTTCGCCGTCAATCCGGCCGACGGGCGCCTGGTGGTGATCGAGATGAACCCGCGCGTATCGCGGTCATCGGCGTTGGCGTCGAAGGCAACAGGCTTTCCCATCGCCAAGGTCGCGGCCCTGCTGGCGGTCGGCTACACGCTCGACGAGATCGATAACGATATCACCAAAATCACGCCGGCCAGCTTCGAACCGACGATCGATTACGTGGTCACCAAAGTGCCGCGCTTCACCTTCGAGAAGTTTGCCGGCGCCGAAGCGACACTCACCACCTCGATGAAATCGGTCGGCGAAGGTATGGCGATCGGCCGCACCTTCGCGGAAAGCCTGCAGAAGGCGCTGCGGTCGATGGAAACCGATCTGACCGGCTTCAACGAGATCGAGATCGAGGATGCCGCGGACGGCGACCGGGACACGGTCCGCGCCGCGTTGGCCAAGCCGGTGCCGGACCGGATACTGACCGTGGCCCAGGCCTTCCGGCACGGCCTGACGGTCGATGAAATCCACAGCGCCTGCAAGATCGATCCCTGGTTCCTGGAACAGATCGCCGAAATCGTCCGCGTCGAAGAAACGGTGCGCGAGGGCGGCCTACCGGACGACCATTTGCGGCTGTTGAAGCTGAAATCGATGGGCTTCTCCGACGCCCGCCTGGCCGAACTGATAGGCTTGGAAGAAGATTACGTCGCGGCGCGGCGGCGCGAACTGGACGTCGTCCCGACCTTCAAGCGGATCGATACCTGCGCGGCCGAGTTCCCGTCGCTGACACCCTATATGTATTCGACCTATGAAGGCGACGGCAGCGGACCGGGGGAGTGCGAAGCGGACGTTTCGGAGCGCAAAAAAGTGATCATCCTTGGCGGCGGGCCGAACCGGATCGGGCAGGGCATCGAGTTCGACTATTGTTGCGTCCACGCCGTCTTTGCGCTGGCTGAGGCTGGCTATGAGACCATCATGGTCAACTGCAACCCGGAGACCGTGTCGACCGATTACGACACCTCCGACCGACTCTATTTCGAGCCGCTGACCATAGAGGACGTGCTGGCGCTGCTTCGTACCGAGCAACAGAAGGGCACCCTGCATGGCGTGATCGTACAGTTCGGCGGACAGACACCGCTCAAGCTGGCGGCCGGGCTGGCCGATGCGGGCATTCCAATCCTCGGCACCGCGCCCGACGCGATCGATCTAGCGGAGGACCGGGAACGGTTTCAGCAGCTCCTCAAGGATCTCGGTCTGCGGCAGCCGCCGAACGGTATCGCCTTTTCCGTCGAACAGGCGGAGGCGATCGCCGAGAAGGTCGGCTATCCCGTTCTGATCCGGCCCTCCTATGTGCTGGGCGGACGGGCCATGGAGCGCGTCCATGATGTGCATTCCCTGCAACGCTACATGGCCACGGCGGTGCAAGTCTCGGGCAACCAACCGGTGCTGATCGACCGATTCCTGCGCGACGCGATCGAGATCGATGTCGACGCGTTGTGCGACGGCGAGGCTGTGCATGTCGCCGGCATCATGGAGCATATCGAAGAAGCTGGGATTCATTCCGGCGACAGCGCCTGTTCGCTGCCGCCCTATTCGCTATCGGACGAAATCATCGCCGAAATCCGGCGGCAAACAGACGCGCTGGCACACGGGCTCAGCGTTGTCGGCCTGATGAACGTGCAGTACGCGGTCAAGGACGGCGACGTCTACATCATCGAGGTCAATCCACGCGCCAGCAGGACGGTACCGTTCGTCGCCAAGGCGACTGGCGTGCCCATCGCCAAGATCGCGGCCCGCATCATGGCCGGTGAGAAGCTCGCCGATTTCAATCTCGACGGCGGTGTTGTCGGCGATCATGTCGCGGTCAAGGAGGCGGTCTTCCCCTTCGCGCGGTTCCCCGGCGTCGACGTCGTGCTGGGGCCGGAAATGAAATCGACCGGCGAGGTCATGGGGCTCGACCGCGATTTTGCGCGCGCCTTCGCCAAGGCGCAGCTCGGCGCCGGTGTTGTCCTGCCGCATGAAGGGTCCGTATTCATCTCGGTCCGAGACGAAGATAAGGAAGCAATGAGACCGCTTGCCCTCGAGCTGACATCCATGGGCTTCAAGATCGTCGCCACGGGCGGCACGGCCCGGTATCTGGCGGCGCAGGGCCTAGAAGTGCGCCAAGTCAACAAGGTGTTGGAGGGACCGCCGCATATCGTCGATGCGATGATCGATGGCGAAATCGACCTGATCTTCAACACGACCGAAGGCCGCAAGGCGGTCGAAGACAGCTTCAGTCTGCGCCGAACGGCCCTAATGCGCTCGATCCCGTACTACACCACTGTCTCCGGCGCCCGCGCCGCGACACGGGCTATTCAAGCATTAAAGGCCGACTCCCTTGATGTTGCGCCGCTGCAATCCTATTTTAACAACGCGTTTTAGTTTTTTGGGTCGTTTGCCGGTTTCCTTAATCATTTCCACACATATTGACGGAATATAGAATCGGGCGAACGATGCGCCGGAAGGCGTTTCCCGCGATGCCGCACTAGTTTGTTAAACGTTGAGTGAATGCGATGGAAAAAGTCCCCATGACGACAGGCGGTTTCGAAGGCCTGAAGTTCGAACTACAGACTCTGAAAACGAATGACCGCCCCGCGGTGATCAAGGCGATCGCCGAGGCGCGCGAGCATGGCGACCTGTCGGAAAACGCGGAATATCACGCCGCGCGCGACAAGCAGAGCTTTATCGAAGGCCGAATCGCGGAGATCGAGGACAAGATCAGCCGCGCCGACGTCATCGATGTCAGCAAGCTGACCGGCAAGACCGTCCGTTTCGGCGCGACTGTCACGATTGCGGACGAAGAAACCGACGAGGAGACTACCTATCAAATCGTCGGCGAGCACGAGGCGGATATCGCGGACGGACGGCTGTCCGTCGCCGCCCCGATCGCCCGCGCGCTGATCGGGAAGTCAGTTGGCGATGCCGTCGAGGTCGTAACACCGCGTGGCCAGAAGGACTACGAAATCGTCAAGGTGCGGTTCAAGTAACGCGCGCCGTTCGGCGTTCATCCCCAAGATTAACCTGATTTTGCGTATCGCTTGCGTGTGGCGCCGGATCAGATCGGGGTTAGGCGTCACGCCCGACAGGCGCCCCGTCGACATCTATCGGCACGCCGAAATCTTGTTTCGACAGACGAATCGCCAGGGCCGACTTCACATGGCTAACATTGGGCGCGGCGGTGAGCCGCGACGTCAGGAACCTGTTATAGGTATCCCAGTCGTCGGCCACGATCTTTAGCAAAAAGTCCGTTTCGCCGGCGAGCATATGGCATTCCCGCACTTCCGGCCAAGCCGCGACCAGTTCTTCGAACGCGACAAGATCCGATTCCGCCTGGCTGGTAAGACCCACTTGCGCGAAAACCATGACGCCGAACCCGAGAAGTTCCGGATCCACATCGGCGTGATAGCCGCGGATATATCCAGCATCTTCCAGCGCCCGTACCCGTCGCAAACAGGGAGGCGCGGATATTCCGGCCCGCCGCGCCAATTCGACATTCGTGATTCGACCGTCATCCTGAAGGTCCCGCAGGATGCGGCGATCGATACGGTCGAGTTTTACGCGGCGCATGGGACCTCCCATCGGGATTGGTTGGGTAATAATATTACAAGGATGCGACAGGTGTGCAAGCTTGTGGCGTGCCGCTTGCCGACCGTCCTACATAGCGCCATAGTCTGATTCTCGTCTTTTCCACGCCGCGAACCGCATATGGCAAACAATGTCGCCTGGGTACTGACCGAAGGCATGGCCGGCATGGTCACGCAGGCCGTCGGCCTTGCGGAAGCCGTCGGCATGCCCTTTATTGAAAAGACGATCCAATTGCAGGCTCCCTGGCGATGGCTGCCGCCGCGGTTTTGGCCGCCCGGAATCATGGGTCTGAACGGATCGAGCGACCCGCTGACGCCGCCCTGGCCCGACCTAGCGATCTCGTGTGGTCGAAAATCGATCGGACCGGCGCTGGCGGTCAAACGGAAGAGCGGCGGCCAAACATTTTGTGTCCACATTCAAAATCCGCATGTCGCCTTGCGAAACTTCGATCTCGTCGTTGCCGGAACGCATGACGGCCTTTCTGGTGAAAACGTCATTGTGACAAAGGGCGCGATACACCGCGTCACGCCTGAACGCCTCAAGGCTGCGGCGGCGGATTTTACCGGCGTGCTCGCAAACCTACCGCGGCCTTTAACGACTGTTCTCGTCGGGGGCTCGAACCGCGTTTTCGACATGACGCCGGAGATTGTCGCGAACTTCGCCGCCAAACTAGCGGCGTTCAACGCGGCGACCGGCGGCACGTTACTGGTGACCCCGTCGCGGCGAACCGGCGCTGAAAACATCGCCGCGCTTCGGCGCGGTCTCGAAAATTCAGCTTCCATAATCTGGGACGGAACCGGCGAAAATCCTTATTTCGGCTACCTGTCCCATGCCGATCAGATCATCGTTACGTGCGATTCGGTCAGCATGGTGTCAGAGGCCTGCGCCACAGGGAGACCGGTCTATGTATTCGACTTGCCCGGCGACAGCACCAAGTTCAGCCGGTTTCATGACGCGCTACGAAGCGAAGATATAACACGCGCCTTCACCGGCAAACCTGAAGAATGGCGTTACGATCCCTTCGACGATACGGCGCGGGTCGCTGTCGAAATTCATCGGCGGATGGGAAACGCGTCATAGCGCCACACCACGGGATGGCGATTGCCTGTTTCCGGCGAATCCCTATATCTTGAATCGGCGGGCTCCGGCCAAAACCATCGTATCAGCGGCGCCTTTCGTAGGTGTACACCAGGAAAAATCATGGCGCTCGATATCGATACTTTCAGCAACCTATCCGGCGGGTTCAGCTTTTTCAAAGCCGTGGGGCACCCCCTTGCCGCGCCGAAAATCCGCGCGTTGCTAGCGCGTCTGCAAGGTCCGGTCGCAATTTATGATCCTGCCGGCCACGCAAGCGCGTTCGCGTCGCTGCACGACGTGGCCTCGCTGCGAATTGCCGGTATATTCGTACAGGATCTGAGCGCGATCGGCGCACCGGTTCTTGACCACGTCACACAGCCGGTAACGGCATTACCGGATGCCGCGCCGGCCAGCGTGCTCATACTCGCCTTCGATTCCGAGCGGCTGACAGCGCATATTCGTCATCTTGTCCCCGACGCCGTCGAAATCGCCTCGCTCGACGAAGCGCGCCTGGATGCAGAGATGCTGACCAAGCCGAAGCGCTATCTGGACCCTATAAATTTTGCGACGAACTTCGCCTTCTTTCGCGACCGTGACGGAGACCATACGCGGTTGGTAACGGCCAATTACTGGGCGGGGTACGGCGCCAAGGACACGCGAATCTGGTTCTGCCTGTTCGATGAATCTGGCGTGACGATTGCCGACTGGCATCAGGAGCTGCCAAACGGCGTCGGAACCGTGACCATAGACAGCCGTGATATTCGGGAACGGTTCGATTTGCCGGCCTTCACGGGTCAGCTTTTCTTGCATGTCGTCAACGGGGCCGGGCACGACGTCGTCAAATACGCCCTCGACACCTATGGCGACACGGGGTCCGCGTTATCCTGTACCCATGACGCCAACGCCTGGCCAGCCGATCTGTACGCCGGCCTACCGGCGCCGGAAGAAGGCGGGCGGGTCGTGCTTTGGGTTCAGAACAGCCACCCCTGCCCGATCCCGACCGGCGGCATCGGCCTAACCCGAATGGGCGAAAGAGAAATTGCGTCGCTCGACCGCGAAGTACCGCCATTCGGAAGCTATGCGCTCGACGTCGCGGACCTGCTACCGGACGTAAAGTGGCCGGCGCAGATCGAAATCCACGCCGGCAAGCATTTTGTCCGGCCGCGCTACGAGGTTCGTTCGCCGACTGGCCGTCTGCGCATTTCACATCCCAATGTCGAACGGACCGATCTCAAATCGAACCCGGGAATCGCGGAGATCGGAAACCTGCTGGGCAAAGGCTATCTGCTACCGGCGCCGATTTTGCCGGTTGACCGGTTCCGCACCAAGGTGCTCCCGACGCCGATGTCGACCGCCCAGAACACGCTGCCGATCGCGGCCCTGGTTTACGACGCCGCAGGGCGGCAAATCGCCAAACACGCCTTCGGAAACCTGCCGCGCGATCATGGCGCGCTGCTCGAAATCGACCATCTGCTGGATGGTTCGGCGAACGGCGCGCTCGAGAACGGTTACGGCCATATCGAGCTGGTCTACGACTTCGGCCAGGGCGGCGACGCGGACGGCTGGTTGCACGGACTGTTCCGTTACGAAGACCGCGCGACCGGCCATGGCGCGGACACCAGCTTCGGCGCGCATATATTCAACACTGTCCTGACCTATTACAACGAACCGCAATCTTACTCGGGCCCGGCACCAGGCCTCAGCACGCGGCTGTTCCTTCGCCTGGGCAAAGCGCCGCTCGAGACCATGTGCCATCTTATTTTTCCGGCATCGACACCTTGGCAATCGGCCTCCGACACCCATCTAATTCTTCATGACGGCAACGGCGATGAAGTCGCCAATCTTAGGGTGGAAATACCATGTGGCGGCTCTCTTTATTGGTGTTATGGTGATGTCTTCGACGCGGCGGACAAGGCTGCCGCCGGCGACGACGGATACGTGATAATTCGGGACCAAACCTGCCGTCTATTCGGCTATCATGGCCTACAGAACGGGGTGGAGAGCTTCAGCTTGGATCATATGTTCGGCTTTTGAAATCGCCGAACCAAATCGCGTCAAAAGGACATGGCCGCGCGGGGCTGTAACAAGTTTCATTATGGACTGGGACAGATTACGCATATTTCACGATGTCGCCGACGCCGGCAGCTTTACGCATGCCGGCGCGACATTGAATCTAAGCCAGTCGGCCGTCAGCCGGCAGGTCAGCGCGCTTGAAGACAGCCTCAGCATCAAACTGTTCCACCGCCACGCGCGCGGCCTGATTCTGACCGAGCAGGGCGAGTTGCTGCATCGGACAGTCAAGGACGTCTTTCACAAGCTGGCGGTGGTCGAGTCGCAATTGAGCGAGACGCGCGAAAACCCGTCGGGACCGCTCAAGGTGACGACCACGGTGTCATTTGGCTCGACCTGGCTGACGCCCCGCATTAAGGAATTTATCGAGACCTATCCCGAAGTCGATTTTCACCTGATACTGACGGACACGGAACTCGACCTTGGCATGCGCCAGGCGGATATTGGCATTCGATTGACTCCGCCGCGGCAACCGGACCTGATCCAGCGTCATCTGCTGAACCTCAGCACCCATGTCTACGGCTCGCGGCAGTATCTGGAAGAACACGGCGTACCGAAAAAGCCGCAAGATTTGAACGATCATAAATTGATCGTCTACGGCCAAGATGTGCCGCCGCCGGTCCCGACGGTCAACTGGCTGCTCGAAGCGGGCGCGGATCCGAAAACACCCCGGCGTCCCGCCCTGCACGTCAATAACGTCTACGGTATCTACCGGGCGGTGCGCAGCGGCTTGGGTCTCGGCAGCCTGCCGGACTACATGATTCCCGACGACGTGAACCTCGTAAAGGTGCTTCCGGATATCGCGGGACCGTCGATCCAGGCATATTTCGTGTATCCGGAAGAGCTCCGCCAGTCGAAGCGGATTGCCGTATTTCGCGATTTTTTACTGCAAAAGAT
>Ga0315338_1004232_pt1 | contig 11594 bp, 14 predicted proteins | sample ASW8metaG_FD_204518 | JGI IMG/M metagenome (GOLD analysis project Ga0315338, IMG submission 204518) | Ammonia-oxidizing marine archaeal communities from Monterey Bay, California, United States - ASW #8 | ecosystem: Environmental > Aquatic > Marine > Coastal | place: USA: California | collected...
GCTCACCGAGAAGGGTTGCCTCGACTACGACTGGTGCCCCAATCCGCTCGTGCCGGGACGAATTCGCGTCTTCGAGCGATGGGAATCAGAGGAGGCGCTCGCCGCTCATTTCAAGACGGAGTGGTACTTGAAGATGAGGGAGCACATCGGGAAATTCGGGTTGCTCGGGGCCGAGACCGCGAAGTATCGCGTCGACGCGCAGGAACCGGTCTACGACGAAACGATGACGCCGCGCGCCGACTTCTTCAGCGTTCCGAGTGGGGACTAGGTCGCCCCTTGGGTTGGCTCGCCTCGCATGACGTCGCGTCGAGCGGTGATGCGCTCGAGAGCATCCTTGCCTCGTGTCCCGAGCTGTTGGAGCGTTATCGGGACTTCTACGGAGTCTTCTGGGACGAGGAGCTCCTGCCGGCAAGATTGCTGGAACTCTGTCGTCTCCGCATAGCATCCCTCAACCGTTGCGAGGCCGAGAGCGCGATCGCCCATTCCGAATCTGGAGTGACGCGCGACGAACGCGAGTGCCTGTCGCGCGGTGAGATTCCCAGCTCGGCATCGGACCTCGAGAAGCGGGCCCTCGGTATCGCCACCAGGGTTCCGTTCGAGATCCATGCTCTCGAAGACGGAGAAGTCGAAGCGCTGCGCAGAGATCTCGGAGACGACGGTGTAGTCGCGTTGATGGTCGCGCTCCCGCTCTTCGATGCGAATTGTCGTTTGCGTCTGGTGCTCGAAGTCGAGCCCGAAACCCACGAGGTCGATCGCCCGGCCTCGAGGCACGGACGGCTCTACTGACAGGTCGCCGATTAGGGGTGGATGAACATGTCGACCAAAGCTCGTGTCTCCTCGGCGTTTCCCGATCGCCCCGCCGACTTCGGGAGTGCGCTCGCTCATCAGCCCGAAATGGCCTCTCGTTTCGCTGATCTCTACGCGCATTTCTGGCAGCAGGGCAGGGTCAGCCAGCGAATCAAGGAGATCACGCGACTCCGGAATGCGCGAATCACGGACTGCGGGTTCTGAAGAAACGTGAGGTTCGCGGGTGCGCGAGCCGAGGGTTTGGACGAGTCCGGCGTCCGTTCGATCGCAGATGGATACGAGACCTCGGCGCTCGGAGAGGCCGAGATCGCGGCGCTCGGACTGACCGACGCGCTGATCGGGCCTCCGCGCTCCCTCACCGATGCAGAGAAAGAGGCCCTGCGAGCACATTTCGACGATGCACAGATCGTCGAGCTGTCGCTCGGGGTGGGCTTGTTCCTCGCGTTGTCGAAGGCGCTGATCGCGCTGGGGATGGAGCCGGAGTCGATGCCGGTTTCGGTCCTGCCGACGCCGGGGCAGACGCCCTCCGACTAGAGCAGTTCGAACGCGTCGAGGTCGTCGAGCGCAGCCAGGGAATTGCCCAGGAGCGTGCGTGCGAGCTGGATGCCGCGTTCGTTCTGCAGGTCGAGCGTTCCAGCGATCGTGACCGCATAGCAGAGCAGGTAGAGCGCCGAGGTTCGATACCGCTCCCGGCAAGTCGCGAGGTCGTAGTCCACTCCGTTTCGAGTCAGCTCGGCGTGGTATTCGGCCACGAGATCCTCGCTCTCGAGCACGGCGCGCGGAACGCTCTGCGTAAGGAAGTAGGCGAGGTCCTGCTCGGGGGCGGAGGTGCAGACCGACTGCCAGTCGACGATCGCGACCTCGATCCCGCTACGGGTCGATTCGTCGAAGAAGATGTTGTCGAGGCGCATGTCGGCGTGCGAGAGGCAGATCGGGTCGACGCACATCGATTCGAGGAGCTTTGCCACGGCTCCGGGCATCCGCTCGCCGACCGCCTTCGCGCTCGCCGGGATCACGTCCGCGAAGCGGCTCGACACGACCGGCCAGCCGCCCTCGAATCCGGCGATCATCCCCTCGATCTGCTTCGCGTTGTTCTGCGAAATCATCTCGGGAAGATTCTTGCCGCGCCAGGTGCTCGCATGGAGGCCGGCCAGAGCGCGCAGAACCGCTCGCGCTTCTTCGAGCGTGCAACCCGCGACCTGGTCGCCGATCCGCATGTGCCCGATGTCTTCGAGGAGGAGGACGAAGTCGGCGGATACCGGTTCGATCTCGGCGTGGAGGCATTTCGGGTTCCGGATCGATACGTGCGGTTCGATGTCCCGATAGAAACCGACCTCACGTTGGTACATGTCGAAGGACGAGGCGACCGCTCGATTCTCGGCGGAAGGAGACGGGAACTTCGCGATCACGGTCCGCGGCCCATCGTCTGAACTCTCGAGGACCAGTCGCATCACCCACGCGAGCAGTCCGGCGCCCTCGCCGAGGTATTCGACTGCGAAGCCGCTGATCGAGCGTCCAAGCGCCGTCGAGAGCCATTCGGCGGAGAGGTGATCGGGATGCGTGGGGAAGGGATTCATGCGTGTTTCCTGAAGGCTCTCTTCAGCAGGAGGCCGACTTTGATGAAGGGGTAGATGTAGGGCAGTGCCTTGAGCGGCTTCTCGATCTCCCAGTCGACCAGGGCCGCGTCGAGGCGAGCGTAGAACTGATGGAAGAGCGCCTTGGCGCGGTCCGAAGACTGATCGACCGAATCCATCGACATCGAGAACATCAGCAAGACGACGATCAGATTGGTCTTGTAGTCGTTGATGAGCTTTCGATAGCTGTAATTCTTTACGCCGTACTCGACCAGTCGGTCGTGGTAGAGCTTCAGGAGTTCCTTCTCCGTCGCACGTCGGTCTTCGATCGAGATGCTCTGCACGAGCCAGCGGGCGATGTCGTTGATCGGGTCGCCGATCCCTGCGAGCTGCCAGTCGATCACGGCGAATCGACCACCCTCGGGCGTCGGCTGGATGATGTTGTCGGAGCGGAGGTCTCCGTGCGTCAACGTGAAAGGGAAGGGCGGCGCCGGCTCGATCCTGAACAGGGGCGGGAGAAGGGGCATCAACCGCTTCATCTCCGGGTAGGCGTCGAAGCGGCCGGTCTCTTCGGCTTGTCGCATGCTTTCTCGGAACAATCCCAGGGCGTCTTGGATCGGGGTTTCCTGGATCACCCATTTTGCCCAGGCGTAGGTCTCGAGTTGATCGCTGTTCCACCATTTCGCGTGCAGCTTGGCGAACTGCTCGATCACCTCGCGTGAGGTTTCCCGGCTCGTGCCGGTGACCTGGTCGCTCGGAACGCCCGGCGCGAGATCTTCGAGGATCATGACGAACTGATTGGAGTCTTCCTGCAGATCGCTGAAGTGGCAGGCGGGAACCGGAACGCCGACGGCCTGGCCGATGTCGCGATAGAAGCCGATCTCGCGCTGGTAGAGGTTCTGGTCTCGCGCCATCTCGCGGGTGTCCGCGCGAGTCGACGCAAATTTTGCGATCACGCTATTGGGCGCGTCGCTTGCGCCGTTCGCGTATCGGAGTTCGACTCTGGCGAGCTGTCCCATGAAGCCTTCGCCGATCCCGATGATCTCGGCGGAGAAACTCTCGATCGTTTCGCCCTTCACGACGTCAGCGAGCGCGAACTGCAGCCAATTCGTCGTGAGGTCCTCGGCCGTGAGTGGCAGGGCGCTAATCCCGGACCTCGCTTTCGTTTCTGGTCGGATCAAGTTTCAACTCCTCCGGCAGATGCTCATGGAAGTTCAACGTGGCCAGCTCGGGTTTGTCGCGGTCGTGCGCGAAGGCGAGTTCCGTGACCGCAGAGTTGTGCATGAGGTACTGATGCCCGAATGCGGGCCTCGTTCCGAGGAGTCTCGCGATGAGATGAGCGATCGCGGCGCCGTGACTGACGAGGATGAGGTTCTCTTCGGGGTGTCGGCTACGGATGTCGCCGACCGCACGAGCGACGCGATGTCCGAGTTGATTGGGCGATTCGCCACGATGTCCGTCGAAGTCGTCGTTCCTGATCGAATGCTTCGCGAATCCGAGCCGATCCAGCTCCTGATAGGTCACGCCCTCCCACTCACCAAGGGATCCTTCGATCAGATCGTCGTGGGTATCGATCGGCAGACCGAGATGGTCAGCGATGCTGGCTCCCGTCTGTCGCGCACGGCTGAGGGGGCTGGTGTAGACGCGATGATAGTCGCGCTCCCAGTCTCCGAGCATGCGTGCGGTGATCTCCGCCTGACGGACGCCGCGCTCGTTGAGCGGCGATTCGGATCGACCGTGGGCGATCTTCTCGAGGTTGCCCACCGTCTCACCATGACGGACGAATAGGAGGTGTTGGATTCTGTGCATGAGGAGGTCTTCTGGTCAGCTCGTCGAATGTAGGGTGGCGACGCGGATGGATTTTGGAGTCCCGATCGTTCCTGGGAATAGGTTCGTTCCCGATGAACGAGGGCAAGTCGCCATCGCTCGAGGTCGTGAAGACATGTCGCTCCCGTTCGTTCGTGATCGTCGAATCGGAAAACTCTATGGTGGATCGTGAGGGCCCGCAATTTGCCGTGCTTCCAGCGGTAGGCAGCGCGTCAGTAGCCGGAGATCTTTCTATACGGTGACGGGCGAATGCCGAGAAGGCCGGCGAGCAGTCCCGCGGCACTTCCCATCTTCTTCGCCCCGGACACGATTCGCCGCTTCGCCTTGTCGAGGCCGCTTACGACGAAGAAGGGGGCGATCACGAGGCGGCCCAGACCAATCAGCCAGGCTCGAGGGATCCGGTAGGCATACGTTCGGAAGACCTTTCCTCGTGGCGCCACCGTCAGCTGGCGCCGGGCTTCGCTCGCGGCCTCCCAGTAGGATCGATAGACCTGGGCAGAGAGTGTATGCCGGTCGGGATGGGCTTCTTCGTAGGTGACGGCGCGCGTCGTGTGCCGGATCCGGAACCCCTGCGCGTGTGCGCGAGCGAAGAAGTCTGTGTCTTCGCCGCTGGTGAGCGCGAGACTCTCCCTGAAACGAAGACCCGCTCGGACGAGGGAGATGCTGAAGCGTACGTTGTTCGTGAAGGCGCGATCGCGCTCGATACCCTCGATGTCGCGCTGACGCATGGCGGGTTTGGGCTTCGTCCAGAAAGGCATCCCTTCCGGATAGACGAAGACCTGGCGTCCCATGAGAACGGGGGTGTCGACGTACTCGGGCGCCATCAGGTTCTCGATCCAGTCCGGCGCCGCGGTCTCGTCGTCGTCCAGCATGGCGATCCAATCCGTCTCGACGGCGATCGCGTCATCGAGGACGGCATTGCGCGCGAAGGCGATGCCGCGTCGCGGCTCGTGTCGATAGCGGACCGGCACCGGGCACCGACTCGCGAAGTCTTCGACCAGCTCTCGGTTGTTCTCAAGGGGTTCGTTGTCGACGACGACGATCGAAAGAGAGAAGCCGGCGGGATGAGTCTGCTTCGCGAGGCTCTCGAGACATCGGGCGAGCATGATGGGCCGCGCGTAGGAACAAACGCCGATGACGATCTTGGGAGACACGCATAGCCTTTCTGCCGGTTGGGATCCTCGGATCTCAGGGTCTTCTGGGTCTCGGGCCGGCGCCCGGTGGGTCCCATTCTCGCGCACCATCGTCGATTCTCCCATCGCACCGTGAGTGCGTCCCACCTGGGACCCGAAGTGTTATTGTCATGTTGTTCCTGTCGCAAGGTGACTGCCGGACAATCGAGTAGAGGAACCGACAATTCGCGCTTCATCGATTCCCTTCTTCGTCCTGACGCCGACCCATGACCGCCGTGATCTGCTCGTTCGGGCGATGGAGTCGGTGCGCAATCAGTCCTATACGAACTGGCACCACTACATCATCGATGACGGGTCGCAGGATGCGACACCGGCATTGATCGATCGCCTGCAAGGCGAGCCACGGATCCATGCCTACCGGTTTGACTCGAATCAGGGAGTGAACCGCGCCCGCAACTTCCTGCTAGAGCGGATCCTCGAGCGAAACGAAGCGGGCTTCGTCGTGATACTGGACGATGACGACGAGCTCGAGAAGGATGCATTGAATCGATTTGCCTCGGCGATCCGTGAGAGACCCGATCACGAGTGGTTCATCGCCAACTGTCATTACCGGAGCGGTAAGCCGCTCACCCGGATCCGCGAGAAGAATCGACCGCTCTGCTTCGTGCGCGATCACAAGCTGGGTCGTCAAATCGACGGTGACATCGCCCATGTCTTCAGCACCGAGATCGTCGGCCGCGCGCGGTTTACGGATGCCTTCGCGAACGCTGAGGAGTGGTGGTTCTTCGCCGACCTCGCCAAGCGTTCCCCGATGCATGTGCTCGACTTCCATGCCAAGACGCAGGAGTACCTCGCGGATGGCCTCAGCCGAAGCAAGCCGAACAGGGGGCGAAGGGACGAGATCTTCGAACTGAAACTCGCGAGGTTCGAGCCCTTCCTGAATCGAGCGCGGCGCGCGACGCTCGAAGCTCGTCTCGGCCGTCATCTCTTCGCCCGCGGACAGCGCCGGGCCGGCGGACGTCAGCTCGTGCGAGCCTTTCGTCGATGGCCGTTCGAGTATCGCATCTATACCTACCTTGCCGAGATGGTGATGCGATCTCTCGCGGACGGCCTGCGGCGCCCGTAGGACTCCTCTGCGTCCTCGATCACGAAGCCTGCGCCGAAGGTCTTCTCTGCTAGCGTCGACGTCATGCAACCCGACCTGCTCGGAGTCTTCGCCCTACTGCTCGTGGCCGGTTCCATGGCCCATTGGTTCCGGCGCATCCAGCGCGTCGACATTCCGCGCGATCGTCGCGCGTATGCGGCGAGCTGGCTCATGGGCGCAGCGCTGGGGATAGGTTCCCTCGTCGAAGGCGCCAGCTGGATCGGCGGCGTTCCGGCTGGTCTGGCCATCGCGGCGGGTCTGCTCTTCAGCGTTCTGGTTCTGATCAGCCCCCAACGCGTCGCGGACGATGCGATTCGCGTCGGGGACCGGTTGCGTGATTTCGCGACACTCGACGAGTTCGACGATGATTTCTCGATCGCGAGCGTCGGGGGTCGACCGGTCCTCTTGAAGTTCTTTCGCGGGCACTGGTGACCCTACTGTGTCGCCGAGTTGCGGCGATGGGAAGAACTTCGGCCCGAGCTGGATCGGCGCGACATCCAGATCGTGACCGTCTGCACCGACACCCCCGAAAAGATCCGAGCAGGGCACGCCAAGCATCGCCTCCAGGCGACGATGCTCTCCGATCGCTCACTCGAGGTGACGAACCTCTACGGGCTCCGGAACCAGGCGGTCAATACGGGGCCGCCGGGCATTCCCGGTCAGCCGGTGCCGACGACGATCCTCGCGGACGCCACGGGGCAGGTCCTATGGATGGATCAGTCGGAGAACTATCAGCGCCGCTCCGAGCCGGCGTACGTGTTGAACGCGATCGAGACCCATCTCGATCGCGGATCGATTGGTTAGGCTCGAGAGGAGCCCGGCGGGCGAACCGCTAGTCAGGAGAAGCGGATGCAGGAGTTCGAGGGAAGAGTCGGGGTCGTGACCGGCGCGGCCAGCGGAATCGGTCTCGCGACGGCGACACTCCTTGCCAAGGAGGGAATGCGCGTCGTGTTGGCGGACATCGAGCGCGGTCCCCTCGATACGGCGGTAGCCAAGTTGAAAGCCGACGGGCACGAGGTGCTCGGCGTTCCGACGGATGTCAGTCGCGCGGAGGAGATCGAGCGTCTGGCGGATGAAACCCTCGGCGCGTTCGGGCAGGTAAACGTCGTACACAACAACGCGGGCGTCGTTCGCGCGGGGCGTCTCGACGAGCTGACGATCGCCGATTGGGAATGGGTGCTCGGGGTCGACCTCTGGAGCGTGATCTACGGTGTGAAGACGTTCCTTCCCCTGATCCGGGAAGCGGGGGAGGGGCATATCGTGAACACAGCCTCGAGTGCGGGCCTCCAGTCCGCCCCCAGCATCGGCCCCTATAACGTGGCCAAGTTCGGCGTCGTCGCGATCACCGAGACACTTCAACAAGAGCTGAACGAGGAAAAGAGCGCGATCGGGGCCTCGGTCCTCTGTCCGGGCGCGATCGCGACACGCATCGCCGAAAGTGAGAGGAACCGTCCCGATGCGGCGCCCGAGACCGCGACGAACGAGCGATTCAGCGCCTCCGCCTCCAAGGTCGTCGGTGCCGGGCATTCTCCCGAAAGCGTTGCCGAGCTGATCGTCGACGCGATTCGCACGAAGAAGTTCTGGATCCTCACGCATGCCAAATGGATCGACGTTCTGCGAAAACGCGTCGAAGGCATGGAGAACGGGCGAGAACTCGTGAACGGTTTCGGTGGCTGATCCGAAGCGGGCGCAGGTCGCGCTGATCACGGGCGCGGCAAAGGGCCTTGGTCGAGCCTTCGCGACGAGGCTCGACGCGGCCGGCTTCGAGGTGGTCGCCTGCGACATCGATTCCTCGGTCGACGAACTCGACGGACTCTCCATGCGCGCCGATGTCTCGAAAGTCGAGGACGTGCGCCGCGTCGTGGACGGCGCGCTCGAGGCGCATGGTCGCATCGACGTACTCATCAACAACGCCGGAATCGCGCGTCCGACACGCGCCGGAGACGATTGGGGCAAAGGGCTCCGCGACTACGACGAGGTCGTCGGCACCAATTTCCATGGTGCCTTCTTGTTCGGGCGCGCAGTGGTTCCGGTCATGATCGAGCAGCGAGCGGGCCATATCCTGAACGTGTCGACCGACCATATCTATCCGACGCCCGGCGAGCGCGTCTGGGGACATGGCGGAATGGACCTCTACAACGCTTCCAAGTGGGCGCTGAACGGGCTCACGCTCGATTGGGCCACGACGCTCGCTCGCTATGGAATCCGCGTAAACGGTCTCTGCTTGGGTGCTACGGATACGCCCATGCTTCGCGAGTTCGCGGGCGACGTCGGTGAAGAAGTGGTGGCCACCTGGATGAAGCCCGAGGCGATCTGCGACATCGTGCTCGAGCTGCTCGCCGAGGGACCGGATGGGCGGAGTGGACACAATGTCGGATGCTGGGTCGGTCGCCCGCTCAGTCTCGACGACAGCATCGAAGTCGGGCACCGTCGCTAGAACCCGATCCTCCGGAAGGCCTGATCATGAGTCGCACGCCCGAACCCGATCCGATCCAGAGTTGGCCCGAGCAGAAGCTCCGCGGCGATCCCATCGTGGGGTCTCGCTACACATCCGATGAGTTCTTTCGTCGCGAATGGGAAGGGATGTGGACCAAGGTCTGGCTGTTGCTGGGCCGAGAGTCCGAGCTGCCGGAACCAGGCGATTGGCAGCGGGAGGACGTTGGTCCCGAATCGATCCTCATGGTCAGGCAGGCCGACGGGAGCGTGAAGGCGTTCTACAACGTCTGCCCCCATCGCGGGAATCTGCTCGTCGCGAAGGAGAAGGGATCGTCGCAGAGGTTCCTGTGCCGCTATCACAGCTGGGTCTTCTCGCCGGATGGTGAGCTGAAGTTCGCGCCCGACGCCGAGGATTTTCCCGACGGCGATCCGTGCGGGAAGGTTCGCCTCGAAGAGATTCCCTGCGAGACCTTCGCCGGCTTCGTGTGGGTCAACATGGATCCCGACTGCGTGGGGCTGCGCGAATTCCTCGGGCCCATCTGGGAGGACTGGAGTCGATACGATCTGGAGACCTGGAAGCGTTATGTCGGCCTGACGGCGACGCTGCCCTGCAACTGGAAGGTCGTGCTCGACAATTTCAACGAGTCCTACCATGTCCCGACGGTTCATATGCGTGCGACGCCGGATACGAATCGAAAGAAGATTCGAGGCACGATCGACACGAACTACCAGGAGACTCGCTTCGATCTATCCGACGAGGGGCACAATCGGATGATCATGCGCGGCGGCTTTGCTGCGGGGGCAATGGACGAAGAGGGAGACATCCTCGAGCCGCTGGCGAGTGAACTCAGGCATTGGGACCTCGACCCCGACGATTTCAAGGGCCGCCCCGAAGATACGCGAGAGGCGCTGCAGGAGGCAAAGCGACGTACGGGACCCGGGCGCGGATACTCGCATTACGAGAAGATTCCAGCGGAACAGTTCACGGATGCCTTCCATTACACCCTGTTCCCGAATTTCGCCGTTTCGATCTGGGCGGACGGATTTCATTTTCTCCGGGCGCGTCCCCATCCCCGTGACCCGGAGCGCTGCATCTTCGACAACTGGTGGTATGCGAGTCAGCCGACGAGTGAGACTTCGCGCGTGAACACGATGATCGGTCCCCTCGACCGCGATCACGTCGCCGAGCACGAGGTCTTCGAGCTCGGGGAGCGATCGATGGGCCCGACGATCGAACAGGACATCGCCGTCTTCACCGAACAACAGAAAGGTCTGCGCTCTCGCGGCTTCAAGGGCGGCTACCTCTCGAACCAGGAAAGCCGCGTACGTCGCTACCACGAGCTGATCGACGACTACATAGAGGGAACGCGTCCGTCTCGTCGCTAGGATCGCCGCCCGATCAGCACGCTCGCCGAATCGAACTAGTTCGGCGTCGCCATGTCGTCGAGCTTCTTCGCTGCTTCGTCGGCCGATTTCCCAGCCTTGCTCTTGCCCTCGGCCGACTTCTTCTCGGCCTTCCTGCGTTCCTTGTTGGCGCGCTTCTCTGCCTTCTTCTGCTCGCTGTCGGCTCGACGCTCGGCCTTTGCCTTTTCCTTGCTCGCGCGTCGCTCCGCTTTGTCCTGTTCGCTCGCAGCTCGCCTCTCGGCTTTATCCTGCTCCTTCGCGCCGCGGCGCTCGGCCTTTTCTTTCTGCTTTGCTGTCTTTCGTTCCGCTTTCTCGTGCTCGGTTGCGGCGCGGCGCTCGGCTCTGTCCTTTTCGGACATCGCTTCGCGCTTCGAGTCGGTCTTCACGGCTTCGGCTTTCTCCTCAGCCGAGGACTTCATCGCGTCACCGAGATCGTCGTGGCTATCTGCGTTGGCGTTCGTCGCGACGAGGACGCCCATCGAGAGGATCAGCAGGGTCATGCTGCCGAGTCGGATCGTGTCTCTGGTTCGCATCGAAGTCTCCTTGGAGTCATTGAGTGGGGCCGTGAGGATGCTGCACTCTGGATGTCACGGACGTGAGTGCGATCACGGGTTTAGCATTGCTGGTCGAGCACTGCTGGCAGGGGCGTGTGGCGGGGCCGGTTCTGTGAGAATTCGTCCTGCTCGATGGAGTCCGAGGGTGACGGCCTCGAGAATTGCCGGACCGCTCGAGAAGGCCTGGGTCCAGGGGGGAAGAGCATGGAGCGATCGCTCGCGCTGTCGATCGGTGGTTTCGACTCCAGTTCCGAATCGACCCCGCTCGGTCTCAACTTCGAGTGGGTGAAGCTCGGCAAGGCCGAGGTCCGAACGCCGAACGTGCGTGGCAGTTACGAGCGCGACGACCTGTTCATCGTCGGCCTCACGCTGAACGGGGGTACGTCGAGTGGGAGGGACACATTGGGACTCGATGAGGGCTGAATTGTAGGATCACTAGACGTCAGAGTCGCTGCTCTTCGAGGACTTCCATCCGGGCGAGCTTCCAGGCGCCCTCGTGCGGCACGAACTCGAGGTCGGCCTCGTACCGGTTTCCTCGAGAGTGGTTGTGGCCCCAATGCCCGACCGATCCGAAGACGTTCCAGGAGACGCGCGCCTCGAATGCATTGCCGCGCCCGGCTCGGGCGGAGACGGACGTGACTTCGATCGACTTGACCCGCGCCCTTGCTCCGCCCTGGCTGGCGACTTCGAGACTGCGGCGCGTTTCGAGATAGAT
>Ga0315338_1004233_pt1 | contig 11581 bp, 8 predicted proteins | sample ASW8metaG_FD_204518 | JGI IMG/M metagenome (GOLD analysis project Ga0315338, IMG submission 204518) | Ammonia-oxidizing marine archaeal communities from Monterey Bay, California, United States - ASW #8 | ecosystem: Environmental > Aquatic > Marine > Coastal | place: USA: California | collected...
TGAATGGGTAGCTCAGGAATTCAATGTGGAAGAATTGGTAATTATGAAATCTAATGCATTTCATATTGATACACTCTTTACTCCTGTTATTAATAAAAAAAATAAACTGGTTGCCGTTATCGCTTGTACATCACTCATGGAAAAAGACTCTGTAGAGAATCTTCAAAAATTTGTTAAACGAAAAAATATAGAATTGGTGGATATACCACCGGAAGATGGTATTGGAACTGATAATGAATTGGGAGAATTCGCAGTGAATTGCCAACCACTTCCAGGATTTTTAGTTGGCCCGACCCGTTTTCGGTCCAATAAAGTGGCGCCTCTACTTAAAGAATTGGGCGTGATGCATATTACGGTACCCACAACCCAGTTTCGACTGAGTGGTGGCGCTATACACTGCTTGACCAACGAATTATAAAAACAATAGTCATGTGACTATAAGTCTATACTATTATTCCATATCCTTAGAATATTCACCTTTTGAGGCTAAGCTATTCAATTTTGCGCGTTTCAAAAATGCTTCTTGTGCCGCTGAAACATTTTCAATTTGACCTTGCCATGCCCTTAATGCCGGCTGCTGCAAAGCGCGGCCATACGAAAAAGATAAATTCCATGGTTTATTTTCACCCAATACTCGGTTCATTTGATTTAAATGAGCGGTGGCATCTTCATCACTCTGTCCACCGGAAAGAAATGCTATCCCTGGTACAGCTGCAGGTACCGTTCTGAAAAAACACTGCAATGTGGCATCTGCCACTTCGTCAACACCGGCACGATCAGTAGCATTATAACCAGATAAAACCATGTTCGGTTTTAAAACCATTTGTTCATATTCAACGCCTTGAGAATAGAGTTCAAAAAATACAGTATGAAGAACTTCTTCAGTTACCACAAAACTATCATCAATATCATGAAGGCCATCCATAAGTATTTCTGGTTCAACAATTGGAACAATATCATTGGATTGACATAATGATGCATAACGTGCCAATGTATGTGCGTTAGTTCCGATGCAATAACCACTCGGATTATTATCCGTAATATTTATGACGGCACGCCATTTAGCAAAACGGGCACCAAGTTTACGATATTCCTTTAATCTATCATCAAGTCCATCAAGACCATGAGTAACCTTTTCACTTTCACTACCAGGTAGATTTTGGACACCCATATCTACTTTAATTCCAGGAATAACACCTTTTTCAGCTAAAAATTCTGGATAGGGGACACTCTTTGACAATGAAGATTGATGCAACGTTTCATCATACATGATAACCCCGCTGATATAATTTTCCATTCCACCTGTATTGAAAAGTAAATCTCGGTAAGCGTTTCGGCTTTCAAAGGTGCATTCAGTATTAATCTGGTCAAACCGTTTACCAATGGTGCCGGTACTTTCATCTGCAGCTAAAATGCCCTTACCTGGCTCCGTCATAGCTTGAGCTACGGCTTCCAAAGTATTTAAATTAAGACTCATTTTTTTCCCTATGTTTTACTTCTGACCAATATCGGTCAATAATTTATTAAACCAACTAACAGTATAATCAAATGGCTTACCACCTTTGACCCTTTCAAAATCTATAAGACTCAGTTCACAGTTTTTGTCATCATCCATTCCAATAACTCCACTTTGACCCTCCAATGCCAGTTCTGCTCCCAGTTTTCCAGATACTTTAATTAAATCTAAATCTTTATTGTTTGGTACAGCACTCCTGGAAAAATAACCGCTTTTTTGAACCAATGTTTTTTCAGCTTTCAAGCGCTCTGAAAACTGTTTTGCGAACCACTGACCCGGATTCAGCGTATCTAAAGCCACATGATCGAAGGCATCCCTTTCAACTGTTTCACCACTCGCTTTCATTTCATTTATAATTGTGTCTGTCCCTGCGCCTTCACTCAAGAAAATATTAACTGAATCTTTTTCATCCATTAATGTTTTCAATCGAGAACACTCTGTATCAAAATCAATATTCATTTCAGGGATATAGATTGCATCTACGTCCCATCGCTTCTGTTCAATTAAAATCTCAGGCAAAAAATTGCGTCGTATTAGCTTGTCATGGTATTCTTTGGCGGTATAGGCTGTTAACCATCCACAATTTCGACCCATAACTTCATGGATAATTAGTTGACGAAAGCTAGTTGTATTCTCATTCGCAATATTTTCAAAGAAAATAGCCCCCTGCTCCGCTGCAGTCCATGCCCCAAGGGTTTGGGTAATTGGATAGATATCATTATCTACAGTTTTGGGGAGACCCACAACTGTCAAATCATAATTAATATCTTTAAGATACAATAACAATTGGGCTGCCATGGTATTTGTATCATCCCCACCTATTGTGTGTAAAATATTTACTTTATCCTTGATTAATTGATCCGCTGCCACTTTAACCGGATCCTCTCCCACTTTTACATAACCATGCTGGACACAATTTTCTACATTTGTTAATTTTACTCGGCTGTTGCCGATTGGGCTACCCCCGTATTTAAAGAGCACATCCGTTTTGTTACGAATACTCGATGGAATTTCAATGGAATTACCCAAAAGTAACCCTCGGTATCCATGAAGATATCCTAATAAATCTGCTTTGGGAGCTAATTCATTATATGTTTGTATTAAGGCACCCAGCGAAGCAGATAAGCAGGGAGCAACACCGCCGGCAGTTAAAAATGCAATTTTCATTGAATTATTTTAAACTTTTTTTAGGAAAAAATTTAACTAAATATGATACAAGTAAAGACGGTATCGTTTAAAGCAATTAAATCAATACTTAAATTTATAAATGTTAATTTATTATGCCTTGCAAAAAATCACGATTCTGAATTACAATCACGGGTAAATTTTTACATAATATGCAAGGAGGAGGCATTATGCGTATTGGAAATCGTTTATTCCAATTCATTATTTATTTTTTAGTTGGTTTCACAATACTTGCTGCAAAAGAACGCTTTAGCGAAGATTTATTTAAGGCACTCAAGTATCGAAATATCGGTCCCTTTCGCGGTGGAAGATCTGCCGCAGTTTCAGGTGTTCCTGGAAATAAATTTCTCGCTTATTTTGGAAGCACCGGAGGCGGTGTTTGGCGTACCAAAAATGGTGGACAAACATGGAATAATCTTTCTGACGATTTTTTTGGTGGATCTATCGGTGCTGTAGCTATTAGTGAATGGGATCCTAATGTAATCTATGTAGGAGGTGGTGAAGTCACAGTCCGAGGAAATGTTTCCCATGGTAATGGTGTATGGAAATCAACCGACACTGGCAAAACATGGAAGCATATGGGATTGAAAGATTCCAGACGAATTCCTCGTATTCGAGTTCACCCTAAAAATCCCGACTTGGTTTACGTCGCAGCCCTAGGACACCTATTTGGTCCTAATGAAGAGCGCGGTGTTTTTCGAAGTAATGATGGTGGAGTTAATTGGGAAAAAATTCTATACATAAATGATGAGGTAGGTGCCTGCGACCTTATCCTTGATCCTAATAATCCGCGCATTATTTATGCCTCAACCTGGCGTATAAAACGGACACCGTACAATTTAGAAAGCGGTGGCGAAGGCTCGGGGCTTTGGAAGTCAACAGATGGTGGAGACACATGGAAAGAGATCACCCGAAACAAGGGATTACCCGAAGGACTTGTAGGTATCATCGGTGTGACAATTTCTCCCTTGAACTCGGATCGAATCTGGGCCTTAATCGAAAATCGTAAAGGTGGATTATTCCGGTCTGACGATGGTGGAGAGACCTGGATAAAAACCAGTTCAGATAATAATCTCCGTCAACGAGCCTGGTACTATACACGAGTATATGCAGATACAGAAAATGAAGATCTGGTTTATGTACTCAATGTATCCTTCTGGCGTTCAAAAGACGGAGGCAAAACATTTAATCGAATACGTACACCTCATGGTGATCATCATGACCTTTGGATAGATCCAATGGATGCAAATCATCTGATAATTGCAGACGATGGCGGTGGTCAGGTATCCTTTGATGCCGGTACAACTTGGAGTACCTATCATAATCAACCCACCGCACAATTCTACCGTGTTGATGTAGATAACCAATTCCCTTACCGTGTCTATGCGGGTCAACAGGATAATAGCACTGTGTCCATTGCTTCTCGTACCATGGGTGGTGGAATATCCGAAAGAGATTATTACTCTGTTGGTGGTGGTGAAAGTGCCCATGTAGCACCCCACCCTGAAAATCCGAATATCGTTTATGCAGGATCTTACAGTGGGTTCTTAACACGTTATGATCACTCCACTGGACAGCGGAGAAACATTACAGTGTATCCGGATAATCCAATGGGCCATGGCGTAAAAGATATGAAATTTCGATTTCAGTGGAATTTCCCTATAGAGTTCGACCCTCATGATTCGAAAACTCTTTATGTGGGTTCTCAACACCTTCATAAATCAAACGATGAGGGTGAATCTTGGGAATTGATCAGTCCCGACCTATCAACAAATACTGTTGCTATGCAAGATGAATCCGGTGGGCCAATTACAAAAGATGATACGGGTGTTGAATATTATTGTACCATTTTTGTGATTACTCCTTCACCTCAAGAAAAAGGTGTTATTTGGATTGGTACGGATGATGGCCGAGTTCATATCACAAGGAATGGTGGCGAATCTTGGAAAGATATTACACCAAAAAATATGCCAGAATGGGGTATGGTGAATAGTATTGATCAATCACCTCATGATCCTGCCACGGCTTATATGGCTGTGACCAAATATAAATCGGATGATTTTAAACCGTACCTTTTCAAAACCACTAATTATGGTAAATCTTGGAGGATGATCTCGAATGGGATTCCAGATGATGCATTCACTCGTGTTGTTCGAGAAGATCCAGGTAGAAAAGGCTTGCTCTACGCAGGCACAGAAACTGGCATGTATTTATCATTTGATGATGGAAAAAATTGGCAATCTTTTCAGCAAAACCTGCCCATCGTTCCTGTCACAGATCTTGTTGTAAAAGAAAATGATCTTGTTGTGGCTACTCAGGGACGATCTTTTTGGATATTGGATGATCTTACACCTCTGCATCAATTATCAGATAAAATTGCCGATGCAGAATCACATCTGTATAATCCACGGGATACTTATCGTCTTCCTGGTGGTCGTGGCTGGGGCGGACCAAGTCCAACCTCTGGTGCAAACCCACCTAATGGAGTATTAACATTCTACTATCTGGACGAAGAAATAGATAAAGATAGTGAATTCAAGCTTGAATTCATGGAAGCTAATGGTGATGTAATCAAAACATTTACCCATAAAAAAGATAAGAAAAATCCCGGTCTTGTTGCAGAAGTCAATAAAGGCATGAATCGGTTTGTATGGAATACACGATACCCCGATGCAAAAAAAGTACCCGGCGCAGTCATGTGGGGCGGTTCCCATATTGGTCCAAAAGCGGTTCCTGGTGAGTATAAAGTAAGAATGACCGTGAATGGAAAAAGTCAAACCAGTACTTTCAATATCTTAAAAGACCCAAGAATAAATACCACCCAGTCTGATTTTCAAGATCAGTTTGACCTTCTTATGGATATTCGAAACAGCACTACAGAGATTAATGAAAACGTTTTAAAGATTCGAAGCATCAAAAGTCAGATCAACACTCTAACCAATTTGATGAAAGATTCCGGCTTTAAAAATGATCAATTAACTGAAGCAGGTGATTCTCTAGTTAAATCTTTATCTGCTATCGAAGAAGAATTAATCCAGGTTAAATCTAAATCAGGTCAAGATCCTTTGAATTATCCTATCAAATTGGATAATAAAATTGCTGCTCTTGTTGGAGTGATATCCAGTGTCGATGCTAAACCAACTGCCCAATCCTATGATGTATTGGATGATTTGGTAACCCAAGCCAAGGTACACTACAAAAAACTGGATAAAGTTCTAACGGTTGATCTATTCAAATTCAACAATATGGTTAGTGATGCTGCTGTACCTGCTGTGATGATTGTACCTTCAAAAATGATTAAAGAACGGTAATCAAAAATAGAGAGTGTTCATATAAAAAAGCCTCGCTTGTATGGGGCTTTTTTATTTTTTTAATTCTGAGATATTCCTTCAGAAAAATAAAGTTTCAATTTGTTATTCTATTATACTCTTTCATGGAAATTAATCTTAATTCTAAATAATATCCCCTATCAAATGAACTCAATAAAATGAATCCAATTCTCTGGAAGCCTACTCAAAACCAGATTGATATTTCCCAAATAGAGGATTTCCGAAAACAGGTAAATGCCCGATTTAATATTGATTTAAAGGATTACTACGCACTTCATGATTGGTCAGTTTCAAACATTGCTGATTTCTGGAAAGCTATCTGGGGATTTATGGCCATTAAAACTTCATCAGATTATACTCAGATTGTTGATGATGAATCCAAAATGCCTGGAGCCAAATGGTTTAAAGGAGTTCGATTTAATTTTGCGGAGAATCTTTTAAGAATTCAGTCTGATAAGCCAGCAATACATTTCAAAGGAGAATACAATCCTGTACGCACTTTTTCTTATAATGAACTTTTTGATAATGTAGAGAGAATAGCATCTTCATTAAAGAAAATGGGTGTCCAAAATGGCGATCGCGTAGTGGGTTTCATGCCTAATATACCTGAAACAATCATTGCCATGCTGGCTACGACATCCATAGGAGCCATCTGGTCTTCCTCCTCCCCTGATTTTGGGGTTAAAGGACTCTTGGATCGATTCACTCAGATTGAGCCGAAAGTGATGTTTGCAGCCAATGGATATTTCTATAAAGGTAAACCTTTCGATTCAATCATTAAACTGAACAGCATCTTGGATCATCTTCCATCTATTAAGCAAGTGATCATAACACCTTATACTGAATTAAACCCCGATATCACATTTGTAAAAAAATCGATCATGTGGAATGATTTTCTTGATCCAAATCCTAATTCATTAGAATTTGAACAATTACCCTTCAATCATCCACTTTATATCATGTATTCAAGTGGAACTACAGGATTGCCAAAATCCATTGTTCATGGTGCAGGTGGCACATTAATTCAACACCTGAAGGAATTACGACTACATGGAAACATCAGTATGGATGATACAGTATTTTATTTTACAACCTGCGGGTGGATGATGTGGAATTGGCTAATTAGTAACCTTGCTATAGGAGCTACAATTGTCCTTTATGAAGGTTCTCCATTTCATCCAAATCCCAGTGCAATGTGGGATATGGTAGATAAACTGCAAATCACTCATTTTGGAACAAGCGCAAAATTTATAGATACTTGTAGAGATAAAGGATTATCACCGAAAAAAACCCACTCACTAAGTTCTCTAAAAACAATTTTTTCGACTGGATCTCCTCTAGTCGAAGAAAGTTTTGATTATGTTTATGGTCATATTAAAACAAATCTCCAACTCTCATCCATTTCAGGTGGAACAGATATTATTTCATGTTTTGCAGGAGGCAATCCGGCCTTGCCAGTTTATCGAGGTGAACTTCAATGCTTGGGTCTTGGTATGGCTGTACTCGCCTTTGATTATAATGGAAATGCCTTAAAAAATGCGAAGGGAGAATTAGTATGTCAAAAAGCATTTCCTTCAATGCCTATTTATTTCTGGAATGACAAAGATGGGCAAAAATATCATCATGCCTATTTTGAAAAATTTCCCGGCATTTGGTATCATGGCGATTTTATTGAGATTAATGATCATGGAGGTGTTACAATTTTTGGCCGTAGCGATACCACATTAAACCCTGGAGGAATTCGTATTGGTACAGCTGAGATATATCGTGTAGTTGACCTTTTTGAGGAAGTTGCAGATAGTTTGGTTGTAGGGCAATCTAATAAAGGTGATGAACGAGTCATTTTATTCATCATGTTGAATGATAATCGTCATTTATCCAAAGAATTAATTTTAGATATTAAAAATTCCATTCGATCTAACTGCTCACCTCATCATGTACCGGCTATTATTATGGAAATAGAAGACATACCTTATACAATTAATGGGAAAAAAGTTGAAATAGCTGTTAAAAGAATAATTCAAGGTGAAAACGTGGACAATAAAGATTCATTAAGAAATCCTGAATCATTAGAGTTATATAGAAAAATAAAAGAATTATCCTAGTTGCTCAATATGTCTAATACCCACAGAATCTAATGGATACATTAAGTCACGCTCTATGGGGAAAAGGATTATTCGGGTATCGTGGGAAAGCATGGCACGCTCTATTCTTTGGTGCTATGCCAGATCTTTTTTCATTTGGCATTCTTATAGTTTTTCGACTTGTTTCGGGAGATTTTTCAAATATGGCGGGAAGCGGTCCCCCACCTTTAGAATCCATTCCATGGTGGGTATTTATTAATTATGATATTTCTCACAGTTTTGTAAGTGCTTTGCTATGCATTTCGATCGTTAAAAGGTATAATAAAGATATTGCATTTGCCATGTGGGCATGGCCTTTTCATATTTTACTCGACTTCCCTTTTCATTCTAAAGCATACTTCCCTACAAAACTACTGTGGCCACTGACAGACTTTTCATTTGATGGTATCACATGGTCCCGGCCAGAAATCTGGCTTCCTAATCTGGCAGGGATTATTATTTTATTTATATATAGAAAATATAATAAATAAATGTGTAGATACATTTTATGTATCTACATAACAAAATATAAAAACTGTCTTCTAATCTAGTTACATGGTTTCTTATACATACTGTCGTAGGTTAACTCTAATCGACGGATTATCCCATCATCCAAGTCATACATATCACACTGGCCAAATGGTTTTGCATAAACATGTAAGCTTACTGCCGGTTCATCATTTACATTTTCTACAGAATGAATATCTGCTGGTCCATCTACGTATCCAGCTTCACCTTTTATCACACCTGTCATTGTCAGTTCCAGTGGTTTAATAGAATCCAGCTTGTAATTACAGATCTGGAGTGCACCTGATTCAACTCGCATCCAACATTTTTCGCCTTCATGTCCATGTATTGGTGCAACCTGACCTGAATTCCAACAAACAATCAATAGTTCAAAGTCTTTGTCTTTATGCACCAAATGACGAGCATATTTTTGATCTTTATAATAGCAGTAACTTTTTATTTCTTCACTCATAAATTCATATTGACTGAGATATTCCGTTACTTTCAGAATTGGAAAATCTTCACCAGAAAATATTTTTAATTGTTTAATTAAATTATTCATTTTTTAATACTTTATGTACACCAATAGTTAAAACAGGGATAACAAAAATAATCCAATAACCCCAGGTCAGTGCACCATATCCTTTTGCTATAAGATCAATCAACCCAATTGCATTTGCAATAAAGATTGAAGCCATCAAGAGTAATATCCCTATCAATGCTCTATTTTTATCTGACAATTTTGGATTTACTGAAAGAATTCTCTCATTAAATCCATGGATTAAACCTACTCCTGTTTCAATAAATGTCCCAAACAAAACGATCTGAAAAATTAGTTTGAATGGATCCCATCCAATTTTTTGAAGGATTGAATTTACAGGTACAGATTCCGATATAATCTGTGGATATTGACTCAACATTGCCAAAAGCATGATCAATGCAGGAAACATCCCAATAAGACCAGCACACAATCCTGAAATAAGAGCTTCCTTTCTTGAATCAAAATGTCGAACACAAAATAAAATTGCAGGTGCCAAACCAATATTATAGGCTGCATACTTAATACCACCCATTGTCCAACTTGTTTCAGTGTTTTGGAGAGCAAAGCTGGACATGATTTCACTAGAAAACATTTTAAAAACTGCTATAAACATGATGAAAAAAGCACCATATAGAATGATGGACCAAACTGACAGAACTTTCTCTACCAAAGATGTCCCAAAAAAAATAATAAAGCCGACCAACCCCATCATGATAATTATGCCAAACAGCTCTGGAGCACCAACCATCTCATGAAATATTTCTCCAGAAGCAGAACCCATGACAGAAACAACCAAAACCAACCCAATCAAATAAAGAATTTCATAGCCAATCCATCCTTTCCCCAGTAACCCTTTTACAAATGAACGATATTCATAGTGCTTCCCTTTTCGAGCAAATTCAAAACAGATTGCCAGAACTAAACTCCAAATAACTGTGGCTACTCCCATATTAATCAGTCCTGAAACAGGCCCTTCGGTCAGGAAAAATTCAACTAATTCACGACCAGTACCATACCCACCACCAATAATCAAACTTTGGAAAATAAAGCCAGGTAAAAGATATTTTTGAAAAAAGGTCGATTTCAAACGAGAATGTTTTCTTTAATGTAATTTGCAAAGTTTGCTACACCATCCGTTAAAGGTAATATCACAGGAATATTCAGATTATTTTCAGTTATTTTTTGAAATTCCCTTAATTCTTCCAAGGATGCATTTTCTTCATTCAACCCGATACCAATCACTTTTGTACCATAGGATTCAATTAACTTCACTTCATCTTCTAATTCCGGAATAGGATATTCAAATTCTTCAAGATCTACAAAAAAATTTCTACCTAATGGATGGACAAGAATAACACCAGTTGCATTACCGGAAAGAATGAATTCAGACCCGCCTGGTCCTGATGGATTCTGCAAAGAAGATTGACCTTCCACTAATATTAATTCAGGCTTAGAATTTTTTACACATTCCATAATAACTCGCTCTAATTCACCACTAACAAAATCATTGGGTGTAGCATCAAAAATAAAGCCATGCTTATATCCTTGCATCCAACCTGTTTGCCCTGTAAAAATCAATTCGGTTTTAATTCCAAGAGTTTTGCAAGCTTCTAAAATAAACCGGGCCGTGGTGCGTTTTCCAACAGCACAATCAGTGCCTAGTACGGCAATGACTGGAGTATCTACATTTAATATTTCCCCTGTCCAAAAATGGAGGTCTGAGACAAGTCTTGATTTACGGATATCCACCAACTCCACTGAATTCTTTTTTGCAATCCTTTGAAATTCTTGATCCTCACTCAAATAATGATGCAAACCTGAAATAATTGTCATCCCATGATTCATTGCCGAGATTAATTCCTTGCGGCATGGTGCGGGTAATATTCCACCAGGAAATGCAACACCCACTACACAAACTTCAGCCTTACTATTTGAATCACTATAATACTCACTAACTGATTCAAAAATGGGAATACCTAAAGGATTTCCATCTAATACATCACCAGCATCCATCCCTCCATGGGCAGAATCAATGACAGCTAACACCTTAAATCGATCAGTTCCGCGAAGAAGACCATGGGCAGTTTTAGCAAAATTTTCTGCGAGTAGGTTATGAGTGAAAACAATTGCTTTCTTCACCTTAAGAAACCACTTCAGATAAGAGTTTAACTCCCAGTCCTGGGCTATTTTTTAAGGTCATCTTTCCATCTTTTAGTATAAATCCTCCTGAGACCAAATCTCTCGCCAAGTCCAAACTTCCATCAAGGTCTATATATTTTGTTGCTGAAGAGGCCATTGCAGAATGCAGCGCAGCAGAAATACTAATAATACTCTCATCCATACATCCCCACATTAAATCTATCCCAGCATTATGGGCTGT
>Ga0315338_1004234_pt1 | contig 11581 bp, 6 predicted proteins | sample ASW8metaG_FD_204518 | JGI IMG/M metagenome (GOLD analysis project Ga0315338, IMG submission 204518) | Ammonia-oxidizing marine archaeal communities from Monterey Bay, California, United States - ASW #8 | ecosystem: Environmental > Aquatic > Marine > Coastal | place: USA: California | collected...
ACCGCGGGCCCAGCGTGGCTGCTGCAGCAGCACAATCTGTTTCATCAACAGTGGGACCGCGACCCGGTGGTGCTCAATGGTGCCCCGACCCTAGCCGACGCAAACCTCCCGCCGGCACCGTGCCGCGCGTGGCAGCAACGCACGGGGGACGCGGGGCATGCCGGACACCTGCTTCGACACTGGCAACGCGGTGAACGAAAGCAGTTGGTGTTGGTAGTGCCAGACGGCGTGTCAGCCTTGGCGCTGTTCGCTGAAGCGGTGGCGTTGTTGGACCCCGGCGATCGCTGGCGAGCGACATTCTCGACCCTGTCACAGCAATTGCCCACCGATGCAACGTGCGCCGTCCAAGTGGCGATGGCCGGCACGCGAACGGCTCGCACGGCGTTGGCCCATCCGGGCATGTTGACGCTGGATCTTTCGGCCTTGCCCCCGTGTCCCGAAGACGCCTGCACGCAGGCGGCGCGGACGGGCATGCCGTTGCCATCGTCACGCGGGGCAGGCGGCGTCACGGTGCCTGGCGGAGCGGTCATCGACCCCCGCATCGCAGCGGCTGAACGCGCCGCAGCCGCCGAAGCCGCGGCTGCCGCAGCACACACTGCACAGCAGTCCCACCAACCCGCTGCCGCGTGGCAGACCCCGGGCCACGAGTCGCAACCCATCGCCGTGGGCAATGATCCCGTCGGGCTGTCCCCCGAAGGCCAGCACGCGGCACCGTACGCAGGCCACTACCCGCCAAGGGGTGCCCCCGGCGGGTACCCGCAGCAGCGGACAAACCTATTGCCATGGATCTTCGGCGGCGCAGCGGTGATGCTCATTGCGTTGGTGTCCATTGTTGTGGCCGTGTCCGGAGGGAAGTCCTCACCGGACCAACCACCGCCCAACGCCCAAAACAACCCGGCAGGTGGCGGTGGCACGGGTGATGACGACACCGGTGGTGGCGGCAACGATGATGACGGCCCGGGTGACGGCGGCAACGATGGCGACAACACGGGTGGCGGCGGTGGTCCTGAGGGCGGCGGGGATGACTCAGGCAACCCTGCGGACGAAGTCACGGGCGCCTGCGTGATCGCACAGATCTGCGAGATGTTGAACGAAGACGTTTGTGAGGCCCAGGGGGGGCTGTTTGTGAAACGGGCCAGCTGTTCAGCCATTCCCACTCCGCTGGATGCAATCAATATCACGCACGCACGCGCATCATTCACTCAAACCACGTTCACGGCTGACAGTGACGGAGACGACAAGGGCAAGCACTACTGGTTTATCGATGGCTCAAAACCAACGAATTCGTCGCAACTCACACGCTCGCTCGTTGTCGGCAACGCGTCCCATCGACCCAGCGTCACGGGGACTTCAATCGCAGCCGTTGACGTGCAGGACAAGATAGTCGTCGCAGTTGGCAGGTTCACGTGGAAAAAGCAGCCCGGGACGCAGAGCGAACCCGTTGGCCAGTCAGACTCCAGCAACCAAGCGCCCGCCACACAAACTGGCGCGTGTTGCACCGTTGAACTATGTTTCGAAGAGCCACAGCAAAACTGCCAGGGGTTATACGTGGGCGATGGAACCACCTGCTGCGACGAATACTTGGTTGATCTCGTCATCAGCGCCAACCCGAGCATCCGTAAAGGCGGCAAGTTCGACGTGACAGCCACCCCCCGTAAGCCAAGAGACAAACTGACGTATCGTTGGTTCCTCGATGGCAAGCACCACAGCGACACACCAGACCACACGCTGCCATTGAATGAGACGGACCTGGGGGGCAAGCGGACGCTGGCGGTACAGGTCGTCGCGCTCAGGGTCCCTGCGAACTCGGCCGGCACAGTGACCCCCCCAGAGGTCATCGGGTACGACACGCAAGATGTCGTGCCAACAAAGTCACCTCGCGCCAAACTCCTCGACCTTAAAGCCGCCAACGACGCCTCCACACCGATCGACCGGGCGTCTTGGCAGGGCCGAAGCCCTGGCAACTTGAAATTCAAGAGCGATAAACGTGCGCCAAAAACATTGCAGATTGTCGCGCATCGGACTACCGACAAACCATTGAAACTCGTCGCGTGGACTTATGTCGGGAACAATTCCTGGTCGACTTGGGTCACGGTTGACTCGCAAGACCCAACCACGTTGACGTATCATGAACCCACCAACTCAGGGGACGTTGGGCGGCTCGACGTCCAGTGGGCCGACACCGATGTCGCCTTTTTCGTGGTCCGCGCCGATGAAGGCACCGAACACGAGCGTGTATGGACGCTGCTCTCCGATGAATTGGAGAAGGGCGACCGAGCGAAGGCAAACGAATTCGCCCGCAAGATGAGGGACGCAAAATGGGACACCGCGACTTGGTCCCGTGATAAACACACGTGTACGTTTTTAATCCCCCCCGATGAGATGCTCGAGAAGCGTGGGGAATTGGACAAGCCCGGCCATCCAAACCTCCCCATGTTCCCCGACGACGACAATTGGGTCGCGGTGCCCAAGGCCACCACGTGGCACTATCAGCCGGATCGCCAAGTCCACGTGCAGCATGAAGGCCGGAACTGGATCCTGGAAGGGAATCCACCTGAGGCTGCCCAAACCATCTGGCTCATCGATCGCAACGGCCGACTGGCCTACGTGCTGAATCCCCCACCCCCGGAAACAAAGCATGCATCCGACAACGGGGCCGACTCGGGGCTCAAACCACCTCGAACCAACCCCCCGAGCAAGCCGCCCTCGTCGCCCCAGGAGCGATTCTGAACCATGTCCCTCATGTCACCCCACGATCTGCGTGAACGCATCGAGCAGATTCTCATCCAACCCGGCTCGGTATCGGCCGACGAGTTGCAAGAGACCGCCGGAACCTACGCCCGCGTCATTCGCGAGTTGAACCAACGACTGACCATTTGCAATCGCTGGCTGGACGCGGGTCTGCGAAGCGAAGCCATTCACATGGCCACGCTGGACCCGGACCTGCTCGACGCCTTGGGGCAACTCGACTTGGGTGAGTCCCTGCAGCAGTGGGTCGACCTGTGTTCGGCAAACGGCGCCACCGTTCCGCCTCGCGCGAATTGGGAGTTGGCCTCCTTTCTCAACGACGCTTGGGACAAGGAATCGCAATTAACCGATGAGTTGCGCTCACTGCGGCTGGCCATGTTGACACACCGAGATGTGCCAACGCGGCTGCGATGCCTTCGCACCCTGCTGTCGGCCGACCATGCCAACGCCGCGTGGGACACGATGACCCGGCAACACGAAAAACTACGAATCATTGAGTTGCAAAGCGAATTGCAGGAAGCATCAGCCCGCGACAACCTCAAACACGTCGCACTGTTGACGAAGGAAATACAATCCTCCGAATGGCTCGAGCCGCCGCCGGCTGATCTGCTGGACGTGTCCTCGAAAGTACGCAAGCGCGTCGCGACGCAACGTGTTCGCCAAGAGTACGAGAAACTCGCAGACCGGCTGCACGCAGCCATGGCAGCCGGCGACGAAGCCAAGGCGCTGCAGTGGCGAGGCCGGTGGGACGACGCACGCTCGATGTCCGGCATGGCCCCACCCGAGGATATTGCCGCGACGGCCATCGCCGTGTTCGACTGGCTGAACAGTCTCGAACAACAACGCAATGCCATACTGGCGCACGATCTGGCGTGCCGACAATTGGCCTTGGGGCTTGACGATCAGTCGCCCATGGAAGACTTGGAGCCCCTGCGCTTCCGCATCCAGCAGATGGACGCGGGCATACCCGAATTGCTGGAGCAACGCTATCAGGACCGACTGCAAAGCGAAGGCCGAAGCAGACGGGCGAAACTGGTGTTCCGCGCGTGCATGCTTGTTGTCCTGCTCGCGGCGGTTGGCGCCGGTGGCTGGTTTGCGGTGGGTTGGTACGGCGACATGTCCGCCGCTGGCAAATTCGAGACCCAGTTGCGAAGCGCCATCAGCGAAGGAAATGTGCAGCTGCTTGAGAAACTGCTTGAACGCGGCCACGCCGACTTCCCCGACGCGATGCGCGACGACCTGACCAAGCCTGTGTTACAGGCCGAAGAACTCATCGAAGAATGGTACGACCAACGGGAGGAGTGCAAACAGATGCTGGCCGATTTGGGCGGGCTGTCCAGCACGGCGTCCATCACGGACACGGAGATGAACCGCCTGAAGTCCATCTGCCAAACCGAAGAAGAGAAACGACAATTTGCCCTGCTCAAGATCCGGTACGACGAGGCGAAGGCCGAGGTTGCCCAGCAGTCACTACTGGCTTTCCGAACTGCACTGGACACCGTGAAACTGGACTTCCGACACCTCAAGAACCGCCTGCACCGCGATCCGACGGCTGACTTGATAGACGAAGCCCAATCCGTCCTGTATGCACTGCAGGACATTGAGTCAGACCTGGCCGACGAACACGTTCCGCCGTCGGAGGTTGTGGAAATGACCAGTCTGCAGAAGGAGGTCAAGGGGGTTTTGGATGATTTGCAGCAGCGTGAGTCGCGCGTCGCGGCCACGGCTGACCTCGTTGAACGCCTGCGACGCCCCGGCCAGTCGCTGGGCGAGATCATCGAGTCACTGCGGATGCTGCGCGACAACGATCAGGACTTTCCACACCGCCGCGAGATCAAGCGAACCCTCGAGGCCGCCGACAAGTTGACCGGGATCCACGCGTGGAACAGCGTGCGTCGACAATTGCCCGACAATCTGCGGCCAGCTCCGGCAGCCGCAGGCAGCCTCGCGTTGCAGTTGGCGAAGGTCCCGGACAACCCGATCATCGATCAGCAGCAACTTGAAGATCTGGCCGCTTGGCTGGGAGCCATCGACGCCCTGCACCACGTTGCAGCTGCCAAGCCCAAAGAAGCCCTGGGCGAGTTCTTGGACATAACGCAACCATGGATGCATACCCGACTGTGGCGTCTGGTCACACGCGGCGGTGTGTACTTTGCGATGAGTAAGAATGACTTTAAGCCACCGAACAATGACAACGACCCATGGGATCTCGGGCACGTGGTTTTGAACAATCAGGGCATTGTCAATGGCGCCGGCCCCGGAGACTTCAAGGGCATTGATGACAATCAGCGCCCCGCCGGTGTCAAACCTCGCGATTTCAAGTTGCAATCAACGGGCCTGCGGCAGTGGCTCGACAACGTCAAGGCGCAACTGACGGACGCCCCCGACGACGCAACCATGTGGTATCTCAACCTGCTGGACGAGTTGGCCGCCATCGACAGCATGGAGCCGAGCATACGACTCGCCGTGGCCGCTCGACTCGCCGATCTGCACCAGAGGTACAGTTGGCCACCGCTTCCGCGTCTGAAGGCGGCGGCTGCGAATCCAGATATTTTGCCACCGGACGACTGGCCCGAGCCCGACGCCGCCAAGGGCAGGCCCAGCGCCGTCCGTGCCAAGGCCAGCGCCATCGTGGACAAACTCCAACCCCTTGACGTTCGGATGTTGCGGCGTGAAGCCCAAGATGCAACCCAGTCGCTGGTACGAAACTTGCCCCAAGGTTTCGAACACGTCGGACTCGTGTGGTTCGACGAGGCTGGAAACAAAAAGGCGTTTCTGGACAAGGCCCACCAGAATTTGCGTGGCGATCACGAAATCTGGGCGCTGGTCGACACAAGTGCAGGGCTCAAGTGGGACAAGGTGGGCCAAGGAAGCGGCGACGGCATCCACCTCGGCAACATGGCCCGGAACGTACTTCCGGGCATGCCACTCTTTGCGACGAGTTCCCTTCAGGAGTAAACGCGACATGCGTGACGAATTCTGGATCAAGTACAAGGGACGCGTGCACGGCCCCTTCACCGTCAGCCAATTGCGAAGCGGGCTGAAGCGGGGCAAATTATCTCGTTCGCACGGTGTGTCAGCGAACCGCCGCACGTGGCAGCCGCTTGGTGACATGCTGGCCGAACTCGATGCCGCTGGACCACAAGCGCCGACGTTTGGCACGCCGATGGGTGGCGGAGGGCACCCGCCATCAGGCACTGACTCGGACGTGCCCATGGCCCCCCCAAGTTCGGGCCACGTCGTGTCGCCCGCGTTTGGACAACCGGGCCAGGGCGTACAGATTCAGCCACAGCCCGCGGAAGGCACGCTGCCCTGCCAAGACCCGGAGACCGTATGGCGTGCGCATTCACGCAGTATCAAAGTAGAACTCCTCATTGGTGGCATAGCGATTGTGTTGTCGATGATTCTGCCGATCCTCTTCCTCGAGAATGGGCGATACATCTGGACCTTGGCCCACATCCTCCCGGAGATGTCTCCGGCAGCACAATTTAGCACGGTCCTGTGGCTGCTCACCGGCGTTGGAATGATTGTGCTGACCTTCTCAACGCGACGACTCGCACGGTCCATTCCCATTGTCTCCGCGATGGCAGTCAGCTGGCTGCTTTTCTCTACCGTTGCAGTAGACCATCCAGCACTAACGATGCCGAACCAGTCGGCAAGTATTTTTCTGATAGTGGCCACCGTCACCTCCTTGATCATGGTCATCGCAACGGCCAAGTGGCGGGCCGTCGGCCCAACCGTTACGCGACGAACCCTGACGTGTATTTCCGGGTCGTTCCTTTCCATCGCCTGCCTGATCGGGTTGATACTCCTAGCTGTAGCCCTGATTGAGGACGCATTCACGCCGGCCTTCCGACCCGAGCCAGGCGTTCTTGGGGTCGTGTTGCTCGTGATGCTCATGACCGCTCTGGGGCTGGGGCTCACCGCAGGCATTTTCGGCATTCTCCAAGTCAGCCCAAATGCCTCCCCCGGTCTCAACAAGGTTTGCGGAGTGTTTGCACGCGTGAGCCTTGCCATCATATTTGGTTGTTTTGGTGCGTTGATTGGCGCAATGATGTATTACATCGCGGAGCACACCGACACGCACAGTGCAATTCCCGTAGGGACCGCCTTGCTCCAGTTCGGCTTCATCCCGCTGGCATACTGTGGGGCGTTTGCATACGCCATCTACGAATTGATGCTCAGTTGCAGCATATTCGCTGCCAATCGTGCAGCGGCACGCCCCATGCCAGCGGGTGGGCCGATGGGGAACGCACCACAGGCCCCATACGCCGCCCCTCCCCCGGCTGCTCCCCCCTACGGCCAACCGCCGAGCAATCCATTCGGCTGACGCTGACCCCTTGACTGACAACAGGACGCACGCACCATGACCATGGCACCACAGCACTATCACGATGCGGGATCCCTCACGGGCCCGCGTCATCAGAACCCACGAACGGTGTTGGAAGCCCGCGCCGGCAAGATCAAGACGCAGATTCTGCTCGGTGGCGTCGCCATCGTGGCTCTGTTCGTCTTGCCCTTCACCATTGTTGGATCGAAACCGGTCTGGTTCTTGCAAAACCTGCCAAACCTCCACGTTGGAGGTCAACTCGCCATCATCTTCACACTCCTCGTCGGTGTGACGTTGATCGTGTTGAGCCATGCAACCCGAGGGTTCGGGCGGTCCATCCCAGTCCTGTCGCTCTGGATACTCAGTGTGCTCCTGATCTACGTGGGAACCGGCTGGGGCCAGTCCGTCGCACGTGAAGGCGGGGAAGCAGTGGCATTGATGCTCCTCATCATCGTGGGCCTCTTCTCGTGCCTCACGCTCATGCCCGCAGCCAAATGGCGAGCACTCGGACCAACCCCCACGCGACGTACCATCGTGTGCATTGCCGGGTCACTCCTTGCCCTCTGTTGCCTGATCGCCCTGATCTGGGCACTCGTTTCGCTGGCTGACAGTAACTTCTTTCGCGGTGGCGCTGCAGGCCCCGAGGCCGGGGCGGTACTCACGGTAGTCGTCGCTGTATCCGGATTGATCATGGGTCTCATCGCGGGCATCTTGGGCATTGTGCTGGTGAACCCGGCCGCCCAAAGCGGCTCCTACAAAGCATGCAACCTGCTTGGCAGTCTGTGCCTGACGTGCCTGATCTTGGCCGTTGCAATGATGCAGTTCCTCATCATGTTCACATTCGTACGTGGCGGCGTGAGCGTTGCGTCGGTGGTGTTGCCTACGGCCCTTCTGGCTTTCCACATCTGTCTCGTACCAATGTTTGTGCTGTCAGCCGTCTCCGAAGCACTCTACGAATTCCTGCTCAGTTGCAGTGCAGCGATGACCAAGACGACGCCCGGCACGGTGCCCCCACAGCCTGCGCTATACACGCCACCACCGCCATACACAGCCCCACCCCCGGCCCCATCAACTGACTTCCGGAAACACACACGATGACCACCAGACGACTGTCACTGCTCCACCACGATCCCGAACGCTGGGTCGGCCTGCGCAGCGGACGATTCACGCGCCCCACCCAAATCCTGAGCATGTTCATCGCCGTCGTGCTGACCGTGCTGTTCTACCTCATCGTCGGCTTCTTCCCGGAGTCAACGGCCCACGAGTGGTTCCTCGACCAAGGCACCATTCCCTACGTCATCGTCTACTTCACCGCGTGGTCGCTGGCCTACCTCCTGCTGAAGTGGGCCAAGATCTTCGCCCAACGACGCGCCCTCTACGTCCCCGTTGTTCCCGAAGATCCCGCCTTCGTCCTCACCGCCGCAAGCGCCGACACCATCATGAACCAGATGTACAAGATGGCCGAAGAACCACGAAGCTACATGGTGTTCAACCGCACGTGGCTCGCACTGTCGAGCATGCGGAACTTCGGCCGCCTGGGCGACCTGGAAGACCTGCTGCAATCGCAAGCCGACAACGACGAAGCTGTCAGTGAGTCGGGCTACACCATCGTGCGCGGCCTGATCTGGGCCATTCCCGTGCTGGGCTTCATCGGCACCGTCATCGGCCTGTCCATCGCCATCGGCGAGTTCGGCAGCGTGCTTGAAAGCGCCGCGGGCACCGACGACATGAAGGCCCAACTCAGCAAAGTCACCGGCGGCTTGGGCATCGCGTTCATCACCACCCTCGAAGCACTCGTCGCCGCCCTCGGCGTCCATCTGTTGCTGACGATGATCCATCGACAAGAAGAACAATTCCTCGACGACTGCCGCGAATACTGCCAAAACCAACTCGTCTCCCGCGTGCGTATCACGACGCCGGACTGGGCCGTGCCCGCAGCACCACCCCAACCAGCAGCCCCCACACCAGCGGCTGTACCCACCCCCCGACCAACGCCGCCCCCATCACCACCTCGCTCGCCGTAATCCCGGCACGCACAGCACACCATGACATGAACGATTCTCCATGAGAACCACCCGCGGCAGCCGAGACGGCGCGTTCAGCCTCTTCTCGTTTCAGGACATCCTCACCACGACCATCGGCGTCGTGTTGCTGGTGCTGCTGGTCCTCGTGCTCGACATCACCATGGACGCCATCGCCGAGGTCGCCGATGCAAGTGAGCCGCCGCCGCAAACCAGCGATGAACCGATGGACGATGACGATCTTCGAAGCGAAGTACAACGGCTGAACATGCTGCTGGTCATCGCCCGCGAAGACGGCGTGACGTCGGCGTCGCGGTGGCTCCAAGAACAGACCCGGCGAGATCTGGACGACGCCCAACAGCGACTTATCGATGCCCACGCGGCGCACTTGGCCGCCCGCAACGCCACCGAGAATCGTCGGCCGGTCCTTGAAGACCTCTACGACCAAATCGAGGACCACAATGCGACCGTGGAGCAACTTGAAGCGGACATCGAAGCAGCATGGGGCGACGCCGACGAGATCGCCGAACTGCAGGAACGCCGCGCCGAACACGGGCGGCTCAAGCAGCAACTCGAAGGCCTGCTGGCCAACCCCGCGCTCATGTACATCAAGCAAGCGGACAAGAGCCACGAACCCATTCTGGTGGAGATCACCGGCGACATGATTCAGATTCACGCCCATGGCATCGCCCCGGGCATGCCCATGATCGAGTTCCCAAACCGCAGCGCGAAAGCCCGATGCGAAGCCGCCGTGGCACTGCTCGCCCAACTGGCGGACGGGCGACGCTATCCGCTGCTGCTAGTCAAACCGTCCGGCGCGATGCCGAGCTTGCGCATTGAGGGCTCTGATGTATCGCCCGGCTCCTACCTACGCCACCTGCTGCACGAGCGACGCATCCCCACGGGCATCGACCTGCTCACCAAAGATCAACAGACGGCGCCCGACCCGCTGCTTGGTGGAGGTGGTCCATGAGCCGACGACGACGCCGTGGCGACGCCACCGACAGTCTGGACATGCTGCTCGACGCCCTGTGCAACATGTTCGGTGGCATCATCTTCATCGCCTTGTTGGTGGCCGTCATGAGTGGCGAACAAGCCGACCAAAGGGCCGAGGCGGCGGCCCCCCCGGTACCTCGAAGCCTCGAGTCCCTGACGCTCCAGAACCTATACGACACCATCGCGGCGCAGGTGAACGACCTGCAACGTGAAAACCCGGCGGCGTGGACGCAACTCGAACAACGACTGTCGGAGAACGACGAGACGCTGTCCACCATCGACCGCCTCAATGACCTCGTGGCAAAAATCGAAGACCGCACGCCGCCGGTTGAAATTGCCATCCAACAAGCGATTCGAGCACTCGAACGGCTGGAGCAATTGGAGCAAACCCTCGAAGACGCCAAGGACAACCCCGATCTGGCGGCGATCACCGAGGCCATCGAGCAGGAAGAACAGGCCATCGTCAACCTTAAACAACAACTGCAAGCGGCCGCGCGCCGGCGAACCGTCAATGCACGGCTGTCTCTCGAACGAAAGACTCGCTTGCGGCGACTGTTTGTGATTCTGGCCAGGGATCGCGCCTGGGTTGTCATGGCCGATGGTCGAGACCCCGAAACGCAAGACGTGTCGGTGCAGCTGAATTTCGACGGCCGTGGATGCGATCAATACACGCCGAGATCTTCACGTGGGTTCCCGATCACCGCAACCGTGGGCAACCACCCACGATTCCTTGAGCTCGTCCAAACCTACCCGAGACATGAGTTCTACGTGTTCATGATCGTCAGCCCGGACGCGCACGGTGGATTCGCCCTGCTCAAGGCCGCATTGCTGCGCCAGCAGTACAGGCACAATGTGCATCTTGCCGACGAATTGACCCCGACCCTCATTCTGTGCCCTGGCTCTCCGACGTTTTCGACGCAGTAGTCCGCTGGGGTGGCGCGTTCAACGCCCCTGTCGCTGGTAGGTGCGGCCGTCGAGCTCGAGCCGGTCTCCGTCCAGCGTCCAGCCCATCTTGGCCGGCAGCGACCGTTGTGGCGGCGTCACCTGCATCTCTCTGCCGTTCACCGATAGCGTAAAGCCGTCGCGTAGTCGGCCGCGTCGAAGTTCAGCGTCGGCCCCCACAACGAGCCGATCGTCGTCAATCGTCCAATCCAACCGCGTGCGCAGTGGCACGGCATCCCGACCCGTGCCGTACGTGCGGACGTACTCCAGCAGTCCGCTTGAGGCAATCAACAAATAGCCTGACGTGTAGCCGCCGGGCGCCACGTCGGCCGAGTTGGGCCCGGACACCTGCTTCCAAATGCCAACAATGGGCACGTCCATCGCGACGACCTCGTCGGCATCGGGAGTGAGTTCATCCAGGTCGACGGTAGCCCCTTCGGGCGTCGGCGGCAGCACGCCGGTGGAATCGTCCTCAAGCCCCTCCTCCAAGTAATCCATCCGCCGAACAAGCGTGGCGATTTCCTCGGCGTGGCCGTGACCGCCG
>Ga0315338_1004235_pt1 | contig 11581 bp, 10 predicted proteins | sample ASW8metaG_FD_204518 | JGI IMG/M metagenome (GOLD analysis project Ga0315338, IMG submission 204518) | Ammonia-oxidizing marine archaeal communities from Monterey Bay, California, United States - ASW #8 | ecosystem: Environmental > Aquatic > Marine > Coastal | place: USA: California | collected...
TGAGTCGACGAACAATCGTGTCAGTCCGTAGACAACAGACAGCGTGACCGCGGTCAGAGCGAGCTCGGCTCCGATGAGCGGCCAGCCACCGGTGGTGCGGATCGGACGCCGCTGCGAGTGTGCTGCGCTTCGCGCTCTGGCAGAACTGCTCATGAGCTTGCCTCCGGGTTCAACGGACGGTCCCCGTGAGAGAACCCCGCCTGCCGTACGCAAGATTCCAAGCATCCGCGAACTCGGCAGGAGTGGTGACATTCAAGATGGTTGTTCCAGGAGTCGCTCTGGCAACGACCTCCTGGCGTGAGTCGGGCCCGGAGCCACCGACGGCGATGACGGCGATGGATCCGAAGCTGGACCGCATACGTGTGACCGATTCGATCTCGGCCTTCGTCGGCGTGATGAGCACGGCCACGAGTGCACCGCCGCTTCGATGCTGATGAAGTTTCGAGATGGCGAGCTTGATGCCGCCTCGGCCAGTGATCCTGACGGTTGCGAGGAACTCGAGCAGCGCGTCGAGATGGAAGTGGCCGCTCGCGAAGTCGCTGTCGCCGCCATCGGTGGTGACGAGTCGGGTGAGGTCGTGTCGCCTCGCGCTGGCAGCCAGCACACTCGCCGCTGCCGAAACACAAAGCTCGAAGTTCTGCTCATCGCCGCCTTCGTGGCGAGTGTCGAGCAGCAACGTGACCCTGCCCTGCCACGGAAGCTCGTGCTGGCGCACCATCAGCTCGTCGTGGCGCGCCGTCGACCTCCAGTGCACGCGTCGAAGGTCGTCACCGACCGTGTATTGGCGTAACGCGTAGAAGTCGTCTCCGCTCCTCGCCAATGCGTTCGGCGCGTGCGCGCCGCCATGGGGATCGTTGCCAATGGTGAACGGCGCAGGTGAGAGGTCGAGCACTTCGGGAAAGATCGTCACGTTGGCCACCGCAGCGGCGCGGGCCGAGATCTTGGCCAGCGAGAACGGATCGGCAACCTCGATGGTCATCGGGCCGATTGTGACCGCGCCTCGCCTGTCGGTTGGCAGGCGGTATGCGGCAGCGACGGACTCGCCAGCAATGAGAGGGCCAACAGAAACGTCGGCGCCGCGGGTGTCGCCCACTGGATCTCTGACACGCAGCACGGGTGAGCGGCGGCCGAGATTCGACACCCGCATGTCAACTCGAGCTGGCTGGCCGGCGTGGAGGCGTATCGGGCGAACCTGACGCGACACGTTGACCTTCAGTCGCGACAGTCCAACGGAGAGTGCTGCGATGATGACGAGCGCGAGCGCAGCTGTACCGACGACGAACAATTCCCAGATCCCGAGCACCCTGCCGAACACGACGAGGATGGCGCCGAGACCCGCCAACAGCCAGCCGTTACGGGTGAGCATGCGATCGGATCAGGTTCCGCTCGTGGTCGGCACTGGCACCGCGCCGAGGATGCCGTCGACGACCTGGGCGACCGTGAGGCCCTGGAGCTGTGCGTCCGGCGTCAACAGCAGTCTGTGAGCCAGAACGGGCACGGCGAGTTCTTTGAGATCGTCAGGAATCACGTAGTCGCGTCCTCGTGCTGCGGCCAGCGCCTTCGCTGCTCTTTGAAGCGAAAGCGTGGCTCGTGGCGACACGCCGAGTGCAAGTGATGAGTGCGCTCGTGAGGATTCGGCGACCTCGATGATGTAGCGCTTGAGGCTCGGAGCCACGTGAACTGCGTTGGCAGTCTCGACCATTGACCTGATGTCGGCGAGCGAAACGACAGGACCGATGTCGGTGGAGCCGCCCCCGCCGTGGGTCTCGAGGATGTCGAGCGCCGAGTCGGCATCGGGATACCCGACGCTGATGCGCATCAGGAAGCGATCGAGCTGCGACTCTGGCAACGGGTAGGTGCCCTCGTGTTCGATGGGGTTCTGCGTCGCGATCACCATGAACGGTCGACCCAGTTGGTGACTCACGCCATCGATGGTGACCTGGCGTTCTTCCATTGCCTCCAACAGCGCTGCCTGGGTCTTTGGCGATGCCCGGTTGATCTCGTCACCGAGGACGATGTTGGCGAACACCGGACCTGGCTGGAACTCGAAGTCGCCGGTCGAGCGGTTCCAGATGTTCACGCCAGTGACATCGGTTGGCAGTACGTCAGGTGTGAACTGGAGCCGACCGAAACTGCAATCGATCGATGTGGCGAGTGCCTTGGCGAGGCTGGTCTTGCCAACGCCAGGAACGTCCTCGACGAGCAGGTGTCCTTCTGCGACCAGGCAAAGGAGCGCCCGCTCGATGACGCCCGTCTTGCCTTTGATGACGAGTCCGATGTTGTCGACGATTCTCTGAAAGTGCTGGGAGAACGCAGCCGCCCCAGGGTTCGTCGTGTTGGTGCCATCCCGCGTATCGCTCATTGCGTCCGTTCGTCCTCATCCGGTCCACCGCCGGCACTGTCCAGCCGAAGAGTGTGTCCATGGCAGCCTAGAAGAGCGCACGGCTCTAAGGGCAGCGCGATCTGGTGGTCGAGTTCTAACCTGGCGTTCGTGGAGGCCTGTCTCGCGATCGACATCGGCGGCACCAAGGTCGAAGTTGGCGTGGTGGCGCGCGATGGCGTCGTTGTTGCGAGGCAGTCAACATCGACAATCGAACCGGCGCCGCTTGACGGCGAGGATCTGTTCGCCAGGATCCAGTCGTTGATCGTTCCGGTGCTGGCGATCGCGAACTCTTCGACCGATGATCTCCAGATCATTGCCGTCGGCGTCGGCTGTGGAGGTCCGATGGCACCGCTCGGCGAGACGGTCTCGCCGCTGAACATCGCCGTCTGGAGCGATTTCCCGCTTCGGTCGCGATTGGCCAGCAGCTGCGTCGGAATCTGCGAACAGGTGCACATCGACAATGACGCGAAGGCGCTCGCACTTGCCGAGGGGTGGATTGGTGCCGCGCAGGGGTCGAGCAATTTCATGGCCATGGTCGTCTCGACCGGCGTCGGAGGCGGAATCGTTCTCGACGGCCGATTGCTCGATGGGCGCCTCGGAAACGCGGGACACATTGGCCACCTCGTCGTGAATCCTGGTGGCCGAGAACATGCAGGGATTCTCGGAACGGTCGAGGGCGAGGCGTCCGGAACCGCCATCGCCGCGCTGACTGGTCGTCCGGCTGCGGATGCAGACGCTTCGTCGCGAGCGAGGACGGGAACGCTCGTTGGGCGAGCCATCGGCGGTGTTGCCAATCTGCTCGACCTCGATCTCGTCGTCGTCGCTGGTTCTGTTGCGCTGGGGTATGGCGACGCGTTCTTTGTTGCCGCCCAGGACGAGGTCGACCGTGTGGCGAAGCTCGACCACAGCCTCGGGACGCGGGTGGTTCCAGCCGGGCTCGGACCCGATGGACCGCTCGTCGGTGCAGGTGCGGTTGGCTTCCGGGGTCGTGGCGAGCCGCTCGGAACGATCCAGCCGCGCTGACCCTGCTTCGTCAACTCGTTGATCGCCTCTGGTGGTGAGTCGCACACGTCGGTAGTGTTTCGGGCCATGGACCCCACCTATCCGGCCGAAGCCGCCGTTTATCGCGAGAAGATTCAGGCGTTCCTGGCCGAGCACCTTCCCTCGAACTGGTCAGGCATCGGAGCGCTCGAGGCCGAGGCCGCGAGCCAGTTCGTGTCCGAGTGGCGGAACATCCTCTATGAGAACAACCTGCTCGCGCTGAGCTGGCCGACCGAGTACGGCGGCCCCGGCCTGACGTCGCTCGAGCAGGTTCTGATGGCAGAAGAGTTCGCCAAGGCCGGTGTCCCGACCGGCGGGCCGAACGACGCCTTCGGCATCCAGATGGTCGGAAACACCATCATCCACTGGGGAACCGAAGAACAGAAGAAGCACTACCTGCCTCGTATCCTCAGCGGCGAAGACGTCTGGTGTCAGGGTTACTCCGAGCCGAACGCTGGTTCTGACCTCGCGAATCTCGGCTGTCGCGCTGAACTCGATGGCGACGAGTGGGTCATCACCGGCCAGAAGATCTGGACTTCGGCCGGACACCTCGCCAATCACATCTTCGTTCTGACGCGCACCGACGCTGATGCCGCAAAGCACAAAGGCATCACGTTCTTGCTGGTGCCGATGGAGCAGCCAGGTGTCGAGGTGCGGCCCATCAGGATGATCTCCGGTGAATCCGAGTTCAACGAGATCTTCTTCGACGAGGCTCGAACCCCGAAGGAGAACGTCATCGGCGAGGTCAACGGTGGCTGGGCCGTCGCCATGACCTTGCTTGGTTTCGAGCGAGGCGAGTCGGCGGCCACCGGCCCCATCGGATTCAGGACCGAGATCGACAGGCTCAACGAACTCGCCAAGATCACGGGCGCAGTCGACGATCCGAAGATTCGTCAGCAGCTCGCGTGGTGTCACAGCAAGGTCGAGATCATGCGCTACCTCGGTATGCGCACGTTGACAAAGTTCCTCGAAGGCGAGTCGCCTGGTCCTGATGCTGCGATCACCAAGCTGTATTGGTCCGAGTACCACAAGGTCGTGACCGAGCTGTCGCTCGACATCATCGGCGCAGCTGCGATGGCTCCGACAGGGAAGATGCCTGGTTCGGCGTTCTCAGCAGACTCTGCCGGCGCGCCCGCCGACAACATCGCCTCATGGACAGGGACGTTTCTCAATGCCAGGGCCGGCACGATCTATGCCGGTACATCACAAGTACAGCGCAACATTCTCGGTGAGATGGTGCTCGGGCTCCCGAAAGAGCCACGGGCAGACGGTGGAGCATGGAAGGACTCGAAGAGCTGACTGCCGTCGTAGGAGTCCGATCGCTACTGCCAGTCGCTGGCAGGCTCACGCTGCATCCACGTCTTTGGCCGACCGCACTCCGGCAGGCCAAACGCCTCGCGGCCAAGGGCTGGTGGCATCGTCCGCCGTTCTTGCCGATTCCTGACTCTTCGTACCTCGAATTCCGGTCGGTGACGATGTACGGAAGTGGACATGGAGCGCGACTCAGCTCCACCGACGTCATCGAATGGCTCGAGTGGTGTCGCCAATGGCCGGCCGCTTCGCGCTAGCTGCACGAACACATATCGACCGCGGCCGACTTCTCGCAGCGCACTAGGGTCCGCGGGATGGCTCGCGCACTGGTGCTGAACGTCACGTACGAACCCATCAGCGTCGTCTCGCAGCGCAGGGCGCTCGTTTTGACCTTGGCCGACAAGGCTGACTGCATACACGAGACGGACCGCGTGGCCCGATCTGAGCGGCTCACCGTTGCTTTGCCGTCGATCGTCCGTCTCCGCTACTTCGTGAAGGTTCCTTACCGCAGGCGCGCGCCGCTGCATCGCAGGGCGCTCTTTTCGCGGGATGGACATGTCTGTCAGTACTGCGGAGCTCCCGCAGAGGGGATCGATCACGTCGTGCCGCGGAGCAGGGGAGGGGCCCACTTGTGGGAGAACGTCGTTGCGTGTTGTCGGCCATGCAACGTGCGCAAGGGCGACAAACTGCTGTCCGACCTGTCGACCATGTCGCTGCCGAGAGCGCCGATGGCGCCCGACGCGTTGTCATGGGTGGCGATGAGCGTTCCGGAGATACCGCGTGAATGGACGCAGTATCTGCCAGAGGGACTCTCGGCCACTGCCTGATGGTCGTGTTTCATCGGCATCGGATCGTCGGCAGGGCCACGGATCTCCACGGTCGCGACCCTGCAGCTGACGCGGTTCCATCGATCGCGATGCTCGAAGTCGAGGGTCCGACTGTTGTACTCGGGAGCACGCAGCGGCGAGAGGTGGTGCTGGCGCCTGAAGAACTCGCAGGTCGAGGGGTCGATCTGGCGCGGCGAAGAAGTGGCGGTGGGCTCGTCTGGCTCTCGCCTGGCGAGTCGGTCTGGATCGATGTCACGATCGGCGCTGACGACGAGAGGTGGACTGATGATGTCGGTGCCGCGTTTCTCTGGCTCGGCGATCTCTTTGTCGAAGCGCTCGTGGCCAGTGGTGTGGAGGCAGCGGCGCACCGGGGCCCCTTCATCGACAGGGGAGCAGCCTCGGTGCTGTGCTTCGCGGGGCTCGGCTCTGGCGAGGTCACAGTCGATGGCCGGAAACTCGTGGGGATGTCGCAGCGCAGGATCAGGGGAAGAGCCCGGTTTCAGATCGTGATCTACGAGTCGTGGCAACCAGCGGAGCTCATCGATGTGCTGTCGCCAGATCTTGTTGGCGTCGACACGATCGCTCGGCTCACCGAAGCTGCTCCTGGCCTTGGCATTGGCTGCTCCGAGCTCGGAATCGAGGCCATGGCACTTGTCGAGCGGGTATTTCCGTAGATTTCTGCAACTTTTTTCTGTGACCTCGTGACGGGGTCTTGGCGAGCGTGGTTTCGAACGCCCGTTCGTGCCTGCAGGGTCGGACCCAACCACTCCAACGCTCTGCGTGATAAATCACATTGATGTCATTCGTTTTGGACGCTCTACGTGGGCGCGGTGGCGCCCTCTGTGAGCCAGTCAGGGTGATTGACCGAGGCATCTCGCGGCCCTACCGTGGCGCGAAGTGGAGTGAAAGGGAGTGATCGGGTTCAACCCGAGAAACTGCCGCTGAACTTCATCTCCGGTCCTCACTGGTACCGGATCACGGGCATCACACAAGGGATGGCGCAGCACGTGTTCGTCGGAACGTATGAGCATTCGCTCGACGAAAAGGGACGATTGATCCTTCCGTCGACGTTTCGCGACGCGTTCGGACCCGGTGCCTACCTGTCGAAACAGGTCGATGGGTGCCTGGCGCTCATGACTGTTCCTGTCTTCGAAGAGCAGGCCCGCGAGCGTGTACGGCTCGCAAAGGCCGGTCGTGACGCCAGAAACGTCGCTCGTGCCTTCGCCGCTGGAACCGCACAAGTCTCCCCAGACAAGCAAGGCCGGATCGCGATTCCGGCTCATCTCCGCGAATACGCGGGGATGGACGGCAAGTGTGTCGTGATCGGTTCTCTGAACCTGGTCGAGATCTGGGACGTCGGCAGGTGGGCCGAGGCCGGCCTCGAAGGTGACGAGGCGCTCGCTGCTGGCGACGATCTCGACCTGAGCCTGCGTCTCCTCCTCGGCGGAGACCCTGGGGCATGACGGCCCCGATGGCGATCGCACGCAAGAAATTCAGCGCGATTGCGCTGTTTCCCGGCGGGCACGGAAAACCCCAGCTCCGCCCATTTCCGTTCACGGCTCATCGGGACCTACCGATGTGTCTGCTCGCCGGGGAACAGCCCAGTCGCGCCGACTCGAGCACAGCGTCTGCTGACTCACGTCGCAGCCAACATGGCGTCGCGCCGGACGCGTTCACTCACGCTTCGGTGATGCTCGACGAAATCGTCGAGTTGTTCGGCGACAGCGAGGGTTGCATCGTCGACGCCACGCTCGGCGCAGGTGGCCATGCCGAAGCGCTGCTCGAGGCCCACCCGGCCGTCACCGTTGTTGGACTCGACAGAGACAGGGCCGCGATCGCGGCAGCGACCAAACGACTCGCGAGATTTGGTGACCGGTTTCGCGCTCACCACGTCCGATTCGACGACATCTCGAGTGTTGTCGAGCCAGGCACGTGCGTCGGAGTCATCTTCGACCTCGGTGTGAGCTCGCCACAGCTCGACCACGCCAACAGGGGCTTCTCGCACCGATTCGAGGGTCCACTCGACATGCGAATGGACGACACGCAGGCTCTGACCGCCGCCGATGTCGTCAACACCTACAGCGAGCGCGAGCTCGTCAGTCTGCTGCGCGAGAACGCGGATGAGCGACATGCGAAGCGGATCGCGACAGCGATCATCGCCGCCAGACCGCTGTCGACAACTCCGCAACTCGCCGATGTGGTCGCCAAAGCGATTCCGGCCGCCGCGCGCCGTCAACAGCAGCGCCACCCAGCCATGCGGACGTTTCAAGCCGTCCGGATCGAAGTCAACAGCGAGCTCGAGGTTCTGCGGCCTGCGCTGCGTGCCGCTGTCGATGCGTTGAGGCCAGCCGGCAGAATCGCCGTGCTCTCGTATCACTCTGGAGAGGACAGGATCGTCAAGCAGCTGCTGCGCGACGAGTCCCGCACATCACCGAAGGGGCGTCCCGATCTACCTCCGCCGCCCGACATGGTGACGCGGCTTCGACTCCTCTGGAATGGTTCTCGCCAGGCAACTGATGCCGAGCTCTCCGCCAATCCGAGATCAGCGAGTGCGCGACTGCGAGCCGCTGAGCGAACGGAGCAGGGCCTGTGAACCCGCCAGTCGGCGCCGTGCAAGAACGGTCGGCTCCCGCCCACGCCAGGGTCGTCAGCGTGTCGAGTGCTCCTGCGACGCTCCGCCACGACAGGCGCGAGGCGCAGCGCGACAACCATCTCCGGCTCGTCACTCCTTCGACAAAACGGAGGACGTCACCAGCATTGCTGGTCGTCGCCGGAGCGGTCGTCGTTGCGCTGTTCGGCCTCGCCGCGTTCCACAACCTGATGGCCAGCGCCCAGTACGACCTCGAGAAGGTCGAGCTCGAGCTCGAGCTCGAGCAGGCGCGCCTCGTCGATCTCGGCTATCAGATCGAGCAGTTGAACTCGCCACGCAAGGTCGAGAAGCTCGCCCGTGGAGCGCTCGGCATGATCGATCCGCTGGCCCCTGTCGATCTCGACGTTGACTCGGCATTGCTTGCCGAGGTGAACACCGCCAAAGCCGCGTTGAGTGCGGTCGCCGGTCCGACCACGGACCGACCGACGGCACTGCCGCTGCTCGGCGACTCGTGACCACAGTCACCAGACGTCAACCTCTCCCGACGTCGAACACGCCAACTCGAATTGGTGCATCTTCGCCAAGTCAGTCGCAGCTCGCAGCGCGGCGATGGCTTGACGAAGGTTCGACCAGAGCGAAGCGCACCAGAGGCAATCCTCCTCGTCGGCTGCTGGCGATGATGATCGTCCTCGTACTGCTCGTCGCCCTCGCGGCTTGGCGATTGGTCGACGTGCAGATTCTCGGAGCCGACCGCTACGTCGAGTGGGGCGCCGACCAGAGGATCCAGCAGATCGAGATCGCAGGAGCGCGCGGCTCGATCCTCGATCGAGATCGCAACGCGCTCGTGCTCTCGGACGATCGGCCGACGATCTGGGTCGACCCGACCTTCGTGACCGATGTCGAAGGCTCAACAACAGCGCTGCACGAGCTTCTCGGCCTCGACGCCGACGAGCTCCGGGCAGCATTGTCGGGCGATGGTCAGCACGCTTATCTCGTTCGTCAGGCCGATGCTGGTGTCGGTGAAGCGGTGAGCGCTCTCGGTCTCGATGGTGTGTTCGTCACGTACGAACCAGCGAGGCTTCGGCCAAACGGGCCCGACTTTGCCCGCGGTCTCCTCGGCCGCGTCGACGTCGACCATGCCGCGACCAGCGGCATCGAATTGTTCTACGACGACCTGCTCGCCGGCGTTGGTGGCTGGGAGACCTACGAGCAGGGACGCGACGGGACGCTCGTGCCGGCTGGCTCCAGTTCTGGAGAAGCTGCGACCCGCGGCGAAGACCTCGTGCTGACGATCCATCGCGAAACGCAGTTCCTCGCGGAGCAGATCCTCATCGAGCAAGTCGAGGCCACATCGGCGAAGGGCGGCTACGCCGTCATCATGCGCACCGGGACGGGCGAGGTGCTCGCTGCGGCCAGCGTCACTCTCGATCGAGACACAGGAATAGCGCGGCCCTCGGCGTACAACGGCGCCTACCTCGACACGTACGAGCCTGGTTCGGTGAACAAGGTCTTCACCATCGCGGCCGCCGTCGAGGCTGGCGTTGTCGAGACCGACACCGAGTTCGAGGTGTCGAGAACATACGAGTTCGCTGACAAGATCTTCCGCGAACCGTTCTCGACGGGTTTCGGTGAGCTCACGGTCAGCCAGATCCTCTCGAAGTCCTCGAACATCGGAACGATCAGGATCGCCGAGTTGGTCGGCAAGGATCGGCTGTACGAGTTCCTCGTGTCTGTCGGGATGGGCCGCCGAACCGGCAAGGACGGCAGCTCGACCGTGCCGGACGAGTCAGCAGGCATCCTCGTTCCTTCGTCGGGTTGGTTCGGCACCGAACTCGCAGCGATTTCGTTCGGTCAGGGTCTCGCGCTCACGCCTGTTCAGGTCGCTGGCGCGTTCAACGCGATTGCCAACGATGGTCTGTACGTGCGTCCGACGTTGGTCCGCGGCGTGGTTGACGACGGGGGTGTCATGCATCGCTGGCCAATCGACGCTGGTACGAGGGCGATGTCGAGCGAGACAGCAGACACCGTCACCGCCATGCTGACCGAGGTCGTCGCCGAAGGCACCGGCGGGCTCGCTGCCGTCGACGGCTACACGGTTGCCGGAAAGACAGGCACAGCGCAGAAGCCGTTCGAAGGTGGCTACAGCGAGACGGATTACATGAGTACGTTCGCCGGGTTCGTGCCAGCGTCGGATCCCGAGCTCACGATCGTCGTGATCCTCGACACCGCAGAGACGTACCTCGCGGGTGTGGTCGCAGCTCCGCTGTTCAGCGAACTTGCCGAGTACGCACTGCGGACACTTCGAGTTCCGCCGACCGAGCCTGTGCTCTCGGCATCAGCCTCTGCAGAGGAACCGCTGGAGTCGGCAGATGCTGCTGACTGAAGTCGCGGAAGCAATCGGACTCGAGGGCGGCGAAACTCTTCCCGTCGTCGACGTCATCGATCTCACCCACGACTCGCGACAGGTCACCAACGGGTCGATGTTCGCGTGTGTCACCGGCGAGGCCCACGACGGACACAAGTTCGCCCCAGAGGCAGTCGAAGGTGGAGCAGTGGCGCTCGTCGTCGATCGCGAGCTCGGCCTCGCCGTGCCAGAGCTCGTTGTCGAAGATGTGAGGGAGGCCCTCGGCCCGCTCGCCGCGGCCATCCACGGACACCCTTCGACCAAGATTCCGGTCATGGGGATCACAGGTACCAACGGCAAGACCACCGTCTCTCATCTCCTGGGCGGAATTCTCGAGGCTGCAGGTCTCGCGCCAGAGGTACTCGGCACACTCAGCGGCGCCCGCACGACCCCGGAGGGCACAGACCTCCAGCGACTGCTCGCCGAGTCGGTCGCAGCGGGCACTCGGTCGGTCGCGATGGAGGTGTCGTCGCATGCGCTCGCTCTGCATCGCGTCTCAGGGACTCACTTCGCAGTGTCGGTCTTCACCAACCTCGGCCTCGACCACCTCGACTTCCACAAGAACTTCGAGGACTACTTCGCGGCGAAGGCCATGTTGTTCGACTCGTCGATGTCGGCGATCGGGGTGGTCTGCGGTGACGATTCGTGGGGTCAACGCCTTCTCGACGGATCGATCCCCGATCTGTGTGCCATGGTCGCCTACGGCCTCGACGACGTCTCCGATCTCGAGATGGGCCCTGCGGGGTCGTCGTTCACATGGCACGGCACTGCCATGACCATTCACCTTCCTGGCCGTCACAATGTCTTGAACGCCGTCGCAGCCTCGACAGCAGCCGCTCAGATCGGCGTCGCCACCGAAGCAATTGCTCAGGGTCTCGGCTCGGTCGTTGCCGTTCGGGGCCGGTTCGAGCCGGTGTTCGATGCGGTCGGAACAGACAGCGATGTCGACGTGATCGTCGACTACGCGCACAAACCAGATGCGCTCGAGGCAGTTCTACGCGCCGCGCGCGAGATCGCTCGCGGCC
>Ga0315338_1004236_pt1 | contig 11580 bp, 13 predicted proteins | sample ASW8metaG_FD_204518 | JGI IMG/M metagenome (GOLD analysis project Ga0315338, IMG submission 204518) | Ammonia-oxidizing marine archaeal communities from Monterey Bay, California, United States - ASW #8 | ecosystem: Environmental > Aquatic > Marine > Coastal | place: USA: California | collected...
ATTTTTCAATATTTTCCTTAACCGCCAAGTTCCGCCACATTCCTTCATTCATAGCAGGAGCAATCATTACAGGGCCTTTGAAAGCCAAATATAAATTGCTCAAAGCATCATCTGCTAAACCGTTTGCTATCTTTCCCAAAATGGAAGCGGTTGCTGGTGCAACCAGCATCAAATCTGCGTTTTCAGCAACGCGAATATGTTTCATATCCGCAGAGTTTTTCAAATTAAAAAGCTGGTGGTAGACCGGGTTTCTCGAAAGAACTTCAAAAGTTAATGGGGTTACAAATTCTCCGGCGTTGGCACTCATTACAATTTGTACCTCTGCCCCTTCTTTCATCAGCATTCTTAATAATTCCACAGCTTTATAAGCTGCTATACCTGCCGATACTGCAAGTGCAATTTTTTTGTTCTTCATCAGCTTCTTTTTTAGGTTTAGATATTTTAATTATAAATATTAATTCACATACAATCAATAATTTTGGGAAGCAATCCATGTGGATTGACTTTTGATCGCCCATTAAATACGGTAGCCATCGCAAATTCTGTTCGTGCCCCAGGTGATTCTTCCAGATCTTTGTTGGAAAAATTTGAAGATCTGGACTAAACCATTAAACATTGCAATAGTAGTTCGATTATTATAAAAACTAAACAGCGTAGCACTCTTAAGGATACGGAACAGTGACAAAATCTACAATCGAACCTCGATTTATTGCAGTTGAAGGAGCTATCGGAGCAGGCAAAACATCTCTCGTCAATCTTTTTGGCGAACTTTATGGCGCACAGTTAATTCTTGAAGATACCGAGTCTAATCCATTTATATCCAAATTCTATGAAGATAAAGAAGCCTATTCCTTTCAGACTCAGGTTTTCTTCCTACTGAGCCGGTACAAACAGTACGCGGAACTAGCACAAAGGGATCTCTTCAATTCGGTCGTTGTCATTGACTATTTATTTCAACGTGACAAAGTTTTTGCCCGTCTCAACTTGGAGGACCATGAGTATAATTTATACGAACAGATTTTTAGCCTAATCAATGCCAAAGCTCCAAAACCGGATTTAGTCATTTATTTACAAGCGAGCACAGAAGTGTTGCAAGAAAGGGTCGCTAAACGAGGACGGGAATACGAAGCATTTATGGACTCCGATTATCTCGACTCTGTAAACAAAGCTTTCGATAATTTCTTTTTTTATTACTCAGAAACACCACTTTTAGTTATAAATACCAATGAGATCGATTTTGTTGAAAAAAAATGTGACCTTGAGGAGTTGATAAATAAGGTCAACAACCATAAAATAGGCAGAGAATATTACAATCCGCTTGGATCCTAACAGACCGGGACGGAGAAAGGTTCAAATCGACAAGTAAACGTTTAAAACAAGAAGACCCTTTACGGCTTCAAGTTTTAGTCCGCGTTTCTAAAGTCAAGTTGCTTCTCTTTCGGCAAGTGCCGAGGGATATTGGCAATTTTTTCTGGCCTCCGCTCCCACCTGTTTAACTCCAAGCCAAAACCGTAAATAAAAATGAAGACTCAGCCTGTCACTGTTCCTGCTATTACGGCAAGAAAAAATTCAGGAAAAAAAATCACTGCTTTGACGGCTTACGATTACAGCTTCGCAAAATTGCTGGATACCACCCCAATCGATATTTTGCTGGTGGGTGACTCATTAGGAATGATTTCCCAGGGCCATGAAAACACTCTTTCGGTAACTCTGGAAGATGTGATCTACCACACACGTTCGGTAAGGCGAGGGGCACATCGGGCATTAATCGTGGCCGACATGCCTTTCATGTCTTATCAGGTTTCTGTTGAACAGGCAGTAACTAACGCTGGCCGTTTGATTCAACAAGGTCGGGCAGCAGCTATAAAACTAGAGGGTGGAGCACGAGTTACGGACCAAGTCCACGCCATTGTTCAGGCAGGAATTCCCGTTATGGGCCATGTTGGTTTGACCCCACAGTCGATCCATCAATTCGGTGGATACAAAGTTCAAGGGAAAACTTTTCTCGACTCAAAGCAAATCAAACAGGATGCAAAGGATTTGCAAAAGGCGGGTGCATTCTCTCTTGTTCTGGAAGGAATGCCTCAGGAACTTGCTACCGAAATTACCCATGATCTGAAAATTCCTACCATTGGAATCGGTGCCGGGTCCAAATGTGATGGCCAAATTCTAGTAATACATGATTTACTTGGATTGAACCCTGAATTTACTCCAAAATTTGTCAAACGCTACGCTGATTTGTCAGATGTAATTCAAAATGTTGTCACCGAATTTATTGATGAAGTTCATAGCGAAGTGTTTCCGGGCCCAGAACATACTTATAATTTGAAAAAAGGGGCTCTCAAAAAGGTGAATCATGACCGCTGAGCTAAAACAAAAAACCGTCGTGGTTTCAACCATTGACGAAATAAAAAAATTAACTGATGCATTCCGTGGGGGAACTCTAGGCTTAGTGCCTACCATGGGATACTTGCACGATGGTCATATGAACCTGATAAAACAATCTCTAAATAAATGCGACCATACCGTGGTCAGTATTTTCATCAATCCCAGACAATTTAGTCCAAGTGAAGACATTGATATATATCCGAATAACTTGTCTGGAGATATAGAAAAACTTGAATCTATAGGAGTTGATGTGCTGTTTTACCCTAACAGGGACACCATATATCCTGAAGGATTTAAAACCAATATACAAGTTGATGGAATTACCCAGCATCTGTGTGGAAAAAGTCGGCCTGAATTATTTAAAGGAGTGGCAACTGTAGTTCTAAAATTGTTTAATATTGTTCGTCCACAACATGCATTTTTTGGCGAAAAAGATTGGCAACAACTTGCAGTCATTGAAACTATGGCCCGAGATTTAAATATAGATGTTCACATTCATCGGGTCCCATTAATCCGCGAGCCTGATGGTCTGGCCATGAGTTCGCGCAACAGCAACTTATCTCCTGAAGAAAGAAAGAAAGCTCTTTCTCTTTCAAGGGCATTAAATGATTCTAAAGAAAAAGTTAATAGAGGAATCACTTCTTCAAAGCAGTTGCGCCAAAATATAAAAAACATAATTGCCGCTGAACCTGGAACCCAAATCGATTACATTTCTATTTGCGATCCGATAAGCTTAGAAGAGAAAGAAGAAGTAAAAGACCGAACGTTGATTGCGTTGGCAGTAAAAATCGGGCCTGCCCGACTCATTGATAATTGCATTATAGGGGATTGAAATTGCAAAGAACAATGTTGAAATCCAAGCTGCACCGAGCCTCCGTGACAGCAACTGAAATTGATTATGAAGGCAGTATAGCCATTGACGAAGATTTACTTGAGCTCGTGGATATTCGCCCCTACGAACAGGTTCACATATATAATATCAACACTGGGAGTCGCTTCATCACTTATGTTATAACTGCCGAGCGAGGCTCTGGAACTTTTTCAATCAATGGAGCTGCGGCTCGCCTAGCTCAGATAAATGATCGCATCATTGTTGCGGCTTATGGTAACATAGATAGCGATAAGGAAAAATATCAGCCAAAAGTTATTCTCCTCGATGCATATAATAAGGTGGTTGAGGATTCCTAATTTTAAAAATCGGGCAATGGCCTAGTGTTATTATAAAATTACTCCAAATATAGAGGCTAAGTTGGCAGAAATATTTAATTACCTTGCAATCGGATTCATGCTATGGATGTGTATGGATTGCATTCAAAGACGCGAACATTTTGTTTGGATAATCATAATTATCTTGCTTCCGCCTGTTGGGGCAGTGGCATATTTTTTTGCAATCAAAAATCGAGCCAACAGCGTAGCTTCAACAGCAGATGGCACAATCATCCCCTTTGGCAAACCTGAAAAAAAAGAAATAGAAACCGAAGAAACCCTTCAGCTAAAAGAACTAATTGGCAAATATCAAAAAGCTTTTCACTATGAAAAACTTGGACAGGTTTATGTGGAGCAAAACAACTACGAATCTGCCATTGCTAATTTCGAAGAAGCCATCCAGCGCGATCCGGAAATGCTGGAAGCAAGATACGGGCTTGCAAAATGCCTGCATGGCCTGGAACGGTATGACGAAGCCTCTACTGTACTGGAAAAACTAACCTCTCTGGATAAAAAATATGACTACGGCAATGCTATTTTTGGACTCGCCGAATGCTATCGTTTAGGTGGAAATGATGAAAAAGCATTAGCTACGTACGGTGAAGTAATAAACTCATTCCATTTCTTCAAAGCTTATTATCATTATGCTCGTTTATTGGATAAAAATGGCAAAAAACAAGAAGCCATTGATAATATGAAAAGTATTGTCGGTTCCGCAAAAGACCTGCCGGATTATAAGTTAGAGAAAGAACGATTTTGGATTGATCAAGCCTATAAATATTTAAAAAAGAATGGCATCGAACTAGCTTAAAACCCCAAAACTGGCAGCAGAGCTTTATGACAATCCTCTCGGAAAATTTAAAAACTATCCGAAAAAAGCTCAAATGCACACAGGGGGCCTTGGCTGAAGTTCTGGGAATCGGATTTAGAACTTACGTCCGTTACGAAGCAGGTGAAAGAGATGCTCCGGTCTCTCTCCTAGTTAAACTGGCACGATTAGGAGAATTGTCTCTCGACCGTTTGCTAACGACAAAAGTTCTTCTCGAAGAGTTACAAACGCCCGATCAAAAAATATTACCAAGCTCAAAAGTTCCCCCGGAAGTGATTTGTGGTAACTTGGAAGAAGGGCGTCTAATGTTCAAAGGTCAGTTGGGCGACCACCTTATCAGCACAAAAAAAGGGGAGCAAAAACTCCTCATGCTGTTTCGTAAATTGAATACCAGTAACCAGAAAAAATTTTTACTCGATGCTGAATGGACCTACACAAATAATAGAAATTCGCTCCGCTATAGAAAACCCAAAAAAATTCCTCGTAAAGAAGAAAAAGCTAACACTGCTATCAAGCTTGGAAAACTGACAAAATCCATCAAAAAAATGACCGTCCGAGGCTAATCCACCACTTCCGATAGGAGTAAGGCAACATCCCAATATAGATAAAGTTTCTTAGACCTTGTGCCATTATTCGCACGCTCTTTGGGTCAAATTATGACTGGCCAATAAGTAAATTCGGCCAGCAAACCAAAATCACCTTCTACCAACTAAGAAAATTATTTTTAGCTGCCTTACACGGGAATAGTCTATTTCCGAAGTAATTTTTTAAGGATATCCTCCATACCGAACAGAAGGGAGATGGGTCTTCCGTGAGGACAGGTAAAGGGCATGCTGGTTTGTTCCAAATCAGAAATCAATTTACGGATCTGATCTAGGTTTAAGGGATGGTTGACTTTTATGGCATTGCGGCAAGACATCATAATAAGAACATCTTCATATTTTTCATGCAGAATATTTTCATTGCCTACTTTTGGAAGGAGTTCAATGGTATCTCGCAGTAGTTTTTCATTATTAATATTTTTTAAAATCGCCGGTACTGAGCGCAGTAGGAACTCGTTCTTGCCAAAATTTTCGAGCTCCAGTCCCAATTGTTTTAATCGATCGATATGCGAAGTCAATATTTCGGTTTCTGCAGGAGAAAATTCGACATTTAACGGAAATAGAAGTTTTTGCACTTCTATTTTTTTTTCTTTTGCTGCATCGCGGAATCTTTCATACAAGATCCTTTCGTGGGCGACATGCTGATCGATCACCAACAAGCCTTTTTTCCCTTGCATGATGATGAATGAACTATCCAACTGGCCCAAGGGTTCAAACTCGGAGTAAATCAGATTAGAAACTGGTATTGGAGGTTTGTCAAACCAGGTAGGAGATGTTGTAAAAGATCTAAATTCATGAGACACGCTCATTTTTCTGAAAGCTTCTGAAAGCTTCTCTTCTTGGGACGAAGAAATCACTTCTGGTTTACTCAACCATGAAGATAGTTTAGGTCTATTAATAGATGTTTCATTACTAGTATTTATACCTATATCATCGTAATCGGGCTGGGCGCCTTCGATCTGTGTCTGCAGATTTCTCTCAAGGGCTTCACGGATGCTGCGAGAGATGAATTGATGTACATCTTGCTGGAATGCAAATCGCACTTCCGCTTTTGAAGGATGAACATTCACATCCAATAATTTCGGGTTCATGGTCAAATATAAAAACAGTGCCGGATGTTGGCCTTTCGGCAATAAATGATTGTACCCTTGCTGGGTGCCGTGAAGAATTACTTTATCCCGAACGAAACGTCCGTTGACAAAACAATATTGTGCAGATCGATTTGAACGAGTGTAAACAGGATTAGAAACATAACCTTCTAATCGATAATCACCGGAACTTGATTTTACCTGCACCAGAGATTTGGCAAGATCTGTTCCAAAAAGTTCAGCTATCCGGTAATGAATTTGATCGGTCGGTAGAGTCTGTATTACCTCGCGTCCATTATGGGTTAATTGAAATTGAATAGATGGATAGGCCAGTGCCTGCTGAGTGACTACTTGCGTTATATGAGAAAATTCAGTTGAATCGCCTTTAAGGAATTTACTGCGCGCCGGGGTAACATAAAATAATTGGGCGACTTCTATGGTTGTTCCTTGAGGACAGGCAAAATCTTTTTCTTCTATAAGGTCTCCTCCCTCTACAATAATTAATTTTCCTCCCTGGTTTTCACTGCGCGCACTTGTGCAGCGGACTTTTGCTACCGAAGCAATGCTGGGTAAGGCTTCACCTCGAAATCCTAAAGACTGAATGGTTTCTAGGTCGCTAAGCTCAGAAATTTTGCTAGTGGCATGCCGGGAAAAGGCCGTTTTACATTCTTCAGGCAACATTCCCATGCCATTATCCATGACACGGATTTTCTTTTTTCCGCCTCCTTCAATATCAAGACGAATGAGGGTGGCATCTGCATCTATTGAGTTTTCTACTAACTCCTTAACCACAGAGGCAGGTCTTTCAACTACCTCCCCTGCCGCTATCTGGTTGGCTAGGTCATCAGAAAGCACACGTATTTGCGGTTTATTTATATCAGCAGATGTCAGCATAAAACTCCTTGCCAGCCTGACGCTCGTTATAAACTCATTAGCCTTTGTGCCCCAGAGGGGTAAAATTCGAAAGGAAAGCTCCTAATGAATTTCCATAAGGAATTCTAATTCGGACTTAAGTTTTTCGTTTTGTTTTGCGAGGGATTCTTTTGGTGCTGGCAATTGAATTGATGCCATCATTTCATTATAAATATTCTTTGTGTTAACTATACGGTCCCGCATCATCTGGACCAATTTGTCACATCCCCTTAGCTTTGCTGCAACGAGTAATCTTTCCATCCTGCCAGCTTCGCGATCAAGATTTCCCAAAAGTATATTGACATGGCGATTATATTTATCTATAGGCTGGTCGCTGTTAAGTGTCTTTTGCATATTCTTATGGACCACCATAGCCCTGTCCACAGGCGCTTTCATATTTCTTACAACTTCAGCACATTTTCCACTCATTTGCGCGTGAGCCATAGTCACAAAAAATAAAAACAAAAAAAACAGGGTTAAGGCTAATGAAATTCTTTTAATCTGTTGCAAAATGTCATCCAAAAAATTTTTATAAAATTTTTTGCCAACGTAATTATAATAGGCTCATAATATATCAGAAAATAAGATAAATGAGGTGCTAATATAAAACGACAATGCCGATATTGAAGGTATTGGTCCTACCCTTTTCATTAGCGAATTATATCGCTGGTTCCCATAAATATCAAAAATATGAAATTTTCAAAATATCTTCCTCACCTGGGTCTTATAGCATTAATCCTCTTTTTAATAACGGACACTTCTACCTTTATTAAGGATATATCTTCAAATACCGAAAAAAACTTAAAGCAAACTGAGGGAAGCTATAAAGAGGGCAGCCACAAAGAAGGTAGCAATGGTCAAGATATTTTCCAAAAAGACAAAGGGAAAAAGATGGGTATCTTCCACTATAACGAGGGCAACAAAAATTTTAAGGCGGGACAATATAAAGAAGCAATTATCAATTATAAAAAAGCACTCCACCACAATAAAAGTTTCAAAGAAGCCACAATAAACTTGAGCACGGCTTATATGAAAAATTCCAATTTCGAAGAGGCGTTAAAAACTCTGCAGAAGGGGATGGTGCTGGACTCCAAAAACCCACATATCCATTACAATTATGCCTGCTATTATTCTTTAACTGGACAACCTGAAGCTAGCCTGGAAAAGTTGAAAACAGCTATTCAATTTGGTTTTAACAATTTCAAACAGATTGAAATAGATCCTGATCTTGAAAAGCTTAGGCAATCGCCTGAGTTTAAACGTTGGACCCTCGTATCTAATATTTGAACTTTATTCAATGGGAATCAAGGCAATCTGGCCCGAAGGATTGATCTTTAATCCCACCTCTCCATTTAGCAATTTCAACATGGGTGCGCCGATGCACTCTTTTCTCCAGCCCTGCAGAAGAAAATTTTCATCCATATTCAATTTTTGACCAAAGTGGGTTGCAAAACAACGAATTCGCTTACGGTCGGCCAAGACACTGGGTTCTATTTTTAATTCTTCAGAACGAATTTGAACAAAAGCAGATAACAACTCCTCAATACCACGCGTAGTTGAATAACCATCAGTGTCTGCCAGCTCAGGTAATTCTGTTTCAGCCACTTCATTTCCTTTTTTTACCGCTTTTAAAATAGCAACCCCACTTTTGCCGGCTTCTTTATAGTGCAAGCCCCTAAGAGCTGAAAGTTCTTTAATGTCCTTTGGCATTTTTCTGGCGATTTCAAGCAACGTCTCGTCCCGAACAATGGATTTTGCCAAACGGTCTCGGGCGATAGCAACTTTTTCCCTCCAAGCAGCCAACTCTCTTAAAACAGCCAAGTTTCTACGGTTCAGGCTTCTTAAACTTTTAATTTTCAAAAATCGTGTTTGTGGGTCTGGTAAAGCAAACGTGGCAGGATCTTCCCAATTTTTCACCTCCCCAGCTACCCAGCTAATTCTTTTTAACTGCATCAGTCTCTCGAGGAGTTTTTCATAAGCCGGAAGGAGATAGCGTACGTCGTCTATAGCATATTTGATTTGATTCTCACTTAAAGGACGTCGGCACCAATCGGTATAAGTTTCAGACTTATGGATATGCTTGCCCAAAGCTTTTTGTATTAATTTTGCAAAAGAAATTTGCGACCCCCAACCCACAAGTGCAGCCGCAACTTGAGTATCAAAAACGGGTGGAATGACTTGTCCGCAAAGACGTACTAGAATCTCAAGGTCCTGACGTGCCGCGTGAAACACTTTTATTTTTTTGGGATCTTTTAAAATTTCTAATAACGGTGTTAAATCACTCAAAATAATTGGGTCAATCGCCGCAAATCCCTCTTTTCCACCAACCTGAATGAGCCCAATACGATGAAAATATGTCCTTTCACGAACAAATTCTGTGTCAACAGCAAGAACATCAGAAGATTGCAAACTTGCACAAAATACCTTTAATTGATCTGAAGATGTTATATACATAAATCCTTAATTTGTTTAACCAAATTTGGAACTCCATAGCCTGATAAAGTCTGGAATTATATGAAATTATTTCTTAAATGGGTAGGACTAATAATATTAAACCAACTGTGAATTAAAAAAGGCATAGCGATAATATCGCTATGCCTTTTTTAATAAATAGCTTATAGGGCTATCAAGTCACAAACTATTTTCTAATTTAAACCCGTCGTTATCATAATTCTGATTATCTGTATTTGCAGTGCCCTTTTCTTTATCCGTAAAATCTATCAACTTTTGTTCTCCCTCTTTCCAAAACCGGTTGCTCAGTTTTTTTGGGGACAATACCTTCTTGAGTTCACCTTTGGCATCGAAAACCTTCACCTCATAGAACATACCGTGCCGTGCCTCCTAAAAATGTTCTCAATATCTTGTTATTAAAGGCTATAATTAAACCTCCAAACAAGATCTATCCTGCAAAACACATTTAGCTTAAGTATAATTATTTATATTGTCAATAGAATAAGTCCATTTTTTTCAATGGTTAAACTCTAAACTGCAGCAATATTCTTATTTAATTACCATTTTGATCTATAGAAATGTAAAAAAACACAAAAATGAATAGCAAGTTTCTTTTTAAAAATTTAACTAAATAGGGTTCTAATCTTTCTAGCTTTTACTCTATAGTTTATTGATTTTAAACAATATTTTTTATATGAATTGAAATAATAATAGCCCCTCGTTTTTCATTGACTTTCACCATTTCATCCCCTATCTTTACAGTAGATTTGTGGAGCACCTAAGAAAATACTCTGTTCCGCCCCATCCACCCTTCTCCAATGAGAAGTAATGAGAATATTGGGAATAGACACATCCTCGCCTACAGGAAGTGTTGCTCTCGTAGACAATGACGATGTAATTTCTGAATCGTTGCTCAATAGTTCTCAGAATTATTCTGACAAACTATTAATAGAGATGGGTGCAGTATTCAATAGCTCTAAAACAAAATTAAACCAAATAGATGGGTTTGTGATAACTACAGGTCCAGGGTCATTCACCGGGCTTAGGGTAGGAATGAGTTTGCTTAAAGGATTGATCCTGGCAACCCAGAAACCATTTGCATCCGTGAATACTCTAGACGCTTATGCAGAAACGGTACAACCCGGACCATACGCTATATGCCCAGTATTAGATGCTAAGAAAAAAGAGGTCTATACTGCTTTGTACAATTCTAAAAACGGTTTATGCGTAAGAGAAACACCTGACCAAGCTATCACACCAAGGGAATTGTGCGATCAGATCAAGAAACCCACTGCATTTGTAGGGAATGGCTTAGTGGCCTACCGAGAACTCTTCTCATCTCGTCTTAGGAAAAAATATATGCATAACGTACCCATAAAAAAACTTACAGTGGCTGCCAGTGCAGTTTTAATCGCTTCTCGGGACTTTAAAAAAAACCTTCAAAACAATCTGGATTCCTTAACGATTAATTATATCCGGCCCTCAGAAGCAGAACTAAATTACAATAGGGCAGTATTATACAAATAAGGAGGCTATAAATGAATATCGACCCTGAATTACTCGAAAAAGTCCAAAAAGAAAATGAAGAATTTCGTGGACTTTATAGAGAGCACATCACACTTAAACAAAAAGTTGAGGAGTTCAATAAAATGAAAATCATTACTCCTGAACAAGAGTTTGAAAAGAAAAAGCACCAGAAACAAAAATTAAGTCTCAAGGATCGAATGGAAAAAATCTTAAGTGAGTATGAATCCAGTATCCATTAAACCAAATGCAAAAATAAATAAGAGATAAAACGGATTGGCTGGCGAGAAAAAGACTTAATGATTCAGGCGTTATCGCTGCCCTACTTGATTTCGCCCCAAATCTCGACTCGTGAATCGCCGTTAGACTTTTCTCCCTACAAAATGAACTGCAGATTTTTCCCGCGGGTACGCTCCCACCAACTGTGATAAAAACCTAAATGAAACCACCCTTTCCGCAGGCACCAAATCCCCTATGACTCCTACCAAAGTTTCGGCAAGATCACGTTTATCTCGCAAAATTTTCACTACCTTGTCGCAAAAAAATTGGTTGTAAATAAGTTTCTGTAAAATCCGACTCA
>Ga0315338_1004237_pt1 | contig 11579 bp, 10 predicted proteins | sample ASW8metaG_FD_204518 | JGI IMG/M metagenome (GOLD analysis project Ga0315338, IMG submission 204518) | Ammonia-oxidizing marine archaeal communities from Monterey Bay, California, United States - ASW #8 | ecosystem: Environmental > Aquatic > Marine > Coastal | place: USA: California | collected...
ACGCGAAGATCTTTTCTACGATGTTGAAAAAAACCTGTTTGTAAAAATAGAAATACCAAACGAGGCACACAAACCACCTAAAATTTTTAAACCAAAACCGTGGCCAGAATCTATAATGGATGAAAATAGTGATTTGACGACAGAACCACCGCAGGATAAAAAAAAAGAGGGGATTGTTGAGTTTCTCTACGATATTTTTCAGGAAAGCGAAAAAAAGCCTGAATCCTTACCTATTCCCGATGAAACGAATCCGTAATGAAAAAAATCTTTTATCTTCTGATTAGCGGATGGGTTCTTTATAGCCCTATACTTTCCAACGCCTCATTAATCGAAGAAAAAAAATGTGCGGCGTGCCATCGCCTATCCAAAATAGAAAATGAAAAAAAGGGACCGGATCTGTTCTATGCAGGCAACAAGTTTCAAAGTGGCTGGTTAGAGGAATATCTTCAAAATCCTGTGACCCTCCGAAAGACTGGGACTATCAACAACCCATATTTTCTAAAAGGGGAACTGCAAAACCTACAACAACATCCTATTCTTAATAAAAACGATGCAGTTAATATTACTCAGGAATTGATGGCAATTACTCTACCGGGTTTTCCTGAAGAACAAATTAATCCTTTAACTAAAGGCCAAATAGCTAAAACAAAATATGAGTTTGAACGAACTTTTGGCTGTATTTCTTGTCATCAAAGTATAAACCTAGCCGGTAAACCCCGTGGTGGTATTTCTGGTCCCTCATTGGTTAATGCGGGAAACCGGTTGAAGAAGAATTGGGTGGCAAATTGGCTTAAAAACCCAAAAATATTTTCTGATAAAAGCCGCATGCCAGTTTATAAAATGGATGATGAAACACGCTTACGATTTACACAATTCATCATGACGCTAAGAAAGGAAAACCTACGATAACCCATGATAAAAAATTTTCTTATTTCTATATTCAAATACGGCTTCTTGATCCTCGCATTGAGTATTTCAGGGTGTGGTGAAAAGCAGGCCGAAAAAACCCCAGCACCAAAAAAACCCCTGCTCCAAGGAGAATCGCAACCCCTCGAACTGAGTGATGAGGTAACCCACGAACCCGTTGTTGTAACTGCAAAAACTCGTGAAACCTACCAATGGTATTGTGCCCAATGTCATGGAGTCAAAGGTAAGGGAGATGGTATCAATGCAAAATTCTTAACCGTGCCGCCTAGAAATCATACTAAGGCGGAGTACTTGGAAACTCGAACAGACAAACAATTTTTTGAAGCCATTAAGTTTGGAGGATTATCTGTTGGACGAGCACCCTGTATGCCAGCATGGGGAAACACTCTGAACGATTCTACCATCTATGAACTTGTCCGCTATATTCGTGAATTATGCCAGTGCGAAGCTCTATAAGCCCTTCTAAAATTTCTTATTACTTTTGGTATAATAATTGTCTAGTGTAAATTTAGAATTTTGTAAAGGAACATAAAATGATTGAAGTTATTCCCTTCCACGGCCTATTGTACAATGTCGACATTACCGGCCCTCTCCATGGAGTGACGGCCCCTCCTTATGATGTGATTTCTCCTGATCAGCAGGAAGCCTTATACCAGAAAAATCCGCATAATGTGATTCGATTGATACTTGGAAAGGAATACGAAACAGACTCTGAAAGCGATAATCGCTACACTAGGTCTGCAAAAGTTTTTGAGGATTGGACAAATGAAGGCGTTTTAAAGAGAGACAATAAACCCGGCTTTTATCTTTACAGTCAGGAATATGAATTTGAAGGTGAAAAATTCTGCCGCGTTGGTTTTTTTGCGCGCGTTAAAGTGGAAGACTTCAGTGAAGGAAATATTTGTCCGCATGAATTCACACTCTCAAAAGCAAAAACCGACCGCACCAAACTTCTCAATACCTGCCATGCCAACTTTAGTCCTATCTTCGGATTGTATTCAGATCCGGAAGGAAATATAGATTCTTTTCTAAATACAGGAATAAAAACAAAACCTTTCTCGGTCATTGAAGATAGCCATGTGACCCATAAACTCTGGCGATTAGACAACCCTGATAAAAACCAAAAAATCAGCGACCTGATTCGTGATAAAAAAATCTATATTGCAGATGGGCACCATCGCTATGAAACAGCGTTGGCTTTCGCTAAAAAAAATAACGGCGCAGTACCGGACAGTTCTCACGTCATGATGTTTTTGACCAATATGGACTCAGGGTCAATGTCAATTTTTCCAATTCACCGTGTAGTAAAAAACCCGACTCCGTTTGACCGGGAAATATTTTTGAAACAAGTGAGCAAATATTTCGATGTCATCCCTTGGACAACCGAGGTAAATGCGGCAGAAATAAAGTCCCGCTTACATAAAATTGGAAAAGATCGCATTACCTTTTGTGCTTATATGGGAAAAGGTAAAACTTATACCTTAATTGCCAATGATCCAAAAAATATTCTGCCTTTACTGGATAAAAATGAGCCTCAGAATCTGCAAGTTCTAGACGTTATGCAATTGCATGCTATTATTTTGCGAGAAATTTTGAAAATTGATACCCGAGAAAAAGCAGGTCAGCAGTTTGTTTCGTATAAAGTGAACTCCCAAGAGGCCATGGGTTTGGTCGATGCAGGAGAATATGACGTTACCTTTTTTATGAATCCCACACAAATTGATGAGGTACGTCGTTTAGCAGGAATGGGAATCCGCCTTCCACAGAAAGCTACATTTTTTTATCCCAAGCTGCTATCGGGTCTTGTTATAAACAAGTTTGAGAAATAGCAGTTTGACTAAAATACGTCCATGAAAGTAATAAACACAGAGTTTGTGACCGGCGCTGTTTCCTCAAAACAATATCCTAAAGAGGCTTTCCCTGAGTTTGCCTTTGTTGGCAGATCGAATGTCGGAAAATCTTCACTGATTCGATCTCTTTTAAATCGTAAAAAACTTGTTCGCATCAGCTCCACACCTGGTAAAACTAGGGAAATAAATTTTTTCAGAATTAATGAAAAATTGATGTTTGCTGACCTTCCTGGCTATGGATTTGCACGGATCACCCCGGATCTTCAAAAAAAATGGAAACAAATGATCGAGGAATATCTTATTAACCGCGAACCTTTGATAGCAATCGTGTTTATTGTCGACATTCGGCGCAAACCCACAGAGCTCGACCTAACTCTAAAAGAATGGCTGGAGGAACTTGGTAGAAATTACATCCTTGTTATTACCAAATCGGACAAGCTATCAGGAACGGAGCGTAGTAAGCAAACCAAAATAATCCAATCTGCATTTATGGGGAGAAATGCCCTTGCAGCAGTTACTTATTCAAGTAAAAATCATTTGGGAAGACAAAAACTTTGGAGTGAACTACAAAAGTTAGCTTCAGAAAAGGGGGATCAAACTTCTGTGGGGATATAAGCCTAAAAAGTAAATCTGTATTTTTCGAACAAATCCATCGTCACAACATCTTCGCCAGCCTTGGTCACTTCCTGTTCTATCCGCTTCACAGCCATGTTTCGGATAAAAGGAATAGGAATACGCGATACTTTGTCCAACGCATCACCTTCCCATTTCATTGACACCTGAACAGGTTCTTCTTTTTGTTTTTCAATTTGTTCATCCTGTTTCAGATCTTCTTCTGTCACTTCCATGCCCATTGCTTGCTTTGCAGAAGAGGGCATAATGTTTGTAAAAACCTCATCAATGATATCGGGAGTTATCATTTTATCTCCTCTTTCTCTGGCTCGTCCTTCAATTGTTTGCTTGGCCATACCGAGGACAAAGGGAGGCACCTTTTCCATTTTTTCCTTGGCTTCTTTACTCCAAGGAATTCCTGATGTTGGAGTCTCTTCCATATAACTCTTGAATTTTTCTACGATGTCGTCTTTTTTTTCTGTGCGCATTGAGAGAAAATCTTCAATCTCTTCAATTACTTCTACCTTGCGCGGACTTTCTCGCATTTTTTCCTTAGCCACATCAAAAGCATCCATCGTTAACTCTTCAAAACCAAAACCCTTGACCCGCTTGGATACTAACATCATGGACTCGTTGCGGATTTCTGTTAGAAAATCAGAGGTTACAATTTTAAAACCGCGTTTCACGCAACGCTGCACCATAAGCTTCCGAATACCGGGGCGAACAAATTCCGGAGCATGTTTCACACGTTCCCAAGCTTCCTCAGCCCAAACCACACCATTTTCTTTGGCGTAAGGATGGTCGGCATCTGTGACCTTTATTTCTTGCGTTCCCATTTAAAGAACCTCTTCATTTATTATTATCAAAAACACAGATATTTATAAAAATTACTTGAAGCTTTGGTCATTGTCAATTAATTTAAAGCTTTTCCAATGTATGCCACTAAAAAAGGTGTATTGCCAAAAAGAATCTAGCTCATTCTTGGTTTTTCACATAAAATCCAGTTCGGATTTGAACTGAAAGATATTTAAACATGCAACGCTCTCCCATAGTCTATTTTTTGTTTTTCATGTCAGGAATTACGGCTCTGATTTATGAAATCGTATGGACTCGAATGCTCACCCTTGTTTTTGGGCACACCGTTTTTTCAGTCTCTGTAGTACTTGCCGCGTTTATGGCAGGTCTGGGCTTCGGCAGTTATCTCTTTGGCTATGCGGTCGACAAGTTATCTGCAAATAGCATAGATTCTTCTTCCACGGCACTTCAACTGTACGGCTGGATAGAAATAATTATATTTGCCAGCGGTGCCGTACTTTCCCTTCTGTTTGCTAACTTTGCTGAAATTTACTCCTTATTCCACAGTGCTGTTCCAGAATCCCCAACTATACAAAATTTATTAAAAGTTATTTTTTCATTCACATTGATATTAGTTCCCACAACATTTATGGGAGCAACTCTTCCCCTAATAAGCAAATATTGCGTGATGGATAATAAACGCATAGGAACACAAGTCAGCTTACTTTATGCCCTTAACACCTTAGGCGCAGCCTCTGGTTGCATGATTACAGGATTTTTTTTGATGGGAACATTCGGGGTTTTGCAAACCGTTTTGATGGCCACCGCTTGTAACCTTTTTATTGGAATTAGTGCATTAAGCATTTACAAAGAAAACGGAGGTACTATTAAGTTTAGCCTTCCAACGATCAATTTTCCAAAATTGCGTTGGAGCCCAGAGCAAAAATTTTGGATGGGAATCAGTTTTATTTGCGGTTTTACTGCTCTTGCCTATGAAGTTTTATGGACGCGGCTTTTGGTGTTCAGCATCGCCAGTACGGTCTACTCATTTAGTATGATGCTTACTGTCTTTTTATTTGGTATTTTTCTGGGAAGCCTTTTACTAATTCCGCTTTTGTCAAAGATCAAAAACTTGCGCACCATCCTCATTGTCTTACAAGGTGGAGTGGGAATTTATATTATTTGCTCCATTTATGGATTAGAGTCCATTCTTTCTCCACCTTGGAACGCATACAACCTGGGCAATCCTGTTGCTGCCTTTTGGAACTATTTTAGAGATTCAGCGGCTCTAATGTTGATTCCCACTTTGCTTCTTGGAATGTGTTTTCCATTGCTAATTCAACTGATATCGGAAAAACATGAAAATATTGGACAAGCAACTGGGCAGGTTTATGCTGCAAATACCATGGGTGCTATTCTTGGCTCTCTTTTTTCCGGTTTTCTTTTCCTGCCCCACTTTGGCAGCCAAGCCAGCCTCACTCTTCTCGCAACTATCAATTTATTAACTATGATTCTTTTGTTCCGCACGGGGGATTATTTGACCCCAACTGTCAAAAAAATCATGACCGTGGTATTTGCTTCCCTTATCCTTTTTATAAACATGGCTATTCCAAATGATGCAATGAATTCCTTCTTCATGCGGGATAGTGCCGGTAAGCGAAATATAAATAAACTGATTTATTTTGAAGAAGGCTTATCCGATACCGTTGCAGTTTTCAAGGACGAATATGGAGTGCTAGATCCTTCAGCGAAACGGTTGATCACTAATGGAATTTCCATGTCGGCTTCCAACATGATCGCTACTCGTTACATGAAACTTTTTGCACATGTCCCTATTCTTCTTGTGGACAAACCCGATGATGTTCTCGTGGTCTGTTTTGGAACAGGTCAGACTACAGGTGCAGCCGGCATCCATCCTCGGGTAAAAACAGTCGATAGCCTGGAACTATCTTCCAGTGTCATCAACGCAGGAAAAATGTTTGCAGATCAGAATCATGATGTTCTCTCCAATCCTAAAGTGAATTTTATTATTCAGGATGGTCGGAATCATTTATTAACGACCCGCAAACTCTATGACGTAATCACATCTGAACCGCCCCCACCGCGCACTGCCTTTACGGTCAACCTGTATACACAGGAATATTATGAATTACAGAAAAGCAAACTTAAATCTGGCGGTATCGCAGCACAATGGATTCCCTTGCACAGCCAAGGAGAAAAAGAAGTTGCCATGCACTTCAAAACTTTTCAGTCTGTTTTTCCCTATACTATGGGTTGGCTTTCTGTCGCAAACGAAATCCTCATTATCGGCTCTGATCAACCCATTAAGATCGATTTCAATAAATTAAACGAACGTCTGCAAGAACCAGAAATTAAAAAAGCGCTGAAGGATATTGAAATTCCCGACATCTTTTCTTTCCTGAGCAACATCTGGCTACTCAACGAACAGGTGGTCAAACTTGGGGAAGGTTATCCTCTTATTACTGACAATCACCCGGCCATTGAATTTTATCTTGAATTGGGAAACGTGATTGGCATACCCGGGCAAGAAAGGTATGTATTCAATCGCGCAAGGTTTGATGATGTCGCAAAGCAAATAACAAACCTATCAGAAGAAAATCGACAAAAATTGAAAATTTATTATGATGCAATGGACCTCTACCAGCGCGGGGTCATGTATGGCAACCGCGGTCAGCTTTTAAAGGCCATGAATCTTGTAGAAGACGACGACCTCTTCCGATACCACCTTCAGGCTGACCGAAAACAAATGCAACGTTTGGCCCAACTCATCGAAGAAGAACCGGATAATCTACAGTACATGCTCAACTTGGCTCACAGTTTTTACCAGATCGGCAACTATGAACAAAGTATGGAGATTCTTCAAGTAGTTTTAGAAAAAAATCCTAATCTGAGTTTCGCCAGCCTTTATATGGGATACAATCTGCTGGAATCAGGAAAAAAAGAAGAGGCTCTTATCTTCTTTCAAAACACCGCCAAAAATGATCCTCAGCAAATAAGTACCGTTATGAGAGAGATCGGGCTGGTCAGTCTATTAAAAGAAGTAGAAAAAAATCCGCAAGACCCAATTCTACTAAGATCTCTTGCAGAGTTCTACAATTTAAAAAAGGAGTATCTGAAATCTTTGGAATATTCCCTTCCCTTGCTGCAGGAAGACCAGATGAACTTGAAGGTATTGCAGAGTATTGTAAAAAGCTATCGTGGATTGGGAGAAGCAAAAGAAGTTCTAATGTATGGAGGCCGCTATAACCTAATCGATCCCGATGAAATTCATCTGCAATTTATAATGGCAGAAATTTTCGCCCTTCTAAATAAATGCACCAAGGCACTCCCTCTTCTGGAAAAGATTATTAAAAAAGACGACTCCTATCGAAATGCCTGGGAATTGAGAAAATCCTGCCAAAACAAATCGCTAACATAAACCCCACCCATAAACGAGGACAAATTTTCTATTTAAAGAGTAGTTTTTAAAAATCCGTTTTTTATCCAAAACATAACAATTGAAACTCAGATGAATCCTTCAATCAATTCCTAACGCAAACTTTCTGAAAAACCTATAAATGCCGTATGCGAAGTTAAGCAGCTTGTTTTTTAACCAAGCTTTCCTATCAAATAATCGGTGGTGAGTATCGAATAACAATTTAGGAATCTCCAGTCTTTCCGGGCATCGGGGAAGGCAATCTCCACACTCGGTGCACCTTGATGCAAAGTTTCCCGGGAACCAATGGCCCTCTCCCTCAAACATGTTGTAACGAAATTTTCCATAGTCTTCCATATCATAAGCTTGCAACAAGTTTCTAAAACGTAACACTTCAGGAATGTTTATTTCCTCAGGGCAAGGCAAGCATTCATTGCAAAGGGTACAAAGTTCTGCCACTTCATTTAATCGACCGTCCATCTGCCCACGAATTTTTTGCTCTTGATCAACATAAATTTGCTCTTCATTTAAAATTGAAAGATTCTGTGAAAAATGTTCCAGTTCATGGATTCCCATGCTTAGAGTGGTGATTTCAGGATGCTCAAGACAGAACCGACCATTGAACTGAATTGCCGTCATGGGTGCACAGGTTTCCCTAACAATGACTGAAGGCTTCCAAAGCATTCCTCCCTTTTCATTCGGGGAAATAATGAAAACACCAATATCCTTTTTCCCAGCTAATTGAACCGCCGAAAGATTGCGCTGAAAAAAATAATAGTAATGGAGATTTACGAAGCTGAATAAATCAGTATTTAAGGCTCGCAAAATTATATCCAGCGGAGCGTGTGTGGAAAACCCAATGTGACGCACCAGGCCTTCTTCCTTCATTCGATGCAAAACTTCTACGGGTCCCCCTGGCTTGATAGCCGCTCGCAATCTTTCTTCATTATTAATTCCATGCCAGCCGTAAAAATCGATGAAATCCAGTTTCAAGCTGGTTAATTGTTCCTCTACCAAGGCCCGAGTTTCATCTCCTGTCATCGGTGCGCCTTTTGTCATCATTTTGAATTGGTCGCGCGGCACCCCTAATTCTTTTAGGGAAATTCCATAAAGGTTTTCACTCTTCATATACCCATAGGCTGTTTCTATATGATTGATGCCGACATCGAACGCCTTCTTTGTGATTTCGATACAATTTTTAATGGATTCAGCAGGAAGATGATTTCGTGGCGGATTCCAACCATGCTTGAAACGCATGCCACCAAGGGTAATTACAGAGATTTTTTCGTTGGTCTTACCAAAGCGACGGTATTCCATCCAGAAATTATGGAGGAGCCATCCAAAGGAAGCAAGAAAATCCTTGAGACAACAACCAAATTCCAATATTCTATTTTAGAACAATAAGTTATATTAAAAAATGGCAGAGTTTGGCTTTATCCATTTGTTCTTTGCTTCTATTAAAACAATATTTTTTCAATACTTCGTTAATTAAATTAGGTAACGATTTTTCAAACTCGTTAGGATCCACAACAATGCGCTGGTTAGAAAATATCAACAGAGGAATCATTGGAGGACAGCTCAGTGGTTGAGGTATTGATAGGATTGGTCGTTGTTGCAGTTATTTTGATATGGATACTGCTTAGGAAAAATAATTCGAAAATAGAGGACCAGAGCATTCTCTTGATCCAGGAACAGTTGAGTAAAGTGGTTGAAACCTTGGATAAAAAACTGGGTGAATCGAATGAATCGATGAGAAGTCAAATCGGTGAATCCAACAAGCTCATCAAGGATATCACTCAGCAACTTACCAAAGTCAATGAGACCAATAAACAAGTCATCGATGTAACTAATCAACTCAAAACCATCCAGAATATCCTGATGAATCCAAAACAACGCGGTGTGCTTGGGGAGTTTTTTCTGGAAACGGTCTTAAAAAATGTTTTACCTCCAGAGCACTATTCCTTGCAGTACAAATTCAATGACGGAGATACAGCAGACGCTGTGATATTTTTTGGAAAAGTCGATGGACAAACCATTCTTCCGATTGATTCAAAGTTTCCCATGGAAAACTATAACCGACTGATAGAAGAAAAAACAAAAGCCGAACAAGATAGATTGGCAAGGGCATTCATCCAAGACGTAAAAGAACGAATACTGGAAACATCTAAGTACGTCCGCCCGAATGAAAATACTCTCGATTTTGCATTCATGTTTATCCCGTCCGAAACCATTTTCTATGACTTGTTATCTAATTCTATCGGGTCTGTGAAGGCCTCCTCACGTGATCTGGTTGAATATGCCTTTGAGAAGAAAGTAATTATTGTCTCACCAACCTCATTCATGGCCTATCTACAAACTGTAATCCAGGGATTTCGGGCATTAAAAATAGAGGCTTCGGCTAAAGAAATCATAGCAAGAGTAGAAGAACTCGGGAAACATTTAGGGAATTATGATCAATATATGGGAAAACTTGGTAACTCTCTCAGCACAACGGTAAACCATTACAATACGGCTCATAAGGAATTGAATAAATTGGATAAGGATGTTTTGCAAATTACTGACAAACCAATCGGAATAGAACCTATATCTCTTGAAAAGCCTAATCGTACCGACTGAATCATTAGCTAACAACTTAAATGGTAGTTATGGTTTCGCACAAACAAAAGTATAGTCAGAGAAAATACCCATGGCGGAATAAAATAACAACCAAAAGTATGGTCAGAGAAAGTATCCATATTACTAAATAAGTCGTCATCGATTGTGTGGCTTTTTGTTTTTCTAACCAGCTCCGAGGTTTAATGCCTCTTAACAGAAACACCATTTTTGCCGCCAGATTCACGCAAACAATATTTACCGCAAGCAATATGGCTGCACCAATTGCAAGCTGAGCATGTCCCGCACCCAGCATGATTCCAAGAGTAGCAGTGGGAGGCAATAACGCAACCGCTACCATCACCCCTACCAGCACACTGGAAAGTCCCGTTGTCAAAGAAAGCACTGCAGCTGCACCAGAAGCCAATGCCAAGGCAATCGAATCCAATCCCACATCTGTTCGTGCCATAAGTTCCGGACTATCTAAATTCATGGGATGGTAAAATCCAACACATATAGAAAGAAATAATGCCAATCCAATTCCCATCACCATTGTTTTAAAAGCCTTCCACATGAGCGGCATATCACCCAATGCCGCTCCCAAAGCCAAGGCAATATTTGGCCCCAAAAGAGGAGCAATAACCATCGCACCGATGACCACCGCAACATTATTTTCCAACAAGCCAATTGAAACAACGACGGTCGATAAAAAAACTAACAGCAAATAAGTAGAGTCGAGCCTAGTATTTTTTTCTATTTCGTTATAAAGCTCTTCGCGGGTGGTACTGGACTTATCTGAAGAATCTTTTGCATTCGGGGCCGGTTCCTTTCTTGGTAGCGAGGCCTCTACCGCCATAACAAGGATTTTTGAATGGTCATCGCCGCGAAATAATCCCTGCAGAGCATCTAGCACAGATTGTCGCTGTTCATCGCTAACCAATGCACGGACCCTTTTTTTCTTCTTATCCTCGTCAACATTCACCCAAAGAATTTCAGAATCGTGCCGGGTAATAATACTTTCCACAGCAGAAAAGTTTTCAATAGGCGTTACGATTTCAATTATTTTCATATTATGCGTCGCTCAGCCGCAGGAAATTAATCAGAGGACTAACGAATTAAAGTAGAAGCCAAACAGTATTTAACTATTTATGTTTATCTATTCATTGAGTCCAGCATTACGCTAGCTAGATCATCTTTTTGGTGGCAAGGTTTGCGATATTACGCAGGACCTGCTCATTACATTGGGTGCAGAAATAACCTTCGCCGGAAGAAATCCAGCACTCATCTTCAACCCACTCCCGGGCGTCTTCTTTGTCTTCGCAAAATTCACCCTGCTGGGCACAATCTTCAGCAATTTTTATTTGACA
>Ga0315338_1004239_pt1 | contig 11573 bp, 9 predicted proteins | sample ASW8metaG_FD_204518 | JGI IMG/M metagenome (GOLD analysis project Ga0315338, IMG submission 204518) | Ammonia-oxidizing marine archaeal communities from Monterey Bay, California, United States - ASW #8 | ecosystem: Environmental > Aquatic > Marine > Coastal | place: USA: California | collected...
TCGGAAGAACCTACGGGGACGAGGCATCGAACTTCAGTTCGAACTTTCCGAGCAGGACTCGTCGAGCAACACGATCGCAGTGGATGAGAGTGGAAGGCCACAGCGGGACGCAGCTGGACAGATCGTCTTTCGCCCCGGAGGGCACGGCGCGCTCCTTGCTAATCTGCATCAGACCGAGGGCGACCTCGTGCTCGTCAAGAATATCGACAATGTGGCGTCTGAAAGATGGACCAAGGGTGACTTCCGAACGAAGCGGATTCTCGGCGGGCTACTCTCGAAGTTGACTCACGATGTCCGTGAGTGGGTCGAACGCCTCGAAGCCACCGATGACGTCGAAGTGCTGGCCGAGATAGAAGGGCTCTGGCGAACTACTTTTTCGCGTCTGGCGCCAACGGTATGGGACACGTTCGACTTCGCCGCTCGAAAGGAGGCCCTGCTCGACGCTATCGACCGTCCGATCCGCGTCTGCGCAATGGTCATCAATCAGGGCGAGCCTGGCGGCGGTCCGTTTTGGGTGCGACATCCGGACGGGAGTGCCTCTATTCAGATCGTCGAGCTATCTCAGGTCGATCAGAGTGATCCCCGTAATCGTGAGATCCTCGCAGAAGCGACTCACTTCAATCCGGTCGACATGGCAGTTGCCCTCCGCGACGTGCGAGGAATCGCCCACGATCTGTCTTGTTTCGTCGATGAAGAGACCGGCCTGATTTCAGAAAAACACGAGCAGGGGCAGATGGTCCGTGCGCTCGAGCTGCCCGGCCTCTGGAATGGATCGATGGCGGGCTGGAACACTGTCTTTGTCGAAGCACCGATCGAGACGTTCAATCCCGTCAAGACAGTCGTGGATCTACTTCGTCCGGCCCACCAATAGATGAGAATTCTGCCGCGGAGTGGCGAGCTTAGGCGGCCTTCCGCTTCGCCGCGAGCTTGAGGAGAGACTGGACGGAGCGAATTCGCTCGTCGATCGCTGCGAGTTCCTTCGTCGTCTGGAACGCGTGGCGTTTCTTCTCGTCCGTGCGCCGGGTTCGTTCCGCATCAGCCCGTTGGATATCCTCGGTAATTCCATCGGAAACTGCCTGAGCGAGTTCGCACTTCACGCGCATCTGTCCGGCAAGCTCTGGACTCAGCGCGCTGGCTCGGTTGAAGGCTTCCACGAAGTCACGGTAGTCCTCCCTCGCCTTTTTTTGTTTCTTCTGGAGCGCTCCAAGAGCCTTCATGAGTTGGGCAAGGGTTCGAGTTAGCTCACGTTGTTTACTCGTCGCCTCCATGTGCATCGCTTTGCGCTCCCGGGCGAGCCTTCGATGGACATAGGCTGGAGACCGATCGCTCAACACATCCATGACCAATTCGGATAGTTTCGCCGCGCCAACGGGCTTGGCCAGGAACGCCAAGGGAGGGACGGGCAACTCTGAGGCACCCGAGACACGTTCCGCCGTTGGGCTCGAGGTCATGATGAGTGCGGGGACGCGACACCATTGGGCTTGTTGTTGAAGGCGATGGAGCAAATCGATGCCGTCAATTTTTCCTGGCCCGCAGATGTCCGTGAGGATCAGGGCAGGGGGGGTGAGCTCGGCAGAAGCTTCGATCATGTCTTCAGGGCTGACCATTTGCACGACAGTGGCGCCGAGTTTTTCGAGGATTTTCGTGTACCGTTTTGCCTCGATCGGCTCGTCTTCGACTAGAACGATCGTCCGTCCGGCAAGTGCTGTCGGCAGGAGGCCGCCCGTGACGGAACTCTTGCCGTTCGTCGCTGCGTTGTTCTTTGTCATTCGGGTCGTGTGCCCCAGGTTTGTTGAAGGGTTCTCTTACAGTTACGGCGCAGATCAGGGGGGACTTGAGGGGCGTGCGTCACGACGAAGCGCAATCTGAGGGGAAGTTTCTGCCTCGTTGGGTCGTTTGACCGGAGGTCATGCTGGCCCGTTATCGAAGCCGATCAATCTCACCTCCGAGACCATCTCGATTCCGGTCCGAGCCCGAACTGTTTCGGCAATCAGATCCATGAGGGCAATGACGTCCGCCGCGCGGGCAGCTCCGAGATTGACGATGTAGTTTCCGTGAGCGGGCGAGATCTGGGCGTCTCCGATTCGCGTTCCTCGCAGCCCCATTTCTTCGACCAGTTTCCCCGAGTGCTGCCCCGGGGGATTCTTGAAAACCGATCCGCAGGAAAGTCCAACTGGACTGCGTGACTTGCGAGTCCTCGAGATCTCCTCGAGACGGCGTTTCAGATCCTCTGGGTCCGAGGACGAAAGAGACACCGAAACGGCCACAACGAGGCTCTGAGCGGCCCGAGGGTCGCTCTTGAAGCGGCTCGTTCGGTACCCGAACTCGCACTCATCTTTCGTCCAGGTGCGCAATCCTTGCTCCAGATCGAAGGTCAGAGCTTCGAGGACGACATCAGCGATCTCTCCACCATAAGCTCCCGCGTTTCCAACGAGGGCGCCCCCGACCGTCCCGGGAATGCCCTCAGCCCACTCCAGTCCGGCCCATCCCATCCGGGCATATCGCCGGCTTACGCTGGAAAGAAGAGCGCGCGAACCCAAACGGAGGTGCGCCCGCGTGGAGGACTCGTCCTGTTGGAGTTTCTCACTCCGATCGAGGTACCGAATCGCGAGTCCGTGGAATCCCTTATCCGAGATCAGCATGTTGCTCGCCCCACCCAGGAAGAGGAGGGGGAGATCGCGCTCTTCGGCGAAGCGCAGACCCACGGCGAGTTCTTCGGTGTTTGCCGGCTCACAATAGTATCGAGCCGGTCCTCCTATCCTCCAGGTCGTAAGGGGGGCGAGGAGATGATCCCGTTCGATTTTCATAGGCGAAGGCCCTCGTCTCGACCCTCGCTGTCTGGCAGAATTAAAGCATGCATTCGGGCAGTGTACTCCCCTGACCGACTCTGGGCGAGCCGCCCCGAACTCCTGATTGAGAGCGAGGAATCCAATGGACACTGGGCACCTTACAGAAACGTGTGAAAGTTTCTGGAACCACATTCGAACGGGGGAGCCTCCCGCCTCGGAAGTCTTTCATCCGGAGTTCGAATTGCGGGGATTTCCCGGGCCCGATCCGCAGGCCCGCTTCATGCGCTATGTCGAGGAGGCGCCCTCCGGGGAGCCGATGGAGGGGGCGACGGAGCCAGCCAAGGCTTCGCCGAAAGCGGGAATGGAATACCTCTGCCGATTCTTCGGCGAAGGAAAGGGCCTGACAAATCTCGTCTACCATGTCGATGGTACACAGGAATTCGGCCAGCTCGGAGTCGTGCAGCTGCGATGGGTCGCGGAGTATGGCCTCGGTGAAAACGGCTCTCCTCGGTACGTCTCGGGTCGGGTCACTCTCTCGTTCACTCGGGAAGAGGCTGTACCTTGGCGACTCCGAGGATGGCTCGGGTCGCGCGGCCCTCATCATGCGGTCGGCGCAAACCGTCGCGCGGAGGATGTGCAGTCCATCCGCGAGCAGATCCTGCGGGTCTTCGAAGCGTATCGGCAAAAGGATCTCGCCATGCTTCGGCGGACCCATACTGCGGACTGGCGGGGCTTCAGCGTTTCTTCCACGACGGTGGGGCGAGGGATAGAAGCCTACATCCAAGCGGCGGAGGGAGCGATGATCTCGGCACAATTCGAGGAATATCGGATCCTCGATCTCGACGCCGTCTTCTACGGCGAAATGGCGATCGTTCCTTACGTGGCTCGCATCGCCGGGCGGGATCGACAGGGAAAGGTACAGGCCTATCGGATGCGCGTACTCGATGTTTACCTGCGGGAGCCGTCGGGTTGGAACCAGGTCGCCACGAATGCCACCCTCCATCCGGAGGAGCGATTGGGTGGGTGAATCGAAGTCGAAAGGGATGGTGCCGGAGGTGGGAATCGAACCCACACGAGATCGCTCTCACTGGATTTTGAGTCCAGCGTGTCTACCAATTCCACCACTCCGGCGTCATGGACCAGAAAGATAACCGAACCGGGAGTTCGTGCCTACCCGGGGGTTGGAAGAAACCAACCGAATCCATACTTGACCGAACTCTTAGCCGCAGCTAAGGTTTGTAGCTGCTTGGGGCTATAGCTCAGTTGGGAGAGCGCATGACTGGCAGTCATGAGGTCGTCAGTTCGATCCTGACTAGCTCCACATAGAATGAAAAACGCTCGTGCCCTCTTCAGGTCACGAGCGTTTTTTGTTGAGGCAAAACCTCTCGGATTGTTCGGCTTTAGTCGAGTTGTGCTCGCTCGGTCACGACTCGCGTGACGAGGCCGTATTCAGCTGCTTCAGCGGCCGACATCCAGAAGTCGCGATCCGCGTCATCGGTAACCTGGTCGAGAGTCTTACCGGTCGTTTCAGCGACGATCTCGTTGTACTTGTCACGAAGACGAAGAATCTCTCGCGAGGCAATCTCCAGATCCGAGGCCTGACCGAAACTCGCCGAACTCGGTTGGTGGAGAAGAAAGCGAGAACAGGGAAGGCTGAAACGCTGGCCTTTGTCGCCGGCCAGGAAAACCATGACTCCGGCGGAGGCACAGAGTCCGGCCACGATCGTCCGAATGGGACAACTGACGAAGCGGAGCATGTCATACATTCCAAATCCGGCATCCGCCTCACCTCCCGGTGAGTTCACGACCACAGTAATGGCCTTTTTTGGATCATCCTTTTCCAGCATGATGACCTGCTGGTAAACCGTCTTGGCGAGTTCACTCGAGATCGGTTCGGAGACGAGGATCGTCCGCGCCTTGAGGAACTTCTCAGCCATGCCGGGCTCATCAGGTTTCTTTGGGGACTCGTCGTCCTCTTCGAGATCATCATCATCGTCATCATCGAATCGGACGGGCCAAAGCATGGACATAGCGCCTCCTTGCAGCATTCTCGTTAGGACCAGGTGACTCTCACACCTGGGTTTGATTCTCCATCGACGGATTCGATTGCACTCTTGAACCTCAGAACGCCCGCGATGCTCCTTGGAAAATTTTTCCGCCCACGACGAGCGGCTCGTTGCAGTCTAGGGAGCGTTATCTCCCTCGACAAGTGGCCTCGAGTTGCGAAGGAACTTGGCGTAGTGGAGGGGACGGCCTTCCTGGGCGTACTTGATCGCGTAGCTCGTGGGGAGCCGGTCCAGAGCATCGCCTGGCCACGCCACCTGTTCGAAAGCGCCCGTGGCGAGGACGTCGAGCACTGCCTGTTCGAAGTACGGTCCGACGTCCGATCCAAGCCGAAATGGTTGTCCATTCGGGAGCACCTCCGCAATGAGCCGAAAAAGCGTCGGCTGGAGGAGCCTGCGGCGGGCGTGTCGCGCTTTGGGCCACGGGTCGGGGAAGTAGACGTGCACGGCGTCAAGGGATCTGGGTGGCGTCCAGCGGCTCAGAACGTCAAAGGCGTCGCCATTGAGCATGCGGATCGATGTGTGACCCGCCTTATGAATTCGATCCACAGCGCGTCGAAAGTACTTTCCCGCCTTTTCTACCCCGATGTAATTCGTCTCCGGATTCTGTTCTGCAGCCCGGACGAGGAAAAGGCCCTTGCCGCATCCAATCTCCATCTCGACTGGCCCGGATCGGCCAAAGAGATCTTTGAACTCGAAGGGCGGTTCGAGCTCTTCGGTCCGCACGACGAAGGGGATTTCCCGAAGGGGAATTGTCAGTTGCACTCGAGTCATCGGGGGAATCTAGCACAGCTAAACTCCAAAAAAAGAGGAGCAAGTCGGGGGCTCCGACGGCCGTGGCCGCGGTATCCACCCTAATTTGCTGCGAAATAGAGACTTGCGCGCATGTCATGAATTCACGCGGCACCTGCGGTACCACCCGGACCATCAAACCGGACACCGAGCTGCCACTCTCGCGCCTTGCAAATTATCGTGTGGCAATGCTTTATGGGGAGGCGCTCGACTTCCGGCCCATTTGGCACAGGCATTGTCTGTCTCTTCAGCAGGGGTTGAGACATGGATCGACAGGCGAGTTTGGAAGCCTGCGATCATCTTCTAGCCTAAGGGGGGCAGGATGAAGAAGTGGTTTGGAATCCCCGGCACTTTGGTAGCATTTCTTGTTCTCTCGACCGGAACGGTCTCGGCCGGCCCCAACGCAGATGGCGTACTCCTTCTCCATGTTGAGCCGGCCGTCGAAGGCTCAAGTTTTGACTACTGCGGCAACCTTGATATCAGTTCTCCAGAGGACGCCCACACCGAAGCGGAGTCTCTCGACCCATACGTAGTCTGGGTCCTGGCCGCGTTCCCGCAGCCCAGCTCACCACGGCTCAACGGGCTGACCTTCGGAATTGCTTACGACCGTAGTCAGCTCGCGGTCTCCGATTGGCGCTCGTGTGCGGATTCACAGCTTGCAGATGGGCACTGGCCCAGTCCATACAGCGGCATTTCGCTCCTTTTCTATCCTCCGCGTAAAGACGCCGTCACCAGTTTGGCCTGGTTCTTGGCTTACTCGTACGATTCGACACCCACGACTCTCGAAGTTATTCCGCACCCAGTCCAGGGAGGTTTGTTCGCGGACGACTCCATACCGCCGGAAGTCGAGCCGATCGCTGGGTACGGGAAAGTCGGATTCTTCACCAGCGGCGCCAATGTTCTTCCCGCTGACTATCGAGGCGGTTGCTGTATCGGTAACGAGGTCAGCCTGATGACCGAAGGCCAATGCGCGGGCAATGTTGGTTCGGAGTTCTTCCCGGACTGGTCGACTGGAGATGACAACCCCTGTCTCCTCCCTGTACGCAGGGCGAGCTGGGGTGAGGTGAAGCGCCTCTATCAGGAATGATGAATTGAGCCTCGTGCCGCACCAGACGAGGGTCGGCTAGGAGTCGTCGTTGGGAGAGGGCGAGTACTTCTAGAGAACCGAGGCTGGGTCGGTGCGAGATTCATGGCCCCGGAATGCCGAGGCCACCGCGGGGGGCTGTGGGAGACCACGGCCCCCTCCGCACGTTTAGGCCGCCTTGGGCAGAGAGATCGAGTTGCGTTCGCAGAGCGAAGCAAACTCTTTCCTGGTCAGAGACTTCGAGTAGCCTTCGGCCGCTTCCATCGCTCCTGACTGGATATGCTCGAGCAAAGCCATATCCATCGTCTTCATTCCCGAACCGCGTCCGGTCTGCATGAGAGACGGAATCTGGTAGGTCTTTCCTTCCCGAATCAAATTGCTGATTGCGGAATTGACCAAGAGGATTTCGTGAGCAGCGATTCGACCGCCGCCCTTCCTCTTACAAAGCGTTTGGGCGATCACGCCCTTGAGAGTTTCACTCAGGAGCACGCGGATCTGACTCTGCTGGTCCGAGGAAAACTGGTCGATGATTCGGTCGACGGTAGAAGCTGCCGTATTTGTGTGCAACGTGCCGAAAACGAGATGTCCCGTCTCAGCCGTCTCCAGTGCGATCTCGACCGTCTCCAGGTCCCGCATCTCTCCGAGGAGTACGATGTCCGGATCCTCTCGAAGGGCCGCACGAAGGGCTGCTCGAAAACTGCTGGTGTGGTGCCCGATCTCCCGTTGATTGATGAGACAGGCGTGTCGCGGATGGACGAACTCGATTGGGTCCTCAATCGTGATGATATGGCGCGACTGCTTTCGATTGATGTGGTCGACCATGGCCGCAAGGGTGGTCGATTTTCCGGACCCGGTTGGCCCTGTTACAACGACCAGCCCTTTGTGTAGCTCAGTCAGGTTGAGGACTGCAGGAGGAAGACCCAGATCAGAAGCACTGGGAATAATCGTCGGAATGACCCGAAAGACGCCTCCCATTCCCGATCGATCAAAGAACATGTTGCAGCGAAAGCGAGCACAACCGTCGATCTCGTAAGAGTAGTCGACGTCCTTCACGTCGAGAAACTCATCCCAGACTCGGTCTGAGGAGATCCCGTGAAGTAGTGCTTCGACGTCGGCTGGTTGGAGTACTTCTTCTCCGCCCAGATCGGCGATGTCACCGTCCTTACGAAAGAGAGCGGGGTAGCCAGCGCAAAGGTGAAGATCAGAGCAATCATTCTCGACCATCTTTCGCATGAGTCGATCGATCAGGGGAGCGTCGCCCGAGCGAGCCGGAACAGATGCGGACGCCTGGGTAGACGACACAACTGGAGCGAGAGTCAGATCCGTCGGGGAAGTCGTTCCGAGTGATGAGGTCGGGGCACTCGTTCCATCGGAACTCACGGGTGCACTTGTCCCGGAAGACGAGGCTCCATCGGCTCCGTTTGCACCTGCCATCTCCAAACTCGCAACTGTGACCTCGATCGAGAGATGATCGTTCTCGGGTTGAACGGCAATGCTGACAGCGCCGGATGGGGAAAGGTAGTTGAATCGAACCGGCCGAGCTGACTGGACATCCTGTTGAAGATTGGTTGGTAGCACCTCGAGAAGGACAGCACGAATCTGCGCTCCTTCGATCGGCTGAGTCGACAATGCATGCCGAGCACCACCTTTTTTCAGTCCGATCTTCTCGCCCGGAGAAAAATAGAGAGAGTCTCCGCCGTGTTTGAACTTCGCTTCAATGAACTTATCGATACGCGCCAAGAGTTGCCTCTCCTTAGGGTCCGTGGGATCTAGATGATCGAGACGTGGACGATCTGGTCCTTGTTGACCAGAACGGCAACGTTTTCTTGCCGCAACGTGATGAAGTGTTCGTCGAGGTTGAGAAAATCCTGCACTCGGCGATGAGAGCCGGGAAGGCAGAATGAAATCGTTCCGCGCAGTGTGGAACGATCGCTGAGCGCAATCTCGATGTTCGCATCGGTCGTGTCCGGATGACGAATGACGTCGATCCCTTCGATGGACTCGTCGAACTCGTGAACCGACTCGACCTGAACCCAGCGAATCGCCCTGCGATTTAGGATGAGGACAGAACCGTCCGGCCCGGTGGCCGGGAGGTACATCATCGGGCCATTGAGCAGATCGCTGGGGCGCTCGTAACCCGCATGGGTAGCAATGCGCTCACTCAAGTAGAGGCTGAGCGAAGCTGGGGGAGCCCCATCAAACGAAATCGTGACGGGGATTCGCTGTTTGGGAATTCTGTACTGGTTTTCCGCTGACATACGACTTCTCCCGGGGCAGCATCAGGCCCCGAATGGCCGGATAGTCAAACCCTAGGTTGTCATCGGGACCACCTTCTCAGACGTTCATTATTTTCTGGCCCGCTCCATACGGAATCGGTAGGGAAGGGGAAAAAATTGCCGGCTTTGCAGCCCGATCGGTCGGATTACCTCGCCCCTCCCAGGACATCGTCGACCAGGCTTTGGGCGAGGGAGAAGAAGGCCTCGCTGGCCGGGGCTTTCGGGTCCAGGTGGACAATGGGAGTTCCGTCATCTCCTCCGGTCCCAATACGAGCATCGATGGGAATCTCAGCAAGGAGAGGGATTCCGAGGTTCTCGGCCTCTCTCTTTCCACCGTCACTGCCAAAGATACTGTGGCGTTTCTCGCATTGGTCGCAAACGAAGTAACTCATGTTTTCGAGGAGCCCAAGAATCGGGACGGAGACCTTCTCGAACATCTTCGCGCCCCTGACTGCGTCGATCAGGGCCACGTCCTGAGGAGTCGAGACGATCAGAGCTCCCGTTAGTGCGATCTTCTGAGAGAGGGAAATCTGGATGTCTCCGGTCCCGGGAGGAAGATCGAAGAGGAGTATCTGAACTCCCGACCAGTCGACGTCACGCATCAACTGATCGATCGCCTTGCTCATCATAGGCCCACGCCACACCACCGGCGTGTGACGATCGACGAGGTAACCGATGGAAATGTTCTGGACACCGTAGCGTTCGAGTGGAATGAGTTTCTTCGATTCCGGATCGATCTGCGGCTCCTGATCCTCGAGACCCAACATCAAAGGGATAGACGGGCCGTAGATATCTGTATCGAGCAGCCCGACCCGATAGCCCAGCCGGCTGAGGGCAACAGCCAGATTAACCGCGACCGTAGATTTGCCGACACCACCTTTGCCGCTCGAGATCGCGATCTTGTAGGGAATGTAGTTCAACGGGTCCGGTGGAGGAGCTGCGCTAGCCGCCGGCGCTGGTCGGTTGACGGCGAGTGAGATATCGAATGGGGTACCCAGGGCAGACAGCGCGTTTTCGATGCGGCGTCGAATCTCGTCGGCGGCTTTTTCGGCTGAGGGACTCAGCTCGATTCGCACTTGCATTCGCTCGCCTTCCAAAGCGATGTCTTTGACATACCCGAGCGCGACAATGTCCCGATCAATCCCCGGAAAGAGGACGGTACTGAGGGCTTGCTGGAAGGCGGCGACTCTAGAATCGGTCATTGGGTTCTCCTCGAGTTTTCTTCGACTCGGGAGTCTATCAAATCAGCGCACGGATGTCGGGCCAAGCCTGGGGCTATTCGTGCGAAAAAAACGACGGGGAGCAAGCCCGAAGGGCAAGGGCCAACCGCGTCTGCTAGCGTGTCGACCGGGGACGATCGACCTGAAGGCTCTGCACGACCCGAGCCACAATCCGGCCCCAAGCCGCGGGACCCTCTTCGCCGGGCGATTCCTGGAGAGAGAGGGCCAACTCGCGGGCCCACCGAAAGCGAGCCTCGATCATCGTTTCGTCATGCACCTCTCCATCGAGGCGCATTCTTCCGACCGCTTCGAAGAGTGGGACGAGCCCACTCGGATAGAGACTTCGAAACTGTTCGACACGGGTATCAGCAAAGCGAAAGCAAAGCCCGGTTCCACCTTCTCGACGATCGAGAAGGGAGTCGCGGTCCGCCCGCTCCGCCACAGTCGAGTTTTGGGATCGAATGAGCAGAGACGAATCGAGGTCGATGTTGTCCTTGAGGAAAGGGGCATCTTCATCGATCGCCTGGAGCTCGTCCAGGAGGTCCTCGATCGACGTCCAGGGGTCGAAGAGAGAAAGACGGTGGCCGCCGGAGAGAAGATCATGCTCACCATGTCGCCCATCGAGTTGCCGGAGCATCCGGGCGACTGCCCGAGTTTCCCAGTGAGAACGCGTTACACCATAGAGTCGGGCCGAACGATCCACGAAAGAAAGAAAGGGGATCTCCGAGAACACGATGCGAATGCCGAGGCGTGTCGCTGTGGCCAGGAGTCCATCTAATCCAGATTGGGCCGCCCGCAATGAGTCGACGCTGGGGGAAAACTCTACCTCTTTGGGAAGTGTATCCAAGCGGCGCAGGTGCTCGAACCATTGTGACCAAGCTGAAAAAGGACTCGCACAAATGAACCGAAAGTGGCGAACCCCTTCGTCCCAGAGCAGCGAAAATGAACGGTCGAGCAGGTCGTTGGGATGTGATTCCCGAGGGGCCCAACTGAGCCACAGTTCGTCACGGTCAGAATAGGCATGGGCCCTAATCCTCTCGTCAACGGCCGGAGCAATTCCGGACCGGGCCGAAGGTAGCCTGCTCCGTTCGGTGCTGGCGAAAAGAGAACGGTCCGAGTCGTCCGATCGCGAACTGGGAAGAGTGAGCAGGCCGACCCGTGGGGCCTCCGGCAGCAAAGACGAAGGCACGGAGAGCGCCCCCCGCCGCGGATGGCTGCGGACCCGACTCCAGTCCTCGAACCGGGGAAGACTCCAGATCTCACTCGAAGCAGACACCTCACCGTCTCGATAGAGCAAGCGTGGAATCGTCCGCCACAACTCCGACGGGTTTTCCGTGGCAAAGGATTGG
>Ga0315338_1004240_pt1 | contig 11567 bp, 12 predicted proteins | sample ASW8metaG_FD_204518 | JGI IMG/M metagenome (GOLD analysis project Ga0315338, IMG submission 204518) | Ammonia-oxidizing marine archaeal communities from Monterey Bay, California, United States - ASW #8 | ecosystem: Environmental > Aquatic > Marine > Coastal | place: USA: California | collected...
TGCTCGTCGGCGCACATCGCGGCTTCCGAGGCGGGCCGTGCGAAGGGGTGGATCGAATCGAGGGGGAAATGTCGATGCACGACCCGCACGTCCTTGGGGTATCGCTCGAGGACTTCGGTCAGGACCGGCTCGGCGCGAACGCAGTACGGACATTGGTAGTCGCTGAAGACCGTGATCGTGACCGAGGCGTCGTCCGCGCCACGGGCCAGGCGCGTTGTTCCGAGCTCGATGCGCGGCGGGGAGATCGCCATCTGCCAGGTGAGCGCTTCCAGCTTCGGCTCGAAGAAGGCCTTCTGTGCCTCGGCTCGTCGCTCTTTCCCCAGAAGTTCGATGATCGCCGGGGAGACGTCCTCGAGGGGCGCCCCGCGAACCCGCGCCTTGTTCGCTTCGTACCAGGCGGCCACGTCCTCGTCCGTGGGCGCCGCGACGGAAGCGTCGATCGACGCGCGCACTTCCTCCGCGGTCTTGCCGGTCTTGGCGGCTTCGTTCGCGACGATGTGCTTCTGCACGAGATCTCGGATCGCGGTCTCGCGCATCTCGAAGATCCGCTGCTCCGGCTGCTTCAGGAACTCCTGGATGAACTGCTCCTTCAGGTGCTCGTCGACCTCGGCGAGGCTGATCTCGCGGCCGTCGATCACGGCGGCGACGACTTTCTCGCGGCCGTCTGCGGTCGGCGCGGCCGAGACGGGCGTCGTGGCCGGGTCGGGCGGGGCACAGCCCACGAGGAGTAGGAGAACGAGGAGAACAGCCGGAATCGAGTCGAGAATTTTCGTCATGGCCGGAGGATATGTGTTTCGGCTCAGGCTGGCTCGTTCTGATAGCTCGCGAGGAAGGACTGTCGAAAGTTCGCGTAGTCGCCCTGGAGAATCGCTCGTCGCGCGTCGGCGACCAGACGCTGATAGAAGGAGACGTTGTGGATCGAGCAGAGAACAGCCGACAGGACTTCGTTGGCCGCGAAGAGATGGTGCAGATAGGCGCGACTGAATCCGCCTGTGCAGGTGTAGCAATCGCACGACGCGTCGACGGGAAAGGCGTCGCGTCGGAAGCGGCGATTTGTCAGTCGAATGCGGCCGCGTGAGGTGAAGACCGTCGCGGAACGCGCGTAACGCGTCGGGATCACGCAATCGAACATGTCGATCCCGAATCCGATGCACTCGATCAGATCTTCGGGCAGGCCGACGCCCATCAGGTAGCGGGGCTTGTGTTCGGGCAGGAGGGGCGCCGCGTGGTCCGTGACCTGACACAGGAGTTCGTGCCCCTCGCCGACGGAGACGCCGCCGATTGCGTAGCCCGGGCAGTCCATGGCGACGAGCGACGCTGCACAGGCCTCGCGTAGCTCCGGGAACGTCGAGCCCTGCACGATGCCGAAGAGCGCCTGGTCGTCGGGACGGGCGTGCGCCTTCATGCATCGCTCCATCCATTGCAGCGTACGCCGCACGCCCTGGCCCGCGAGCTCGCGCGTCGCGGGGTAGGGCGTGCACTCGTCGAAGGCCATGATGATGTCGGCGCCGAGGCGGTTCTGGATCTCGATCGATCGCTCGGGGGTGAGATCCATCGTCTTGCCCGTCACTTCGTTCTGGAAGCGGGCGCAGCGATCGGTGATCTCGACGCCGGGAAGCGAGAAGACCTGGAATCCGCCGGAGTCCGTCAGGATCGGGCCGGGCCACTGCATGAACGAATGCAGCCCGCCGAGTTTCTCGACCAGCGCCTCGCCCGGGCGGAGAGCGAGATGATAGGTGTTGGCGAGGACGATCTCGGCCCCGGTGTCGGCGACCTGGGCGGGGGTCAGCGCCTTGAGCGCGCCGTGCGTCCCGACGGGCATGAACGCCGGCGTCTGGATGTCGCCGTGCGGCGTCGAGAGGCGGCCGGCGCGCGCGCGGTCGCTCGTTCTCTCGAGATCGAAACGAAACCGGTCCGCGGATGACACGGCGGCTCCATCATCGCGGCCGGATGCAGCGTCGCGTGATTCGTCCATGCGAGGCAGCGTAGCGGTCGTCGCAGGTCTCGCCGCGCTGTCGCCCGGCGTCGCTCCGGATTTCACGTCGCGAGAGGTGCGCCGCCGGGATCGTGCGGTAGGATCGGCGCCGATGAATCCGCCGCCGTCGACCCATTTCGCCGATCGTCTGATCGAGCGCTCGCGGGTTCTGGGTCATCCCCTCTGCGTCGGACTCGACCCGCATCTCGCGCTGATCCCGCCGCTCTTTCGACAGGGCTCGATGGCCCCCGACGACGAGCGGACCGCCGATGCCGTCGAGGCATTCCTGAACGTCGTGATCGATCGGATCGCTGGCCGCGTCGCGATCATCAAGCCTCAGATCGCCTTCTTCGAGCAGCTTGGTTGGCGTGGCCTGCGCGTGCTCGACGGACTCTGTCGTCGCGCTCGTGCGGCGGACCTGATGATTCTGCTCGATGCCAAGCGGGGAGACATCGGTTCGACCGCCGAGGGCTATGCGACGGCTTATCTGGCGGAGCACGCGGCGATGCCCGTCGACGCGATGACCCTGAATCCGTATCTGGGGTTCGATTCGATCGAACCCTTCGCGCGAGCGGCGATCGAGAACGGGCGCGGTCTCTTCGTGCTCGTGAAGACGAGCAATCCGGGAAGCGGCGATCTGCAGGATCGTGACGTCGAGGGCGAGCCGCTCTTCGGGCGGGTGGCCGATGGCCTCGTGAAGATCGAGCGCAGTCTCGTCGGGCCCAAGACCGGTTGGTCCTCGCTCGGCGTCGTCTGTGGCGCGACCTGGCCAGAACATGCCCAGCGCGTGCGCGAGGCGCTTCCCAAGTCGCTCTTCCTCGTGCCCGGATATGGCGCGCAGGGCGGCGATGCCAGCTCCGCGCTCCGCGGCTTCGTCCCCGGACCATCGGGTCTCGAGGGCGGGATCGTGAACTCGTCGCGCGGGATCCTTTTCCCGGAGAGCGCCAGCCAGGCGAGCGAAGCTCGTCTCTGGGAGCCCGCCTTCGACGCGGCGCTCGCCCAGGCGATCGACGAACTCGGCGAGGCGACCCGCAGCTAGCGCGCGAGTCGGACTCAGGCCGCTTCTTCGAGCGCCGCCAGATCGATCGAATAGAGCTCGGCGACGTTCAGCCCGAGGATGTGTCGGCGCTGTTCGTCCGTTAGGCCGCTCGCGTGTTCCTTCAGCATGTCCTGCGACCAGGGCCAGGTCGAGTCGCTATGCGGAAAGTCGTTGGCCCACATGAGGCGCTTCCAGTTCATCAGGTCGGCCACCTTGAAGGCGACCCAATCGTCCTGGAAGGTCGTGTAGATGTTCTCGGCGAAATACTCGGAGGGGAGCTTCGAGAGATCCTGCCCGGGCGGCAGCCAGTTTCGATGTCGCTTGAAGGCGTGGTCGAGTCGGTACATGTAGTGGGGAACCCAGCCGGCGTCGGCCTCGGCGCAGACGACCTTCAGCTTCGGATGCCGCTCGAAGACGCCGCCGAGCACGAGCGTGCCCATGATGTCCTGGCAACCGCGCACGATCGAGAGGAAGCCGTTCATCTTCGGACCGCGCGTGGGGCCGGACGACATGGTCAGAATGTGGAAACTGAGCGGGAGTTCGAGATCGATCGCCGCCTCCCAGAATCCGTCGTAGATCGTCGAGTCGTAGTCTTCCTGCCCGGGCATGCCCGGCATCATCACGCCGCGGAGTCCGAGCGCCTTGATCTTGCGTAGGTCTTCGATGCCTTCTTCGGGCGTGCGTATCGCCGTCTGTCCACAGCCGAGGAGCCGCGCCGGATCGGCGGAGCAGTACTCGGCGATCCAGAGGTTGTAGGCGTCGAAGCAGGCCTTCTTGTAGTCGAGGTCCGGGTGGTTGCAGAGCACCATGCCCACGGTCGGATAGATGATCTCGGCGTCGACGCCGTCGCGAATCTGATCGGCGCGGCGCGCCTTCGGATCCCAACCGCTTCGATGCAGGTCATCGAAGCGCGCGCCCATGATGCGAATCTCTTCGGCCGGCTTGCCGGCGGCCGCGACGAGTCCCATCGGCACGGGCTTGCTCATTCCGTCGATGACGAACATGTCGCCCGCCTTCTCGCCCATGTCCTTCAGGACGGGCGCCCGGTCGCGCCACTTGCTCGCGATGTGCGCCGTATAGGTGTCGGGCGCCTCGGTGATATGGGAATCGGCGGAAATCGTGACGTCGTGCATGGGGGCAGCCTCCTGGCGTCCCACCACTCTACACCGGGATGCGAAGCCCGACCCTCGCGCGTCCTGTTCGGCGATTCCGCGCTTCGAGTGCGGTGTGTATTGCGGCGAACTAAAGCGCAGGCGAAGCCGAGCCATTCGCCGCAATGCGCGCCGTGCTCGAAGCCTGGCTTGTCAGTCGATCTGAAAGGAAGCGCGAAGGCGCGTCTCTAGCGGTAGAACTTCCGCTCGCCCCCGCTGCGGCGCTTACGCACGCGGCGATGCTTGGCCTTCAGCTTGGCTCGGTGGCGGCTGGTCTTGTTGCGCTTGACGTGGCCGCGGGACTTTTTGGTCGAGCTCATCGGGAATCGCCTCGAGATGGATGGGGGTCGCGAAGGGCCGGGAACTTAGGGGAATCGTTCGGGAATTTCCATTCCCCTCGGGTCTTTTTCTCCCTACATGAGCACCGCAAGCTAAGCTGAAAGCTTCGTGGCGGAGCGCCGCGAATCTCATCGTGACCCATGCCCGCGAAGACGCGCGGCTCAGCCCCGGTTGGCACCGGACGGGCCGAGCGCGAGTCGACGGCACGCCGACGGAAAGCACTCGACCATGAACGCAGCTCTCGACCGCATGATGGACTTCGACCTGACCGAGGAACAGCGCCTCGTCCGAAAGACGGTACGCGAGTTCGCCGAAGCCGAGATTCTGCCCCACGTCGAGCGATACGAGCGCGAAGAGCGCTATCCGACCGAGCTGATCGCGAAGCTGCCGGAGCTCGGGTTACTCGGCCCGATGATCCCCGAGGAATATGGGGGCTCCTTCTCGGACGTCGTCACCTACGGCGTCATCTGCGAGGAGCTCGCGCGTGTCGACTGGGTCGTGGCGTCGGTCGTCTCGGTCGCCAATTCGCTCGTCGCCGGGTCCCTCCTCAAATTCGGGAACGACGATCAGAAGAGCCGCTACCTACCGGGCATCGCGAAGGGCGAGATCATCTGCTCGGCCTGCCTGACGGAGCCGCGGGGCGGCACGGACCTCGGCAACATGGAGACCACGGCCAAGAAGGTCGACGGTGGCTTCCTCTTGAACGGGACGAAGGTCTTCATCTCCCACGCCGAGCACGCGGGCCTCTTCTTCATCGTCGCCAGCATCGACCGGAGTCTCAAGCACAAGGGCGTCACGGCCTTCGTCGCCGATCCGCGCGAGATGAAGGGCATGACGATCGGTGAATTCCCGATGCGGACGCTCAAGAGAGACAATCTGGCCGAGGTACATTTCGAGGACACCTTCGTGCCCGACGAGGCCGTGTTGGGCGAGCCCGGGCGCGGCTTCCCCGTTCTCGGGTCGGCGCTCGACACGGGCCGGTTCTCGGTGGCGGCCCGATGTGTCGGACAGTCCCAGCGCGCGATCGATCTGGCGGCACCTTATGCCATGGATCGCGAGGCCTTCGGACAGAGGATCGGCGAGTTCCAGATGATTCAATCGAAGATCGCCGACATGGTTGCGCGAACCGAGCAGGCGCGGTTACTCGTCTATCGTCTCGGTCGCATGAAGGACGCGGGCGTCGAGCGCTGTTCGCTCGAGGCTTCGCTCGCGAAGCTCAAGGCGAGCCAGGCGGCGACCCAGAATGCACTCGACGGGATGAGCGTGTTCGGGGGTTATTCGGTGACGGCGGAATACGAGATTGGTCGGCTGTTGATGGAGGCGAAGGCGCTGGAGTTCGGTGAGGGGACTTCCGAGCTGCACCAGAAATTGATCGCCGAGTTCGCTCTGGGCTTCAGGACACAATGAGTCGCGTCGCAACCGCGCAGAGAATGAACACGACTTCGCCGTCGAGAACGAAGATCGAACCAGAGACATTCGGACCAGAAAGAACCAGGAGCTTCTTCCGACGATGACGAACGTAACCCCCGCAGACCGACGCGCCCTGCTCAACCTGATCCTCGAGGTCTCCTTCGAGCGCAAAGAGGTCACGCTCGCGAGTGGGAAGAAGAGCAACTTCTATCTCGACCTGCGGCAGACGTTGATGCGTCCGAAGGGCGTCTCGCTCGCCGGGCGACTGGTCCTCGACTTGTTGCAGACGGGTCCCCCGGTCGAAGCGGTCGGGGGCATGGCCGTGGGCGCGGTGCCCCTGGTGTCCGCGGTCCTGGCGGCCGCTGCGACGGATCCGGCGACCGATGGACTGCTCGGATTCTTCGTGCGCAAGGAGAAGAAGGCACACGGACTCGCGAAGCAGCTCGAGGGCGGCTTCGCGGCGGGCCAGACGGTCGCTCTCGTCGAGGACACGACGACGACCGGCGGTTCGACCCTGGACGCACTCGACATCGTCGAGGCGGCGGGCGGCAAAGTGGCCCGGGTCGTGTGTCTCGTCGATCGTGGCGAGGGTGCACTCGAGGCCTTCGCCGAGCGCGGTGTGACCCTCGAAGCGGTTTTCACGCGAGAGGATCTGCCGGTCTAGCGCCATGGACGTCTATCACATCTGGTGCAACCTGCGTTCGGGCGTCTCGGATGTCGAGTTCTGCGACAGGGTCGACCGATACCTGGGAAAATTGCGAGAAGACGAACGCATCGTGGGACATCGCATCATGCGCCGAAAGCTCGGCCTGGGTCCGAGCGAGATCGGCGAATTCCACGTCGAGGTCGAAATCGAGGACCTGGCGCAGCTCGACGCGGCGTTCCGCGATGTCTCGACCCGCACGGGCGCGGTCGAGGAACTGCATCACGCCGTAAACAGCATGGCTCGGGATCTGACTTTCGCGCTCTATCGAGACTTCCCCGATCCACAGCGCGAACGCGGTCAAGAGAAGTTCTGATGCTCATTCGGGATGGTCGAGCCGAAGATCTGCCGCGCCTGCTCGAGATCTACAACCACTACGTCGACCACACGCCCATCACCTTCGACATCGAGCCCCTTTCGCTCGAGAAGCGTCGGCTCTGGTTCGACGGCTTCGCGTCGGATGGCCCGCATCGGATCTTCGTCGCCGAGACGAACGGACGCGTTCATGGCTACGCCTGCAGCGGCACGTTTCGGACGAAACCCGCGTACCACCGATCCGTCGAAGCCTCCGTCTATCTCGACGCCGACGACTGCGGGGGTGGGATCGGCACCGCGCTCTACGCGCATCTGCTCGCCGTCCTCGAAGAGGAGGTCGGCGTGCATCGGGTTCTCGCCGGTATCACGCAGCCGAACGAAACATCCGTAGCCCTGCATCAGCGCTTCGGATTCAAGCGGATCGGCACTTTCAGCGACGTCGGCTTCAAATTCGGGCGCTACTGGGACGTCGCCTGGTTCGAGCTCGCGCTTTGAAGTCTCTGGCGCGATATCTGACCGCTGCCGGAGTGGCTGTCGTCATCGTCTTCGCCCTGTTCTGGCTCGGCTCATGGATCGCGACGATCGTGACGCAGCCGCATCGCCAGCAGAACGATTTCACGGTGGGCCGACGACTGGATCTGTGTGGGTATTCCGTCGACATGCGACATGCCGGGGGTGGCTATGACCTGGACCAGTGGAAGGGGAAGCGCTGCAGGTCCCTGAGCGAGTTGGACCATTGCATCCTCTCTTGCTTGTCCGACGCCGGGACGATCGAAATTGGATCAGCCTGCTTTTCCGATTGCATCTCGGACTGACTAGCGCAGGAATTCGATTCCTTGGCGCCGACGGCTCCTGCTCCTCCCGATGGCCAACGACGTCTCGCGCACGATTGGGTTCACGTTCGTGTTGCGGGCGCACACGACCTAGCAGTGCCTTTTTCGACGTCTATCGTGCGAAAGCCTTCGATCGCACACGCAACGTCCTCGACACCGAAGGCGGACGTTCGGAGTCGTGCCTAGTCGCCTGTGATGCGTCTCACGTGTTCCCGCGGCATCCAGACGTAGGCTGAGGTCGTGACGGATCGGTGATGTCACCGTAACCGTTACATATCTCATGAGTTCGTGTGAAGTGTGAAGGATTAGGCGTGACGCCGTTAGGTGTCTGTCAGTCGCAACTAATCTGATGTTTTGGCACTCGCACTGCCGAGAAACGGGCTATGGTCTTCGCCGCAGCCCGTAACTCAATCACATCACACACGTTAGGTTGAATCCCATGAGGAAAGTCAGAGATTGGTCCGCCGTGATCGATCGTCTCAACAAAAGCCCGAAGGGTGAGCTCAAGATCAAGATGGGCTCCCCCGGTAGTGCCCAGGTGACTCGCTGTCGACTCCTGGCAGAATGGTCGAACCTCGATGCGACCACGAAGGGTGCGACTCTGCTCCTTCGATTGCCCGGCGGCAGGTAGACCCCTGCGAATGCCGCGCGACGGATCATGCATCCTTCGCGCGGCTGCATTCCCACTCCGCTGAAAATTTCGTATTCTCGCTCCCCGATCGGCAGCGGCAGTCAGCCGCGAAGGACACGATGTGTGTCCTCGCCGATCTCGGGAGCGTGAATCGTGATCTATGCCATGGCCGCCTACACGATAACGCTCGGCGTTCTCGCGCTGTACGGCGTAATGCTTCAGCATCGAAGTCGTGTCTTCCTGGCCGATCAGGACACGATCCGCGATGGCGGGGCGCAGGGTCTCCCGCGCGGCTTCAATCTGGGAGCGGCGCTTCTATCCCCGTTCTGGATGTGGACGCATGGCATGCGTCTACCCGGCGCGATCATGCTCGGCTTCTTCGCCGCGCTGGTGCCGCTCTACGATGGAGCTTTGTGGCTTCCGATGCTTTTCGTCGGGATGGTCCCGCTCGCGGCGGGCGCGGCTCTGGGACTCGTCGGGAATCGAATCGCGATCGCCCATCGCGGTCCAGAGAGCGTTGCCTCGTTCTCGAGCAGCCAGCTGCCCTGGGCTCTCATGGGGATCGTGCTTTTCACGATCGTTCTGCCCTGGGTCTGGTACTTCGTCTACGCCAGCGCCTGAAGCGATTCCTTCGCGGCCGTCTCGGCGTTCAGTCTTGATCGACGAACCGCGAGACCGCTTCGAGGACCGTGTCGTGGATCGGTCCATTGGTTGCGATGATGCCCGCGTTGTTGTCGAGCATCCGCCCATGCCCGAAGTCGAGGTCGTTACCCCGGACGTCGGTTACGCGTCCGCCGGCCTCCTCGACGATGATCATCCCGGCGGCGTGATCCCAGATCTTCTCGCGGTAGGTCTTGCTGGTCGGTAGGCGAAGATAGATCTGGGCCTCACCCTGCGCGACGATCGCGTACTTGGCCTGGCTGTCGACTCGCACGGGCGCTTCGGTGATTTCCAGTGCGGCAGCGATCGACGCGCTCTGCCCCTGGTCGCTATGCCCGGATTCGACGGACTCACAGAAGCGCGCGGCGGCGGTCGACTGGATATCGCTGACGCGAATGCTCGAAACGATCTCGGCCCCCGACGCATCGAGAGGCCGGATCTGGGCTCCCTGGCCGCGCACGGCGGTGAGTAGACATCCCGCGCTCCCGCCCGGTCCGGGCAGGTTCGGGCAACCGAGTGCTCCGAGCACGACGCGACCATGCTCGATCAAGCCGAGGGCGATCGCATACTGCTCTCCGCGAAGAAAACCCTTGGTCCCGTCGATCGGGTCGAGTGTCCAGTAGCGCTCGGTCGAAGCATCCGGGTCGACGCCGCCGAGATCGATCCAGTCGAGGGCCTGGTCGGGACTGACTTCGCTGCCGCGTACGTGACGCACATGCTCGACGACCTTGTTCCGCGTGTCCTCGGCCGAGCCTTCACGTAGCTCGACCGCGTCCTCTTCGCCGACGACCGCCGCGATCTTCGAGCGGGTCGCTAGAGACGAGCAGACCAGCGCCTGGGACGCGTAGTCGGCGACCGTGACGGGGCTGCGGTCCTTCTTCTCCAGTGTGGCGGCGCTGACCAGATTGCTCTGGACGCTCCTGCAGACTGTGGCGGCGTCGCGGACGGCCGCGACGGCAGCTTCGAGTTCGGCAGCAAAATCGATCTTCGACACATCGTCCTCGGTCGCGACCATGATGGTCGCAGGGTTCGTGGCTGGAGAGGCCGCCGGACCATAGCGAAGCCTCGCAGCTGGATTGCGAAGGGAAGCCTGGGGGAAAAGGTCGGAAGGAAAGTTCCTTCGTCGCCCAGGGGCGCGGACTTGACGGGGCTTCAGTCGATCGCAGACCAGCGGCAGGCAACGTCGCATCGCGTCGCGGTGTCTATAGAAACGAAGCACGGCATCGAATACGCCTTTCGTCGGCTCGGTCCTTGCAAGATCGATAGAGGGATCGATCGGTCGTCGCGTGATGAGATGAAGCCGTCACCGGATCGATCGGACCCGTCGATCGGGGCGATTCGAAGCTCGACTCGAACCCGAGGAGGTGACATGCCGCTGCGCGCCGGCACCTTCAATGTCTGGGGTCTTCCGGAAGCATTTTCGGACGACGTATCCTCCCGAATGCGCGGTCTGGTCGCGCGCCTACCCGATCTCGAACTCGATGTATTGATGCTCCAGGAGGCCTGGACCGAAGAGGTGCGCGACACGATCCGCGCCGGCGCACTCGCCGCGGGGTTCGAGGTCGCGGGCGGCAGCGCGTCCAGCGGTGGGCTGATGGTTCTCTCCCGCCTGCCCATCCATTCGAGCCGCTTCGAGACGTTTCGATTCCGGGGCGACCCCGAGCGCTTCGCCCAGGGCGAGTTCCTCGGTGGGAAGGGATTCCAGACCCTCACCCTCGAATCGGCGCAGGGTCCGACTACGCTGATCAACACCCATCTCCATGCACGCTATCGACGTTCGCGTCCGCGCCTGAACAGTGCCGTTCGAACGGCGCAGTTGGCGGAGATCATCGGGGCGATGCATCGGATCGACGGCATGCTCGTCGTCGGCGGGGACTTCAACTGTTCGGCCGACGATGTCGAGTATCGGATCTTCAATGGCTTGACCCATGCGGTCGAACTCGGCGGCGGCCATTCTCACCCGACGCTGTCGAAGAGCAACTACTACAAGCAGCGTCGCACGGGCCCCGACAAGCGGGTCGACTATCTCTTCGTGCGTCCCGGGCGGCACGATCGCTGGCAGTCCGCCGACGTCGCGACCCTCTTCGCAGAGCCCGAGCACATCCGTGGACGGGATCGCTCGCTCTCGGACCATTTCGGTTTTCAGGCAGCCATCGACTGGCAGACCATCGAAGTGCCCTTGGTTGCGGCGAGCAAGCGAAATCTCGACCCCCATGCCTTCGATCTCGCGCACAATCTCCTGGACGTCGGACGCGAAGAGGCGGATCGCAGGGAGCGAATGCATTTCCGCTCGGCCGGGAGCTGGGCGATTGCGGCGATCGTTGCGGCCGGAATCCGCCGACACCCCTCCCTCGATCGACGGCGCTTCCTGCGCGCCACATCCGGAACCCTGGCGGTTCTCGCCCTGACTCCGGCGATCGGATACGGGGCGCTCGCGCGCGTCGATTCCGACCAGAAGCGCAGCGCCTTCGACGATGCCCACGACATCCTGGCTCAGCTGAAGGCGAGCCC
>Ga0315338_1004241_pt1 | contig 11565 bp, 7 predicted proteins | sample ASW8metaG_FD_204518 | JGI IMG/M metagenome (GOLD analysis project Ga0315338, IMG submission 204518) | Ammonia-oxidizing marine archaeal communities from Monterey Bay, California, United States - ASW #8 | ecosystem: Environmental > Aquatic > Marine > Coastal | place: USA: California | collected...
CCCGCGATGTTCTGCTCCGGTTCGCCCAAAGTGGGGGCAAATTGGATGTAACCTGCTCGCATGCGCCGTTTTCCTCCTGTCTTTCTAGGCGATCGTTGTTCTACTAGTCAGTATGCCCAGGCGGCGATCTCGATGCTACAATTGAGAACGAGCTCAGAGGCCCTGGCCGTGTCCCGCGGCAAGAAGGAGTTGCATGCCCCAAACGATGTCGAGACTGGATCGGGTTCTCGCTCTCTTACGCTACAAGAAGTGGATCATTGGCAACACTCTGGTCGTCGCAGTTCTGGCCGTGATCATCTCCCTGCAGCTGCCATCCTGGTACCGCTCCACGACTTCGATTTTTCCTCCTGCTGACGAAGGGATCGGAGCGGGCAGCCTCAGCTCCCTGATCACGATGTCAGCTCTTGGCACGGGCAGCCAGCTTCCGGTCTGGGCGTCTCCGTCCGACGTCTACGCGGCCATTCTCCACAGTCGTTCCGTTCGCGAGACGATCATCGAGACGTTTGATTTGCAGGAGGTCTACAAGACCGAAACCCTCGACGGAACCCTCAAGGTTTTGGGCTCCCTGGTTGGCGTGGATGTGGGCGGATCAGGTGTGCTCTTCGTCTCAGTCGAAGACAAGGTCCCGGAACGTGCAGCCGAAATGGCCAATGCCCTCGTTGCCGAACTCGATCGGGTCAATCGGGTGAAGCGAACGTCTTCAGCCGGAGTGGCCCGACAGTTTATCGAGTCGCGGCTCGACCAGACCCGCGTCGATCTCGATTCCGCGGAAGATCAGCTCCGCGTGCTTCAGGAGGAGACCGGAATCCTCGTGCCCGAGGATCAGCTGCGGGCTTTCGTTCGGGTCGCCTCGGATCTGGAGTCGCAAATCGTCCTCAAGGAAGTCGAGGTAGCGGTGCTGGAGTCTCAACTGGGACAGTCTCATCCGCGGCGGGGGGCCGCTGTTCGAGAGCTGGCCGCCCTCGAAGAGAAACTTCGTGAGCTCGATCGTGGCCTCGAAGGCGACGCTGGGGAGGAGCGCACCGGCTTCGACATCTCGCTGCGAGACTACCCAGAGAAAACGCTTTCCCACTTTCGGGCCGTGCGAGAAGTGAAGATCCAGGAGTCGGTCTTCGAACTACTCCTTACTCAATACGAGCAGTATCGAATTCAGGAACAACGGGACACACCCACCGTGCAGATCCTCGACCAGGCCCGTCCGGCGGACAAGAAGAGCCGACCGCGCCGATCGATCCTCTGTATTGCCGCGACCCTGCTCGCCTTCGCTGGTTCGGTGCTCATCGCGGCCTCCCTCGACGCGATCGTCAGAATGCGCGGACGGACTCCGGAGGACTACAACAAGCTGCACAGGATCGCCTCGGAGTTTGGACTGGGGCGCTTCCTGGATCGCCTGACATGAGTGAGGCGGTCGGGTGGGTCCGACCTTCCATCTCGCCGCGAGTTTGGTGGGGCCTGGTCCTGGTCCTCGATGCGTTCCTCCTCGTGTTTCTCCCTTACATCGGGTGGATCGCGGCCGGAGCGGGTGTCGTAGCCGCTGCGATCTGGGTCGTTCGCGAGCCCCATCGCGCTCTCGGTTTTGCCGCTCTCGGAACTCCGATGGTTTCCTACTTCGGCTATCACGCCGGACTCGATCCGAGCGTCGTTCTGGTCGAACAGATCATCGTCCTCGTACCCCTGGGTCTTCAGCTCTGGAGTCAGCTCTGGCAATGGCCCGGAGGGACGGAAAGGATGTCGGCCGAGACCAATTCCCTGGAACGGACTTCTGGTCGACCGTCAAAAGCGACCTTGTTCTTCTGGGTCGGCCTGCTCGCTTTTTCCCTGGGCTTCGCCACCATGTGGACTCCGTCACCAGTCTACGGTCACTCCAAGTTCGTTCTCTTCGTGATTCGAAACGGTCTCTTTCTCATCGGCGCCTGGACCTTGTTACGTCCACGCTCGCCCCACGTTTCGACGGGGCAACGAGGAGAGGCATTCCTGCGTTTTCTCGTCGTGATGTCCCTGGTCTTTGCGCTCTCCGCGCTGTGGAGCCTTTGGACGTTCGGACCGGCCAAGAGTCGGTTGGCCGTGATGGATCTCAATCCGATTTGGTTCGCTCGCTACGTGGGGGTCGGGATCCTGGCGGTCTCCAGCCTTCTCGCGATGGGACGAATGTCTCGACTGACCGGAGCGGCCCTCTTGCTCGTGCTGATCCCGACGTTTTATCTGGCCGGCTCTCGCGGACCCCTTCTCGGGATTCTCACGGCGGGTTGTTTTTTCCTCCTCTCCGGTCAGACCTGGAATACTCCGGCTCGCCGGACCCTTCTCATCGCGGTCCCAGCCCTGACCGTCGTCGTACTCGCCATCAGTATTGCGCAGGGAGCACTCGAGCAATGGTCACCGTTTGGGTCGCACTCCGCTTCCAACGTCGCCCGAACAATGATGCTGCAGGTCGCCTTCGACTGGATTTCGCGACCCGGGTGGTTCGGTCTTGGGACCGGAGCCTATTCCAGCGTCATCGGAGTGGGTGACATCCGGTTCTACCCGCACAATATTCTCGTCGAACTCTGGCTCGAGAACGGTGTCCTCGGCACGCTCGCCTTCTTCGGCTTTTGTTGGACGACCGCGCAGGTATGGAGGCGGTCGCGGCGGGATGACATGCGTTTGGGACGGGTCGAACGGGAGCTGGTTCGATTTGCGGCGACCTGGTTCGTATTCTCGTTCGTCAATGCTCAATTCAGTGGCGATCTTCCCGCCAATGAGCATCTCTTTCTTTCGTCCGGAGCTCTTCTCGCCTGGTCGAGTTCGCGGGAGGCGAAATCGGTTGGGTCTCATCCGAATCGATCTGTTTCGGATCGACCTGAAGATATCGAATAACCGCTACCGCAAGAGGGCAGCGACGGAGATTCCTACGGCCACGGCCGAGGCGACGGGCGTAATGACCCGGGTTAACCAGTACGATCGTCGCTCCGGGACCCGCAAGGTCGATCCGGGCTCGATTCTCAGGTCGAGCTGTTCGCTCGCCTCGGTTTCTCCGGGCAGAGTTATCGTCCAGCCCTCGCGACTTCCATTTTCGGTTTCGCCACCGGCCATGAGTACGTAATCAGTGGCGTTGTATCCGGGGTACTGCGGGTATCGCCCCGGACGCCGGACGGCACCTACGACGTAGATCCATTGCTCTCTATAGGCGACCTCGAGTCGGTCGGAGACGGCGAGTTCGGTCTGCAGGTCAGTTTCGCGCGTTGCGTCGAGGCGCAGGCTGGTGCCGTCTGCCCGTACGATGTCGAGGGCTCCGGCCGCCGAAGCGGCCAGTCCGCCGGCCACTTCGAGAGCGTAAGCCACGGTGTCACCCGGTCGCCATTCGACGGGATGCAGCTCTTCCTCGCCGAAACGCAGGACGATGTCTTCGACGTCTTCTCTGGGGCCACCGTGTCCGTTGACCGCGCCAATCACCGTGACCGTCTCACCGAGCGGCGGGACTTCGATCCGCCAGCCTGGCTCCAGGCGCGGGTTTGCCGCGAGGTCGGCTCGGGAGAGCCAGGGAAGAAAGTCGACCGCGAATGAATTCGGTCCTGCCTGCACCGGGGTGCGGTCGGCGATCGGCGCATCCTCGGGGAGGTGGATGCGCACGAACCGATGGCTCCCCCCCGGTCCGATCCCGCCGGCCGCTTCCAGTGCTGTGGACATGCGATCGAGACCGGTGAGGTCATACCACCCGGGTACCGCGACACGACCGGTAACGGCGACGCGGAACCGGCCCGGCTCGAGCAGCCCGAGCGTGATCCGAGAGCCGGGGTAGAGTTTTCTGAGCCGGGCTCTCACGATTTGTTCTGCTTCGGCGAGGGACTGTCCAGCGACCTTCTCCGGACCGGCCTGAGGAACGCGGATGTCTCCTTCGGGAGTGACGGCAAGTTCGTGATTCTCAGGTCGCTCTCCCCAAATTCCGATCGTCAGGCGATCACCGGGAACCAACCGGTAGATGTTTCGATCGACCGGTTCTTCCAAAGCAGTCCGAAAAGTCGGGTCGACGGATTCGGCTTCCATGGCGGAGGACCGGGAGTCCGAGAATCCGTCCCACGGATAGGAGATGCGAGTCTGGGCCAGGGCGGTGGAGATCATTCCAAGGACAAGGGCTAAGACCAGGGCTAAGCGGGTACCGAACAAGAATACCTCTCTCGGGCTTTGGAAATCGGGGCTGAGTGTAAGCATAGTCGAACCTGGGGTGGAGCGGGAGAGGAGTGAGAGGAAGATTGTGGAAAGAGAAAGCCGCCCCGGGGTAAGGGCGGCTTTCAGCCGGGAGGGGGATTCCCGGTGCAGTCAGTCCACACGTCATCGGGGCCGGGTCGGTATCACTCGATAGCTGTCCTCCACTTGAGTCCGTCTGCTTACGTCAGAGAGAAGTCGGTCGCCGGGGTCACCGTCCCGGTATTAGATATATAGAAAATTGCGTGCCATAAGGGCTCAGCGTTTGTTTACAGGGAGTTACGATGATCGGTTGGGGAATGGGTGGGGGTCCTGCCACCCTGGGCGAGGAGGGGACTCACAGGTGCCCCCCTTCAAGCGACTCCAGAGCAAGAGATTCGAGCGAGGTGGATGCTCCTGGCCTTTTTGGGAACATATTCGTGGCTCGACGGTGTCTGGCGGGAATTCTTGGTCGCAGCAAGGTTTTGGGCGATTGACCTCCTTCTCGTCCATTCCTTAGGATGCGTTTCTCCATGGTCCCTTTCAAGTGGCTCGAGCTTTCTCGGAGGCGGTTTCTGATCCGAACAGTATTACTCTTTTGGGGCGTCCTGGCCGGCATGCTCGGTGCTTTCGGCCTTTGCGGTTGCAGTCCTGGCGAAACCGATTTGACCCACCCGGGCTCAACTCGCGATCTAAGTAACCAGCCCGACACGTTAACCGGCCCCTGGAGCGAGGATCGGATCTTTCGGCCCAAACTCCAGACGGGAAACTTTGTCTCCCTCCTGCTCGCTCGCCAGGAAGGTCTGAGTTCTGATCTCTATTTTCGCTTCGATCTGGCGGAGTTCTCGGATACTTCGACCGTGGTCGGAGCCGAACTCGACCTCACGCTTCTTGACGGCACCGAAGCTGGCGTGCGGCTCGAGGCGTTCCTCATCGAAGAGACGGCGGCTGAGTGGGTAGAAGGTGAGATACCGCATGCCGGACTCTCGACGGCCGCAGAGCCGTTCTTCATCGGAACGGCCCCCATCGCGCCAAACTCGAGCGGAGATCCCGTTACGGTCAACGGGGCTGTCGTGATTCCCAATGACGTCATCCACGCCTGGCAGGTGGATGCGGATGCCAATCATGGGTTTGCCGTCCGTATCGCCTCGAGCAATGTCGGCTTCCTCAACGTTGCGGCAAGCGAGGCGATCGTCGATACGAGCGAGGCAACTGTTTCGACAACAGGATTACGTCTGCGGGTCTCGGAGGGGCAGGCCCCAGCGACTCTCAAAGCAACCGACGACGCCTACCGGGTTTTCGACACCCGACCGATCGACGAACCAACGGATCGAACTCTGTTCGTCGAGCGACAGATCCCGCATCGAGCTCTGATTCGTGTCGATCTCGATATGATCGGGCTCCCCGTTGGCAGCACGATCCACCGAGCAGAACTCACCCTCGGTCTCGTTCCGGGCAGTATTGCGGAGGAAGATACCTTTGTCGTTGCCGCCTATCGTAACAACAGTGACTGGACCATCGATGTTGAGCCCGACACGGTCACAGTCGATCCTGTTCCGACCGACTTTACGACAGTCAACTTCGCGACCGAGTCTGTCTCCTTCGACTTTGGCGGAGCGATGCAGGACTGGGTCGATGGTGAGCCGAACTACGGTTTGACCCTGCGGATCCTCAGCGAAGGGTCGGACGACGCCTCACTCCGTTTCGCTTCGGTCGAAGCCGACTCGACTGCACCTGCCTATCGGCTGGAATTCGTGTCTCCACCGTCTCCACGTTGGGAGGATGCTCGACCATGATCGGAAGAATCCTCGCCGCCGTCACACTCGCGGCTCTCTCCGTTTCCGGTGCCCACGCGGGTTCTCTCCTCAACGCTGAAGGTGTCGGGCGTCCCGTCGAAGGCTACGACATCGCAGCCCGAGGAGCGGGTTGGACCTCGATCGGAGTTGCGGACGAGTACGGTATGAGCCTCGTCAATCCAGCTTCCTTCGTCTGGACTCGTCGCCCGCAGCTTTCACTGGGCGTGACAAATGAAAACCTCTGGATCAAGACGAGTGAGGGGGGGGCAGATCGGGTCGGTGAGATTCGTCTGCCATTCGTACATTTCGTTCTTCCCGCCCCGGCGCGACTTCGGTTCAGTCTCGGTTATCGGGATATCACCGATGGCCGATTCGAGACGAGTCGTCTGGTCGCCGAGGGCGCTGAGGGAGAGCACGAGCGAATCGTGAACGGGTCCGGTAGCTTGGGCGAGTTCTTTCTTGGGGCAGGGTATCGCGGCCCTGCGAATCGATTCGGAGTGGGAGTTCGCTACGGGATCGTGCAGGGAACATTGCGCGAGGAGTTCGAGAACGTCTACGAGAACAGTTCCTATCGGGACTCACGATCGGTTTTGCGAACTCGGATGGAAGATGGAGAGTCGGTCGAGTTTGGAGCCCAGGGTCGTCCGCTCGAGGCGTTGACCCTCGGCGCGACGTTTCGCACCACTACCGATCTCAATCTGCGATCGCTGCTCAGGACAGAGTCCGGCTACGAAGAGGCCTTCGACGCGGAGCTTGAATACCCAGCGAGCTTTGGATTTGGCGTTTCCTTCGACGCGACCGATCGGTGGACTCTTTCTGCCGACCTTCTTGAACGGCAGTGGGATGAGAGCGGCTTCACGGACGAGTCCGGCGATCCGATCGTGAGTGCATTTGGCCGTATGGAGACGACCCGTAGATTTGGGGTCGGGGTGACCCGACGTCCCGATCCGGAAATCACCGCAAAGTCTCCGCTACAAAACCAGATTGTCTGGCGACTCGGTTTTACGACAGCGGATCTCTCTGCGCCCACGTCTACCGGAGAGATCATCTCAGAGTGGGCCGTGACCGGTGGAATAGGCCTGCCAATTCAGTACGATCGCGGCTACCTCGACGGTCTGCTCGAAGTCGGACGGCGTGGCGATCTCGAAGATGCCGAACTCCGCGAGACCTTCGTCCGACTCGGTTTCGGCGTCACATTTCAACGTCTCCGGCGCGCCTTCTAGGTCGACACGAATCGATCGGGTCAGCGCAGGAGCAACAGCTGCTTGCGATGCGTTTCGCCGGCTACCGTCAATTGGAAGAAGTAGACTCCGGTCGGTTGGAGTGCCCCAGAGTCCGAAGTCCCATCCCAACTCAGAGCGAAGAGTCCCTGAGGAAGCTCGGCCTCGACGAGAGTGCGGAGCAGGATTCCCTGGACCGTCACGATTTCGAGCCGGACCGGCTGAGGCTGCCGAAGCAGGAAGGTCAGGGTCGAACGAGGATCGAGAGGCGAGGGTAGTTGTATCTCGACCTCGGAGAGGTATGGATTCGCCGGTGAGAGTGGCCCCTGGGTAGGTGGGCCAACCGGGAAGGTCGGGCCGCCGCTCTCCCCAGCTCGCGGGGGTTCCGAGGAACCAAACTCGGAGCGGGCCCAGCCGATTGCCTCTCGCCGGCCGTCTCCGGGGAATTGAAACACCTCAAGCCGGGAAAGGCCCGCCGACAGGACGACCAGCTCGAGCGAGCCGTCGCGGTCGAGATCGCCGACAGCCAGACCGCCGTCGTACGCGTCGTACCCTTCCCGTTCGATGGGGAACCCATCCCAGTGCGACCCGTCGCTTTCCAGGATGAAGAGAGATGTGCGCGCGCCGTAGCTGACCGCGCTGCCGAGCACGGCAATCTCCTGTGCGCCGTCGCCATCGAAGTCCGCTACGGCGGGGCCCAGGCCAAAGGTCGTCTCCGCAAACTTCTGGGGCCATCCGGGAAGAGATCGCCCGTTCAGCCCGAGGACGTTGATCTCTCCATCTCCGCCGATTCCCGCAACGATGATCTCGTGTTGACCGTCACCATTGAAATCGGCCGTCGCGATGCCACCGGTGACGGCCTCCGGAAGTGAGACGGGCCATCCGGGTCGGGGCCGACCGTCCGGGCGGAGGACCCAGAGTTCCGGCCGTCCGTTGAACTTCCCATCAGTTGCTGCGACCATTTCTCGCCCACCGCCGGCGTCGAGATCCCGGACCAGGATCGAGCCGTATCCGAGCCGCGGTTGACCGGCGAAGCTGCGCGGCCATCCGGTCAGGGGCCGGCCGCGGGACGACTGGACACCGATCAGCCCCGAGTTGTGTCCGGTCACGATTTCCAGTTCGCCATCGTCCTGGAGGTCCGCGATGGTGGGATGACTGAAACAGGCGGCTGGATTGGGGGGGAGGGTCGCGGCGGGGAAGCGACGTGGCCATCCCGGAAGAGGTTGCCCGCCGGCGCCAAAGAGCTGGACCGTGCCCTCGGTGCCCGCGATCGCGACTTCCAATCCGGCCAGATTGGGGCGAATGTCTCCGGCCGTGGGAGCTGCCCAGAGCAACTCGCTGTTGCTGTCACTCTCGATGCAAATCGGCCAGCCGAGAAGATGATCGCCTCCAGAGTCCAGCGCGTAGGCGAACCCTCGCAGGGTTCCGACGAGGACGTCCAGATTGCCGTCAGCATCGATGTCGACCAGTTGGGGAGCGTGGCGAACGGGATCTTCGAGAAAGACCGGCCAGCCTGGAACGAACTCGCCCGCACTGTCCAACGCCCAGATCTGGCCGTCCTGCAAAGCGACGATGATCTCGGACCGGCCATCGCCGGTCAGGTCACCGATGGCAGCAGATCCCGCCGGCGACGCCGGAAGGTCCAGAGGGAAGCCTGGAGCTCCCCGCAGCGTTGAAGGGAGCTCTTCATTCTCGGAAACGGAGTCGAGACTAAATCCGGGAAGCGATTGGGAGAAGGCATCGGGATCGAGCTTGGGTAATCGGGCGAGCACCTGAGCCGTGGCCGAGCGGATGAGGTAGACGCCATCGGGGCGTTCGATCAACTCGAACGGGCCAGTCGCCAGCTCCGGGAAGAACGGAACGGGTTCATCGAGCGGAAGTGTTTGTAGCTGAGGGCGAGTTTGGGCAAGAGCGTCGTGAGGTGCGACGAATAGACCAAATGCTGCCACCAGGCTTGCCAGAACAAGGATCACCCCTGCAGCGTACCAACGACGTCTCAAACCGTCGATCGATGAAATGGTCACCAAGGCCTCCGTTGACCCGGAGAAGCGATTGTCGTCCGTCGAACCTGGCGGTATCGTTTGAAAACGTCCGAACGGGCGGACGATGAATTTTGCTACGGGGTCGGTGAGATGGGAACGCGGATGTTGCGCAGGTATTCTAATCTGGTGTTTCTTGGCCTTGTCGCCACGTTCGGTGGCTGTACGGATTCGAGCGAGCCACCGATGGAAGAGCCTCGCGCATTTCTTGGGGTAGGAGCCAATCCCCGAGGGGCGCCCGGTAACGATCCACTCCTGACGGAGGCGTATCTGGATGTGCTTCAGGGAGGATTCCCTGTCGCAGCGTTCCGCATCGATTGGGGTGAGATCGAAAGCCGTCTGGCCAACTACACCTGGACGACGGTCGACGACCACGTCCGGCAGGCTATTGCCCGGGATGTTCGGCTCTCCGTCGAGGTATCCCTCATCGACCGAACGGTCCTCGGCACGCTTCCCGCGGATCTCCGAGGCCAGGATCTCGAGAGCACCAACCTGCAAGTCCGGTTTGCCCGATTTGCCCAGTTGCTCCTCGCTCGCGGACAAGGCCGGCTGGACTTTCTTTGGATCGGTCGCGAAGTCGACCGCTACATCGAGGGACAGTTATCGCCAGAGGAGCAGCGAACCGCGCTGGCCGAGCTTCTCGAAGCGACTCGTGACTCACTGGAGTCGATCGAACTAACCCTTCCGATCGGGACCAGTCTTTCCGCGACGGACCTGGCCGGTAACTCCGCTGCTGTGGCGTATCAGGGAATTGTCGATGCCTCCGATCAGATCGGCTGGACGGTCTACGGTCGCGATGACCTCTTCGTCCAGTCGCTCTCGCCAGAGCAGACTCTCGAGCTGGCTCAGACGGCCGTCGAGACGTTTCCAGGGGTCCCGGCTATCGTCACGGAGATTGGTTTTCCGGGGGAGGGAAGAACGGACCCTGCCCAAGTGGAATTCGTCAGTCGCCTGACCGGCTGGCTGGAGAGTCCGCCGGAGGACCTGCTTGGCGCGTTCTTTCCCTGGATCAGCGACCTGCACTTCACCTTCGCGCGCGATCGGGCTGCCCGTTTGTTTCCTGACGACAAAGTACGCCGTGGCAACCTGGAGGGACAGCTTCGCTCCCTCGGACTCAAAGAAGAGAACGGGGTGCCGACAGATGCCTGGCGGCGCGTCCAGAGTTGGAATCTCGAACTACCCGGCTGATACGTCAGACGTCGGTATCCGGGTCGCCTCGCGGGCGTGTGACCTTGTCACCGGCTGGCTCCTGGCCTACTGTCTCCTGCACGTACGCCGGATAATTTTTGACCGATGATTTTCGTGAAGAGAAGGAGCCGAGAGCAGAGGCATGTTCGAAGAATTCAAACGACAGCTTCCGGACAGTGATCCGGGGGAGACAGCCGAATGGATCGAGGCTCTCGATCAGGTCTTTGAAAAAGAAGGGGCCGCCCGCGCCGAGTTCCTCTTCTACAAGCTCATGAAGCGGGGGCGGATGCTCGGAATGGACATCGCCCGGCCAACGCAAACGCGGTACATCAATACGGTCAGCCCCGAACAGGAACCACCCTATCCAGGTGACGAAGCTCTCGAGAAGCGACTTCGCCGACTCATCCGGTGGAACGCTGCAGTCATGGTTACGCGGGCCAACTCGCGCTTCGATGGACTCGGTGGCCATATGTCGACCTACGCGTCTTCTGCCAGCCTCTACGAAGTCGGATTCAATCACTTCTTTCGAGGCCAGGACGGTACCGATCCCGGTGATCTCGTTTTTGTCCAGGGGCACGCGGCTCCGGGAATCTACGCTCGGGCGTATCTCGAAGGGCGTCTGACCGAAGACCAACTGGACCATTTTCGCCGCGAGACGAGCGGTCGCGGTCTCTCCAGCTATCCACATCCGCGGCTCATGCCCGACTTCTGGGAGTATCCGACCGTCTCGATGGGCCTCGGCCCAATCAACGCCATCTACCAAGCTCGCTTCAACCGCTATCTCCGCTCCCGCGGCATCCTCACGACGGAAGAGGCCCGGGTTTGGTGTTTTATGGGAGACGGTGAGTCGGACGAACCGGAATCCCTTGGCGCACTCAGCCTGGCCGCTCGCGAAGGCCTGGACAATCTGACCTTTGTCGTCAATTGCAATCTCCAGCGTCTCGACGGACCGGTCCGTGGAAACGGCAAGATCATCCAGGAACTCGAATCCGTGTTCCGGGGAGCCGGCTGGCATGTCATCAAAGCGATCTGGGGACGAGAGTGGGATGACCTGTTGGCCCGTGATTACTCGGGTCTGCTCGTCAACCGGATGAACGAGACCCTCGACGGGGAGTTCCAGCGATACGCGGGTGAGTCCGGTGAGTACATTCGGAAGCATTTTTT
>Ga0315338_1004244_pt1 | contig 11560 bp, 16 predicted proteins | sample ASW8metaG_FD_204518 | JGI IMG/M metagenome (GOLD analysis project Ga0315338, IMG submission 204518) | Ammonia-oxidizing marine archaeal communities from Monterey Bay, California, United States - ASW #8 | ecosystem: Environmental > Aquatic > Marine > Coastal | place: USA: California | collected...
AAATATTATCAGCCTATATCTATAAAAGATTGACGAATTCCTTTTTTTTCAAAACTTAAAATTGCTGTATTTTTGGTTACAATTACGAAGCCACTGTAGCTCAGCTGGTAGAGCAACGCATTCGTAAGTTATAGTTCTAATATGAGTTACGAAGAGAACATTCCAAAAAAAGCCTGTAGTGTTGATGTAGTATTTCTCCTCTGTAACCTATATTTTATCCTAACCAATGTCGTGTCAATATGTAGTGAAAGAAAGGGTGTCGTATTATGATAAATACTATAGCTATGATTCGTGTTTCTACCCAACTTCAAACTGAAGGAACGGGTCTTGAGTTTCAATCTGAAAAGTTAAAACAATATTCTAAACTCAACGATTTCAATTTAATCAAAACAATCTCTGATGTTGCTTCGGGTGGATTAGAGACGAGAGATGGTATTGAAGAATTAAAAACAGATATTGAGAATGGTGGAGTTGATTGTGTTTTGATTTGGAATGTGAGCAGAGCCTTTAGGAGTATGATTCACTTCTCAAAGTTCTATGAATATCTGAATGAATATAATGTTGAACTGATTTCTGTTTCTGAGGGTATAAGGAGTTCTTCAAAGACAGGTTCTATGATGTTTGGTATTATGGTGAGCATTGCGCAATTTGAGAAGGATTTAATAGCCGAGCGCTGTATCTCGGGAAGGATGGTAAAGGTCAATTCGGGTATTCGTGCATATGGAAAGAAGATTTATGGATACACAACTGATTACAAAATAGATCCAGACGAATCAAAGGTTGTTAAATATATATTCAAAAAAATCAACTCTCTAAAGAAGAAGGATTATCCAAAGTATAAGAGAACCAAACACCTCTTAAAACTTCTAAAAAAGCATGGGTATTCTTATAACGGACATGAGTTCAAAAACTACAATATCAGAGATATTTTAAAACAGAAGTTTTACACAGGTGTACTTGAATACTCTGATATAACTACTAAGCACAATTATGAATCAATTGTTAGTCAAAGATTATTTAATAGGGTGCAAGATTGAAAGAGGTTTACAAATACGAACGTGAAGACAGGATCGAGGAGATGAAATCATTTCGTCAATGTCGTATCTGCGAAAAATACCACCCAGTAGATGATGATACAGATGTATATGATTGTTGTGATTATGAAGATAAGGATTGGATGGTGAATTGGGCGAAACGATTACAGAAGAAAATGAAAGAACCTTATGTATCTAATTTTGTAAAGTGGGTTAAGGTAACAGCAATACTGCTTCTAATATTTTCAAGTGGATGTGAAGACCTGAGCCAAAATTCACCAAAGTTATTCTTACAACTCTCCACCTCATTAGAATTGATTCAGGAAGGTGTCTATTCCTTCGCATATCCAACAAACTCACCACATTCTTATATTCGTATCAATATCGTTAGTAACCCTCTTAATCGTGTATTCTTTAACTCACCCGATTCTTTTACTATTAGTCATATGGGTAGAGAAATCATAACACCAGTAGTGAACTATTCTGTATATGTTAGAGACGATAGCACATCAAGACAATTTGTATATATTTATCCACCCCACGTGGGGAAAACATTATCTGTTTATGCTATTGCTGAAGATAGAGATGGAAATCAAATCTCTGATAGTTTGTTTGTTCAGATAGATTAAGCATCAAACAACTCCATTTGATTTGGATTTCCTTTTTTCATTCCTTCTTTAGCTAACTGCTTTGCTCTATCCATCTTTTCTAATTCCTTCTTTTCTAATTCCTTAAATGTATCTAATCTTTCTTTTACGAGTTCTGTAGCGTCATCTTCAACAATCCAAACAATACTATCCATCATAGCTTCTATTGTATGATTTACTCCGTATTTTTCCATTAGGTTGTTTATCTCATCTCTTATTTCTTCATATTTTGACTTTGTTCTCATTTTCTGAAACCTTTATTTATACCAATCACTTTGTGTGAGAGGTAATAATAAATAGACCCCGTATTCGTGTTAATTCATTTTATTTTATTTTATTTTTAGATTTGTATTGCTTTGAACTCATCTACGATGAGTAATACACTTATGATACTTTATATACTATAGATACGAGACCTCTTTTAATCAGGTATCTGACCTGATTGACTTTCGCCTTTCAGTTACCTACCTACCTATATATATATCTAAAAATTGAGTTTTATTCCAACTTTTCTTCACTTTTTTTAAAAAAAATAAATGACACGAAAACTTCTTCTTTACATATTTATATATATGAAACCAACAATGTCAAAACACCAGAACAAAGAGGAAATAATTAATGACTTACAAGAATAGAATCGACTTCATCCGAAATGAAAAGAATGGAATCAGAAAAATTGCTAAAATAGAATACATACACGAACTTACTAAGCAAGGTAAAAGTAAATATGAAATCCAATCCCAAATGTTACTTGATAGGGTGAGTAAATCTGCTCATATGTTAAGAAAAGATTTTAATGAATATGAGAAAGTAGCAGACAAATTAGAATGGATGATATGATTAAGGAGTATATGTCAACATCCATCAATGTGGGCGACGATTTTGGTTGGGAAAGACAACACCCATTACGCCAGGCTTTAGAACGATATCGACATGAGAAGTTCAGTCAAACCCAATGGAACAAGATTTATCAAACTTGGTATCGGCAATTCAGAAGAGCTTACTTTGAAAATTCTGAAACCTCTATGCCTGATGATTACCTTCAGAATACATCAGAGGGTAAAAAGTTTTTAGTGAATGTTCATCGGTGGATTGAGAAGAATCGTGAATATGTATTTAACATTTAATGAATTGTGGAGAATATACTCTCCACGTGGAGAGCAAAATGAATAAGAAACAACAAATCCAACTGAACAAGATTATGAATAGTAAAATGAATATTTCTAATCAGAGGAAACAGAATGCCATTGATAAACAATGGGAAAAGACTTTTGAAAAAATATCTCCCACAGGAGTGGTAGGAAAAACATTTGCTCCACCATCCACACTAAAAAAACGAAAAAGATTTACATTCTAATCTGATGGTTTTCATCCAATCCCCTACAGATTAAAATGTTGATTTGGTAGTTCGGGGTCGTTTTTAAGTATCTTTAGGTATGTCAAACTTTATTTTGATGCTTCTTGAACTTTTTTTCTCAAACTACCAAACTTTTAAATAGGAACTACAAATATGGATATAAGATACCTGACTCCCCAAAATATGAAAAAAGTGTTCAATGATGTTTCTAATGAACTAATGGATATTTTTGATAAATCTGATAGAGAACTCACCTTTGATGCTCTGAAGTATGACAAAGAACACTCAACCGATTGGCTGGAATTGAAAAGTTCAGAACCCGAACAAATGGAAAATGTTTATGCTCAGGATATCAGATTAATAGCAGTTCTATTTGCTCAACTAATTCTCTTTAGACGAATAGTAAGACAGAATTGGGTAGACGATAGAGATATGGGCTTCCCCACAGGATTTATTCCATTAGCATTTAAGTTTACGGAGTCGTGGGAAAAGTCATCAGGTAAACAGATTAAAAAGATGATGAAATTGAAAGAAGGATTTGAAGAAGTGAAACTTCTAACTACAAAAAGTTGGATGAAATATTTCAAAGTTCACAAGGTTTATGAGAGTCTAAGTAAGCAAGGTAAACATAAATTGAAAAGGTTGTTTAATTGAATCGGAAAAAGTTAATCCAAAGATTAAAATCTGAAAGAAATCATATAGAACACCAAGCTAAAGACTTGGGTTTAATCTTTAATGTAAAAATAACCGATGAAATGGTGGATACACTCGTAGAAATGGTAAACCGTATCAATAGGTATATAAAATATCAACGACAACTGAATGAAGATAGATTGGATGAAGCATTTACTGAACGTATGAAATCAATGTTAATGGAGAAAATGAAAGATGAATAGAAAACATTATACCAAAGGGCAAATTCAAAACGCTATTAACAACTCTCAAAGTATTACAGATGCGAGTAGGTACTTGAATTGTAGTTATAACACTTTTAAATCTTATGCTAAGATGTATGAATTATTTGATGATAATAAGAATCAAAGTGGTAAAGGTATTCTAAAGGATGGAACTAAGAGAACTAAACCAAATTTCTCAGATGCCTTTGGTATTCAATTAAGAAATCTACTCCTGGATACTTTGGAACTCAAAAAAAACCACGACACCTTTATCTAACAGACAGACACTCTATATAAAAAACTTGTTTCCTAATTTTGCATGAGGAAACCATTTTAAACCATTTCACAGACACTCGATTAAATCAAACTAATAAACACTTTTATTAAAATTGACTAACAGACATTCTATTTTACCAACTCAGGTTCTCTTTGCTAAGAGGGATGCGTGGGTTTTTGGTGTAAAAGACTTTTGCTTTCACCCGAATATGCCATCGACTAAATGACAGGTTTCACGAACAGGAAGAATGTTATCTTTTCAAATACAACATTTTATGATAAGACTCTCCAACCATCGAACCACCTACTAATTCTATCATTCCACTTATAATTTCTCACCAAACCAGTAGTATCTATTTCAATTGGATAATCTAACATCCTAATAAATTGGTTAAGGAAATCTTTTTTACCTTTATAATAATAAGGATAGTTTTTCCCAACCATCTCAGGATAACAAAGTTTATTTGGAAGTAGATATGGAACTCCAACTGATAAACCATCTGTAGTGGATATACTCCAAGCAGAGTAATTCCTAAAACACCCAACACCAAACTTCATCGTAGCTAACTTTTCAAAATACTTTTCTTTATTAGGGATATCTAATCGTTGATGCCAAGCACCGTAAACTCTTTTCCAATTCAGAGTAGTATATACTTTAAAGTCTTGTCTCTCTTTCCATAATTCATTCATTACCTTTATAAACCATTTTGAACCTGTAAAATTTTCATCCCTATGGTTGAACATAATTGTTTTATCAACCACCTTGTTATCATCTCTCTTTTGAATTCTATCCACACCCAAATATTGAACTTGTAATTTTTTATCCAACTGTCTCATTACTCTACCATTACAGATTTCTTTTGCAAGTGATAATGCTTTCATTTTGAACCATTCAGAATTACACCCACACTCTTCCATCTGTAATATTCCCATTAACCATTCATAGATAGCTCTTGCATTATCTTCTTTACGATATGATGTGTTTTCTTTTACCTCTACCCAATGAGTATAACCAATAATCTTTGGATTTTGATTAGTATGTTTTTTAAATAGATTTGAAATCTGAACTGAATGTTCAGGTTGGTGAATATATATGTAATCGTATTTGACATTCTCTGGATCCACAACATTCATAAATTGATTTGTATCGAACTCTGCTCTCATAAAAAAAATGTTATTAGGTAGGTGATATATTTTCTGTTCTATATATGGTTTCTTTAACGATTGAACTTCCATCGGTAATAGAACAGTAAATTGGATTTTGTAGTGTTTATGAAGGTATGGTAGGGTATGCCGTAAGACTTCAATCAGACTGTCTTTTTCCAAATCTTTACTTTCAGAATTATAGTTTCCATATACTAACATTCTTTTCATTAGCTAACCCACCTGTAAGAATTATAACCGACTCTAATATTTTTATCTAACCTCATTTTATATCTGTATTGTGTGATTTGGAAACCTATACCCCACTTCAGTAATCTTTGTAATTCATATGATGTTACTGATCCTTTAGACTTAATAAACTTTTTCATCTTACGATATGGTGGTAATATTTTTTTGGAAGGATACTCTTGCATCATCATATCAATTTTCATTTTGAACCATTTATCAAATACTGAAGAGTTTAATGTCTTATATATATAAGGGTTATTATTTGTAGTCTTCACATACTTCAGGTGATTATTACTTACCTTATTAAATGTATCCTTACCTTCATAAAAACCACCATCGTAGCTGTCTCCTAAATTATATCCTAAATTATTCCTGAGTATTCTATTCACCATTCTCTTTTCAAATACATTACCAATTTGAACCTGATTATAATTTGACTGACTTCTATATCGTATCCACAGGTCAGATGTTCTTAGTGGATGGAATGATAAAACAAAATCTATGTGGTTCTTATTCCAATATAGATGTGGTTGCTTACCACCATCAGATTTATAATTTTTCTGAGTATTGTGTAACAAATCAAACTTTGGATTAAATGTATCTAATGATTGTAGATAATGGATGTTTTTGTGAACCTGTAAATGTTTTTCAACATTATGAGGTATTAGAATTGTGAAGTGTAAATGTGGATTTCGTTTTATTAACCCACTCAGGAATTGATTTAGTTTATTACAATTATCTTTCTGGTTAGCATTGGTGAAGTTCCAATAAAGATGAACATTAAAATCTCCGTAATCAAGCAACCCATTCATAACCATCTAATGTAAATCTTATACGATTATCCATCCTTAAACGATTTCTTATTCTGCCCATCCGATTAAACTGACTTCCAAATCCAAGTTCTCTGAAAAGTTGATTGGTATATACTGACTTATGTTTCTTAATATATTTTATACACTCTTGCACTTTCTTAGTATCCTTACCAACCATCTTAAAAGATGATGGTTCAAACATCTCTTTCCAATTCATCCAACTTCTTATCTGCTTATCCCAAACCATACCATTCATTCTTTTTTCTAAACTCTTACTGATCCTGTTTCTGTATGTCGTGTCATCTAATACTTTTTCTACTTTTGAAATGAAGTCATCCATATTTCCATTTTCATATAACAACGGATAATCTTCACCCACCATTTCATCATAACATAACTTTGTCGGTAGAACTGATGGAACACCCATACTTAATGCATCTGTGGTTGAAATTGACCATGCTGAATAGCCTTTGAAAGTTCCACAATGCAGATAAACTCTTTCTTTTATATACTTCAGATAATCTTCACGTGAAGTCGTAGCCATCTTCTTTGAACCACTCCATTTATATTTATCAACACTTGCTTTCTCAAAGGTGGTGTGAACCTCAAAATCTTTTCGTTTCTTATATAACTTTTCCATCGCCTTAATGAAGAATGATTGGTTGGTATAACTTGCCTGACCTCTGTGATTAAATAGAATAACTTTCTTACCACTATATCTTTTCTTTGAAAAATCTGTAGTATCAACACCCAACTGATGAACTTGGATAATCTTTTCTAACTCAGCTAATGTTTTATCATTGAAGTATTCTTTAGCCTGATTGAGTATGAAATCTTTTAACCATTGTGAGTTAAACCCTGCAACTTCACATTCTAATAAACCAATCATATTCATTAGAAACATTCTTTTAAGACTACTTGCATTTGATTTTGGTGTTTCTATCCAGTGGGTGTAGTTCAACACCTTCATTCCATTTGACTGACCTTTATTCATCATCAGATTCGTTAGTTGAACCGTGTGTTCAGGTAGATGCGTATATAAAATATCATAAGGTGTATCTTTAAAACTTGTAGCTCTATTAAATGTATCAACATTTAAAGAAAAATTTGTTCTCATCGTATTAGCACCTTCTTGATAAGAATATTCCAACCAACGAACTTGGTCAGCCCTTTGAGTTTTCAGATTGGTAAGTTTTATTGGAAGTAGATAATCAATATGTAGATGCTTATTTATCTTACATAAGGTGTTGATGATATGAGGTAATAAAACAACATAACTATCCTTACGAATCTCTCTACGATTGGTAGTGATATTCGGATAAATCAACATACGATATTTGTATTCATTAGCCATAGTTAGGTATCCCTCTAACACTTAACCATTGTTGAAACATCTTTTCATGATCCATAAAGTTTCCATACCATAAAGTATTTTTCTGTAATCGTTTCTCGTTTGCTAATTTAGTATATCTTTTTATTGCTTTTGGTTTCCAATAATCCATTATGTATTTAACACCTTTACCAACTCTTTCATCCAGTATCAAATCTTTAGATGTGATTTCCTTACAAAGAAATTCTGATGTGTTTTTATATAGTGAATTAAAATATACTCCTCGCACCATGTCCTGTTGAGCATCCATCTCACCCATTCCATTTAATCTGTAAATAATGGATAATATTTTCTGTTTATATCCACTACAACCTCTCATTGATTTTATCTTTTCAGGAAACTGATGTTTCAAATATTTCAACCACCAAGAATATATTTCTTCATCAGGCTTTATCATTATTCGCCCCTTAGTTCGCCCCATCTTTTTCCAAGTAGGTATACCATTATAAACACTAAATGAACCATGCAAACTCGTTGTAGTAATACCAACTAATTCATCACCGTATTTTGCTTTCCATGTTTCCCTTACGATTGGTTCATTAACCATCATAGCAATCATCTTACAACCCAAAGCATTATTAGAAAATGGTTGAACACCAACACAAGTCGACATTACAGCAGTATGCCTTAACATCTTTTTATCCATCATCAGATTCTTATCCCAACCTATGTATTCGTCTCTACATTCAATTGAAGGCACATCTGATGCCAGAACAATCATACCCAATAGTTTATCATCAACTTTATTTCTGACTTCAAATCTCAATGCTCTACCAATACCAATTACAAATTCCATCGAATGAATACATCTGCGAATAATATCGTATTCCTGTTGGTTTTTCGTCAATTGGATATAGGGTTCAATACCTTCAATTTCCTTCAGAGAAGTCGTCAGGTTCGAAGGATTTGAAGTGGTCCAGAGTTGGTTGTGTAGTTTGGAGTAGTTCTTCACGTGGAGATTGTGAGATTTTAACTCTTGCAACTTTTTATATAAAACGATTTCCCTGTCATCCAGGGATTTTAAAAACTGAAAATTATCTAATAATTGGAGACTTTTTTTTTAACAGAATCGGAAGAGTAATCACTTTGGTTATTTTTGACTAAGGTTTCACCATCAAAGTTTTCTAATGAATATGGATTAGTATTTTTTAGTACATGAAGTATTTGTTCTTTGGTTGGTTCATGATCCATTAGAAGTTTTTTGAAACTCTTCTCAAAATCTGATGGAACACTTCGTTTTTGATGTGAGAGATGTTTCTCTTTTACGATTTTATATGCTCCACCAACTGATAACTCACCATCATCAATTTTCTGAATCAACTCAGGCATATAATTATTTATTGTTCTAATCATTTTCAATTGAGAGAAACCCACACCCAACTTATTTGCAATCTCTTGAACTACAACAAATCTGCCTTTCCCGTTCAAATCATTACGACTTCCCTTAGTCTGCCCACCGAATTGCTTCTTCAATTCTTGTTCCATAAACCGACATTCATTAAGAATATCTGAAGTGGTTTTTTGTCTGTGCTGATTGTGTTGAATTATTTGCACAACCTCATTATCAACTTCAACTTCTCTTACTTCTGCTTCTTTAATACCCAACTGCTTCAAAGAATAGTATCGTCTATGACCTGACAGAATATTCTTGGTTTCTTTAGATACGACTATCGGTTCTAACAACCCAAAGTTTTGGATTGATTGCTTGAGTTCCGATAAGTCAGTTGGAGAATATATGGAGTCGTTAATTGGAGAGGGATGGAGATGTGAAAGAGGTAAAATCATCAAAACAATATAGCGACTTTCTACAATAAAATGCAAGAAAAAACCCACCGATTAAAGTGGGTTTGTATCTCTGAGCCACTGGTCAGAATTGAACTGACGGCTTCCATATTACGAGTATGGCACTCTACCAGACTGAGTTACAGTGGCAGATTAAAATCTATTTGAATTATTCTCCGTAATCTTCTAAGAATTGATTTATCATTAACCCTTCTTGTTTCTCACTTGGAACTTTACCTTCAAAATAAATGTTGATGGAAACTTTATCACCTCTTCGTGGTGGAACTTTCACCCATCTGCTACTATCTTTAAAAACACTATTTCCCAACAAAGTTAGATCCTGTTCATCTCTCAAATATGTTAAGAATGATTTTAACATATCTGATTTTGGTGTTCGTTTATTCATTACTTAATACCTCTCCTAAATCTATTGTAGTTCTTTGTTTTGGAACTCTTGCTCTATTATATCTTCTCACCATATCCCAAGTTGAATGCCCAACTATATTTGCTACAAGTGGAACATCACCATCAGTCTGTTCTAACATATAAGTGATAAAGCCTCTTCTGCAACTATGAGGTGTAAGTCTTTCATCTAAGTTTAACCCCATAATAACTGTCTTAAATTTATGAGCGATGCCAGATGAGGAGATGTGTTTTTTTAAATTCATCTTAACTCCACCACCTTTACCATCCTTATTTCCTTTTCGCCAATACTCTAAATGAAAAACATATTCCTTATCACTTCTGACTTTTCCTTTTTTATCAAATAACCAATACTTCAAATCTTCCCATAAAGTTTCACTATCTAATTTTATGGTTCTCCATTTACCTTTAGAAAACATCTGATATTGCTTCTCCTTAAAATCAATATCTTCAATCTTCATTTCAACAACTTCAGAAACTCTACAACCTGTAATCAATAACATTCTAAGTATTGGTATGAAGTGTCTTTCATATTTGTTCTCTCTATTTGCATCCATCCATTTTATCAACACTTTCATATCATCAACCGAAGTTGCTAATGGTAATTTTTCATCACTTCTTTCAATTCCATAGCCCTTCATTCGCAACATATTAAATGGGAACTGATTATCTTCAAAATGTAACCAATTAAAGAAACTTTTAATCCTACGATATGAGTTAGCTATAGTATTCTTTGATGGTGGTTTTCCAAACTTAGTTTTTGTTCTCATCATTTCATTCAGATATTTTTCTAATACTTTTTTACCACCACTTATGTGATTATAAATGTCTAAATATTCAGGTTCATTTTTAGTCAGCCAGTCAACATAATAACCTAATATTTGTTTATCACTATAAAGTGTTTTTGGAGATAATTCTTTTCCGTTTCTTATATTTTTGGTGGAGTATTCTTCTACCCATTTTGGTAGGTTAACACTATCAGCTTCCACCATCTTATTATATCGTTCACCATCCTTAACTACCATCTTGTGGATATGTCTCAGATTTAAATCTTTATAATCTTTTAGGTCAGTCTTCGTATACTTTGTTATTCTTTTGAGTTTAAGTGTTGGTTCATCTGCTTCAATATCAAAACCGTCAACAACATAGACGCTGTAAAAATATCTTATATAACCACTCTTTACATCCATACCAAAACTAAAAGATGGATTAGAGTTAGATAATCGTAACCTTCGTAGTTCTTTGGGTTTCCATTTTCTAAGTTCTTGTAGTAGTTTTTTTTCTTGTTTATTCATGCTTAAAACGAATGTGTTGGTTTACCTAAGTTAAGGATAAAACCAACAACTTACAAGCTTTTTGTGTAGTGTATTATGTAGTGTTGTTTTTAAAAACTATAAGTTATAGAGGGTAAAATTAAATACTTGTTAGTAAGACAATACTTTCGTAATTTCCTGTTGTAATATGTTTCACGACGAGAACAATACAAAAAAAGTGGTGGTGTAGTGGTGGTGTATCCTTCTCTGGGAACAAAAAATCACATCCAAATTTCAC
>Ga0315338_1004245_pt1 | contig 11560 bp, 3 predicted proteins | sample ASW8metaG_FD_204518 | JGI IMG/M metagenome (GOLD analysis project Ga0315338, IMG submission 204518) | Ammonia-oxidizing marine archaeal communities from Monterey Bay, California, United States - ASW #8 | ecosystem: Environmental > Aquatic > Marine > Coastal | place: USA: California | collected...
CAACCCAAATCATTGTTGAGGGGTTTCGTGTGCAGGTTTTGGCCACACGCACTCAAGAGAATGCGGATCAATTGCGGCAGACATTAGCCGAAGGTTACGCCGAAGAAATTTATATTGTGTTTGAAGCGCCCAATTATAAAGTACGTATGGGGAATTTTATAGACCGCCGTCATGCTGAATCACTGCGCCAAACATTGGTGAAATCAGGATATCCTTCTGCATGGATTATTCGATCCCGAATTGAGCCAAAGCTAAATTAAACCCCTAACTGGAGAATGAGCCATTCTTCATCATTCACTATATATTTCAATCTTGCATTTTCATCGTTATTTAAGATATAATTAAGGGTTTTCTTGGTCATTACATACAGACCCATTATTTATATTTACCCAATCGAATCATAAGTCTGGGGGTTATGAAGTGAATAAAATTACGGTTGTGGTGATCTATTGATTGCATAATACCACTGTGATAGCCATCACGACATGTTTTATATCTCTTGGGAATCATAATGAATATGTTGGAAATTCTTACGATTGAGATAAAAATCTTTCTCAATTAAAACATATTTTTCTTCATGAATATAAAATTTAAAAATACAAAATTATTAATAGTGGTAATTTACAGTGTATTGAGCGTCATGCTTAATGCTCAAACTACGTCCACCATTCCTGCCGTAGCAATCCTCGATTTTGAATCTAGAGGACTCCCCACATATGAAGTAGAAACGCTGACCGAACGTCTCCGATCCGAAGCAGCCAATACAAATGCTATACGGCTCATTGATCGAAAAATGCTTGAATCGATTCTGAATGAGCAGGGCTTGCAGCAATCTGGTTGCACAACCGATGAGTGTGCAGCTGAAGTGGGTGAATTATTAGGTGCCCAGTTTATGATTAGCGGGTCTATTGGAAAATTGGGCAATACTTACACCATTGATGCCAAAATGGTATCTGTAACCACCGGAGCCGCAGTGCGAGCCAAAACGGTCACATATAAAGGTGAAGTTTCCGGGTTAATTCTTGAAATGGAAATCTTGGCCTGGGAAATCGTAGGACTCAAAGCACCGCAACGTTTGCTAATGAAACGCAAAATTCAGTCAGCAACAGATAATAAAATGACCGTTGCTATACTTGATTTTGAACCCAGAGGCATCAGCACCCTCGAAGCCCAAACCTTGACAGATCGTTTCGCCACAGAGATCAATAATACGGGTAAGGTAGTCCTTGTGGATCGGAATTCAATGAGAGAAGTGATGCAGGAGCAGGGCTATACAGAAGTAGAGTGTTCCTCGGAAGAATGTGCTGCTGAGGTGGGCGCTATGTTGGGTGTTCAATTTATGATCAGTGGGGCCATAGGTAAACTGGGGGATACTTATACCATCGATGCGAAGATGTTTGAAGTAGCCACCGGTGCAGCGGCGAAAACGAAAAACGCCACCTATTCAGGAAAAGTTGATGGCCTGATAACTGAAATTGAAGTTTTGGCCTGGGAAATGATGGGCCTCGATCCGCCAGCAAAACTGCTAAAAAGAAGGCTAGGCGGTGTATCTATTACAGCAGCTTCGGTGGTAAAAGGAAAATCGCGTTTTGGCGCCATGTTGCGGTCCGCGGTCATGCCCGGCTGGGGACAATTTTATTCCGGGAAAAAAACGATGGGATGGGCCTTTCTGGGTGGCGAGTTAACCGCGGCGGGTTTGGCTTTTTCCGCTTATAGTGCTTATTCCACGGCCAATAGTGATCTAACAGCATTCAATCAACAATATAATAATGCGACGGATCCTGTTCAGATCGCCGATCTAAGATCTAAGACCCTACAGGCCGAAGCCGATCAATTATCATCCAATGACCAAATGACCACCATGATCTATGCAGCCGGTGGGTTATGGGCCATCAATGTGGTCCATGCCTTCTTAACGGGTCCTAAGGCAGATACGGCATCCAGAAGTTCCGGTTTTAATCTGGTCTATCATCCTGAAATGCTTCAACCTCAACTAAGGTTCACCATTGCGCTGGATTAAACCATTTATAATTCCAATTAGTTTTCTATTGTTCTCATGTGAGATTGTAGAGCCTGATCTTAATAATCCGCTGGATACGGAGGCAAATGCTGAAAAGGGAATTAATCCACCTGCCCTGGTATTCTCTCCTTCAAGTGTAAATACTTCAGTCGGTGGTAATGCCATTTTTCGCGTATATGCACAGGAAGTAACGGGTGTGGCAGGTATTCATGCGAAGATTCAGTATGATAACACTAAACTGGCCGTATCAAGCGTTAGTCCCGGGACTTTTTTTAGCAGTACTCAAGCTCCAATATTTATTTACGAAGATAATGCAGGCGTCCTCGATATTTTTACTTTTTACATGGGAAGTGATAAGACTAAAGATGGTACGGGTGATGTGGCGCTTATCACATTTAGACCCACATTAGCGGGCCAATCTCAGGTTCAATTTACCGCTGAATCAGAACTTTTAGATCCACAGGATGTGCCAATAGAAATCAAAGGCCTGGGGACAGGGGTGGTAAATGCGCAGTAGCATTTTACTCCTGAGTCTCATTGCATCGATATTAGTTGCCCAACCTTCATTTACGGCTGCCGATATTGCCACCAGCGCTGATGGTGCAAGGTCAGTTGTTGCTGCAGATTTGGATAATGATGGCGATCTAGATATTGTATCTGCTTCCGCTATCGATGATGCGATTGCTTGGTACGAGAATAATGGTGCAGCTAACCCATCGTTTAACGCAGCTGATATTGCAACCAGTGCAGATAATGCTTGGCATGTTTGTGTAGCAGATATGGATAATGATGGTGATCTGGATATAGTCTCTGCCTCAGAAAACGATGATACTATTGCTTGGTACGAAAATGATGGGGCCGCTGATCCATCATTCACCGCAGCTAATATTGCAACCAGCGCAGATAATGCAAGGTGGGTTTTTGCGGCAGATATGGACAATGACGGGGATATGGATATTGTTTCAGCATCTTACCTCGATAATACAATTGCCTGGTATGAAAATGATGGTGCAGCCAATCCTTCATGGAGTGCTGCCGATATAGCAACCAGTGCTGCTGCCGCAACTTCAGTTTTTGTAGCAGATATGGATAATGATGGTGATATGGATATTATTTCTTCTTCTGAGGATGATGATACAATTGCTTGGTATGAAAATAATGGTGCTGCTGATCCGTCTTGGACTGCAGCAGATATTGCAACTAGCGCTGACCAAGCAACTTCAGTTTTTGCGGCAGATTTGGACAATGACGGAGACATGGATATACTTTCTACTTCTTTGGCAGATGATGCTATTGCCTGGTATGAAAATGATGGTGCCGCTAATCCATCATGGGCAGCAGCAGATATTGCAACTAGCGCTAATAATCCTAATGGCGTTTTTGCCGCAGATATGGATAATGACGGGGATATGGATATTGTGTCAGCTTCTTATGGTGATAATACGGTAGCTTGGTATAGGAATGATGGAGCTGCTGATCCATCCTGGACTGCAGCTGACATTGCAACCAGTGTCGATGGGGCAAATTCTGTTTTTGTAGCAGACATAGATAGTGATGGGGATTTGGATATATTATCTTCGTCCTATGATGATGACACCATTGCCTGGTACGAAAACAATTCCGTACCTGGCACGCCGACGTTTACGGTCGCTGATATTGCTACCAGTGCTGATGGTGCGAAGGCAGCGATTGCCGCAGATATGGATAATGATGGAGACTTAGATATTGTTTCTGCATCTGTTAATGACGATACCTTTGCCTGGTATGAGAATAATGGTGCGGCAAATCCATCATTTACTGCTTCAAATATAGCAACTAACCTAGGTGGTGCAGTTTCTGTGTTCGTTGCAGACATGAATAATGATGGTCATCTGGATATCGTTCGTGGGCAAACAGGAAATAATAATGGTGTTGGTTTATTAATGAATAATGGTGCAGCTGATCCTTCATGGACGGCATCCGATATCAATAATAGTAATTTATATACATTATCTGTATATGCCGCAGATATGGATAATGATGGGGATAAGGATATTGTTTCTGCTTCGTTTAATGATGATAAAATCGCCTGGTTTGAGAATGACGGTGCAGCAGATCCTTCCTTTACAGCGGCAAATATTGCCACCAGTGCAGATGGCGCATATGAAGTTGTTGCGGCAGATATGGATAATGACGGAGACATGGATATTGTTTCTGCCTCTGGTTTAGATGATGCAATCGCCTGGTATGAAAATGATGGTAATGCCGATCCTTCGTGGACTGCAGCAGATATTGCTACCAGCGCAGATTTTGCAGTCAGTATTGTTGTAGCAGATATGGATAATGATGGGGATATGGATATTGTATCTGCATCTGTGGATGATGATGCGATTGCTTGGTACGAAAATAATGGAGCAGCTGATCCTTCGTGGACGGCAGCAGATATTGCTACCAGCGCAGATGGTGCACGAGGAGTATTTGTAGCGGATATGGATAATGATGGAGATCTAGATATTGTATCTGCATCAGAAAATGATGATGCGATTGCCTGGTATAAAAATGACGGTGCGGCTGATCCTTCGTGGACGGCAGCAGATATTGCTACCAGCGCAGATGGCGCCCAATTTGTATTTGCGGCAGATATGGACAATGATGGAGATCTAGATATTTTATCTGCATCAGAAAATGATGATGCCATTGCCTGGTATGAAACTGCTTTTGTTGACAACACCGCTCCCACGCTTTCAAGCTCATCTCCAGCTGATGGAGCTACAGGTGTAGGGGTAAATGCCAATATAGTATTGACGTTCAATGAGACTGTCGTTGCGGGGAGTGGCAATATATTGATCTCAACCGGATCAAGTAGTGATGGTGGCTTTGAGAGTATTCCCGTGGGGAATGCAAAGGTAAGTATTAGCAGTAATGTCGTCACGATTAATCCTGCAGGTACGTTTGCCAGTTCCACCGCTTATAATGTTCAGATTGCCACCACGGCTTTTGATGATGCTTCTGGAAACAGTTATGCTGGAATCACAAATGCCACGACCTTGAACTTTACTTCTGCGGATGTGGTTGCACCCACCATGACCATCACAGCCACCGATGGAAGTAGTGCTGTCAGTGATGGTGCCACCACCAATGACGCCACGCTAACGGTTACTTTTACATCCAGTGAGGCCACCACCAATTTTGCGGTAGGAGATATAACTGTTTCAGGTGGCGCTTTGAGTAGTTTCTCCGCAACCTCCAGTACGGTCTATACGGCTACTTTTACCCCATCAGCCAGTGGTGCAACCACCATTGATGTAGCGGCAAATGGGTTTACCGATGCCTCAAGTAATAATAATACGGCGGCAACCCAGTTTAACTGGACTTATGATGGTACAGCGCCCACCATGACCATCACAGCCACCGATGGAAGTAGTGCTGTCAGTGATGGTGCCACCACCAATGACGCAACATTAACGGTTACTTTTACTGCCAGTGAGGCCACCACCAATTTTGTCGTAGGAGATATTACGGTTTCGGGGGGAGCTATGAGTAATTTTTCTGCATCTAGTTCTACAGTCTACACTGCAACTTTTACCCCTTCTGGTAGTGCAACATATACAATTGGGGTGACAAGTGGAAGCTTTGCAGATGCAGCAGGCAATGCGAATTCAAATCTTTCTATTTCTCAAACTACCTCTAATGCTGGCGGAGGAGGCTCTAGTCATTACCAAACATTTACAGCGACTGAATCAAACATTATTGATTATATACAAGTAAATCACGGCTTTCCTCACTCAGAAGAACGAACCGTTTATGTAAAGTTATATCAAGGTAGTGGTACAGGTGGGTCATTGCTGGGCACCAGCAATAATGGAACTACAGGTACCACTAGCACGAGTGCTTCATATAATACATATTATTTTACAGGACAGAATATTTCATTAACTGCTGGCCAAGTTTATACTTGGGAAATATATTTTAGTGGCTCGCAAACCACTGGATGGATTTCCTTTGCAAACGATACCAATCCATATAGTGGAGGTTATGGATATTATTGTTGTAATGATACCACCAATGATGACTTTATGTTTAAAATTCCATCAGATATTTTTACGTGGACATACGATTCAACTGTTCCAAGTATGGCGATTACAGCTACTGATGGGAGCAGTGCTGTCAGCGATGGCGCCACTACCAATGACGCAACATTAACGGTTACTTTTACATCCAGTGAGGCCACCACCAATTTTGTAGTTGGAGACATCACGGTATCGGGCGGCGCTTTGAGTAGTTTCTCCGCAACCTCCAGTACAGTCTATACGGCTACTTTTACACCATCAGCCAGTGGTGCCACCACCATTGATGTTGCCGCAAACAAGTTTACAGATGCAGCTAGTAACAATAATACGGCTGCGACTCAATTTAATTGGACTTATGATAATACAGTGCCCACCATGACCATCACAGCCACTGATGGTAGTAGTGCTGTCAGCGATGGTGCCACTACCAATGACGCAACATTAACGGTTACTTTTACTGCCAGTGAGGCTACCACAAATTTTGTAGTGGGAGACATCACCGTTTCAGGTGGCGCTTTAAGTAGTTTCTCCGCAACCTCCAGTACAGTCTATACGGCTACTTTTACACCATCAGCCAGTGGTGCCACCACCATTGATGTTGCCGCAAACAAGTTTACAGATGCAGCTAGTAACAATAATACGGCTGCAAGCCAATTTAACTGGACTTATGATGGTACAGCGCCCACCATGACGATCACAGCCACTGATGGTAGTAGTGCTGTCAGCGATGGTGCCACCACCAATGACGCAACATTAACGGTTACCTTTACTTCCAGTGAGGCCACCACAAATTTTGTCGTAGGGGATATCACCGTTTCAGGCGGCGCTTTGAGTAGTTTCTCGGCAACATCCAGTACGGTGTATACCGCTACTTTTACCCCATCAGCCAGTGGTGCCACCACCATTGATGTGGCGGCAAACAAGTTTACAGATGCAGTTGGGAATAATAATACAGCTGCTACTCAATTCAACTGGACCTATAAGAATAAGACAACCTATTTAGTTAAAAAAGATGGTACAGGGGATTATACTACCATTCAGGCGGCGATAACTGCTGTCTCCAGTGGAGATACGCTTGTTGTCCATGATGGGACATTCACTGAGAATTTGACTATTAACAATAAGAATCTAGTCTTTTTATCAAAAAATGGCGCTTCCAGCACCATTATCAATGGAAATCAAAATGGCTCTTGTTTAACAATTTCTGGTACGTCAAGTGTGACAGTTGATGGTTTTGCAATCACTAATGGTAAAACGCCTTCTAATGGTTATCATGGTGGCGGTATTTATATGAACGGTACTGGAACTATCGAATTAAATAATCTATTAGTTCAGAGCAATCTATCTCAAGGTCGTGGAGGTGGAATATATGCAGAACGGGAAAAATCAAATACCATTACCATTAATGCATGTAAAATATATTCCAATGAATCCGTCAACGAGGGGGGTGGCCTTTTTAATGGAAGTGGGAATTTGATGGTTGTGAAAAATTCACTCATATATTCTAATACAGCTTCAATGGCTGGTGGTGGTATACATGCAGAAGGTCGATTTAGAATAATTAATTCAACGATTGTAAATAACTCAATTCCTTCAGGATCTGCTGGGGGCGGAATGAGTATAATGACAGGTCTGGATAGCCTACTTATTATGAACACAATATTCTATGGTAATCATCCAATACAACCAAATTCATCTTGGGCTGATATTGGTGTTACTAATGGAAAGGTTGTTGGAATCAATAATTACCTACAAGATGACGGAGAGCAAATCACTTTTTTAAGAGCATCTGGTAATTTGTTTTCAAATACCGATCCTTTTACAAATGCTTCAAGCAATGATTATACCTTGAAAAATAATAGCACATTACTTGGAGTTGGAGTTTCTTCAGTAATATTTGACGGAGTGAGTTGGAGTGCTCCCAGCGTTGATATTATTGGAAACACTCGCCCCAGTCCATCTGGAACAAAACCTGACATTGGTGCATATGAATATTTAACAGTTCCGGATGTCAATGCGCCCACCATGACCATCACAGCCACCGATGGTTCTAATGCGGTCAATGATGGTGCCACCACCAATGACGCCACGTTAACGGTTACCTTTACATCCAGTGAAGCCACCACCAATTTTGATTTTATAGAGGGAGATATAACAGTCACCAATGGTGCCTTGAGTAGTTTCTCGGCAACCTCTAGTACGGTGTATACCGCTACTTTTACCCCATCAGCCAGTGGTGAGACCACCATTGATGTAGCAGCGAACACATTCACCGATGCTTCTGGAAATGGCAACACAGCGGCAACCCAGTTCAACTGGACTTATGATGGGACCGCCCCTACAATGACAATCACAGCCACCGATGGAAGTAATGCAGTTAGCGATGGTGCCACCACAAATTCCGCAACGCTAACGGTCACTTTTACTTCCAGTGAGGCCACCAGCAATTTTGTAGTTGGAGACATAACCGTTTCAGGTGGTGCTTTAAGTAGTTTCTCGGCAACCTCTAGTGCAGTATATACAGCCACGTTTACTCCATCAGCTAATGGTGCCACCACCATTGATGTAGCCGCGAACACATTCACCGATGCTGTTGGAAATAATAACACTGCTGCGACTCAGTTTAATTGGACCTATGATATCACAGCTCCTGCCATTCCCACGGGCCTCGTAGCCACGCCTGGATATTTAACCGTCTCATTTACTTGGAATGGCAATACCGAAAGCGATATAGCCAGTTACAAAGTCTATAGATCTACAACCCTTGGATTTACACCAAGCTCAAGTAATTTGATTGCCACCGTTATTTCAACCTTTTCGAATGTCTCTTGGTCAGACAGTAATTTAATTAATGGTACAACCTATTATTATCGCATTTCCACTATAGATAATGCAGGAAACGAGAGCGGTAAGACTAGTGAAATAAGTGCGACGCCTAATGATTATGAAAAACCGGTGATTAGTTCAGTTTCAGAATCAGATTGGTATGGTCCTGGTAAAGCAGCTAAAATAATAACGATCGCAACTGACAATGACACCATAGCAAAGTATGAGTATTCTATTGGAACTTCAGCAGGTAGTGATGATGTTGTATCTTGGTCCAATGGTGATTCTAGCGTGGTGTCCATTGATTTAACTTCATTCACTGAGAATATTCAGTATTACAGCAATGCACGTGTTACCGATGCTGTGGGTAATATTTCAGATGTTGTTTCATCTGATGGTTTTAAAATGGATTTAACTAATCCTGAAACAGGTATAGTTTCTAACGGGGAATCGTTTCAAACTGACACTACATTAGTTACGCTGACCTGGTCTGGTTTTTCTGATACGCCCAGCGGACTCAGCCATTATGAATATAGCCTGGGCACTCAGCCCGGCGCCGGGAATGTAGTTGCACGCACAAATGTGGGCCTGGCGGAGTCAATAGCCTTAAGCAGTCTGGATCTGGATAATAATCAGACCTATTACGGTACGGTTTATGCCTTAGACCTGGTGGGCAATGAGGCTTTTGCTAGTTCCGACGGTGTAACCATCGACCGCACCGGTCCTACCATAGGTACCATCGCCGACGGCAGCGGAGAGGATATTGAATGGGCCAATGTGAATATCTCCGCCAGCGCAAACTGGAGTGGTTTTGAGGACGTTAATGGCATCGCCAAATATGAGGTTTCCCTCGGGTCTGTGGCCAAAGGGTCGGATATAGTCGGATGGGCGGATATAGGTACAGCCACATCACATACATTCAATGATTTAAGTCTTTCAAATAATACACAATATTTTTTCAACGTGAAAGCTACAGACGGTATGGGGAATGAATCTGTAATCGCCTCTTCAAACGGATTTACCATCGACATTACGGCTCCAAGCATTATATCTGTAACTGGCCCCACGTCCAATACATTAGCCATTTTTGATAATGTTTCTATCGAAATGACGCTTTCAGAACAGGTATTATCGGAGAATGTGAGCTTTGTATCTTCCACGGGCGACAATGTTGGTTTTACCTACAATATTGCGGATCAGACAATATTAAATATTTCCCTCACAGCACCCTTTACGAGCGGTGATTCTTATACGATTAATGTAAATGGCCTAACGGATCGAGCGAATAATATCACCAATGGGTTAGAATATAATTATGTTGTTGCCCTCTTGGCTGATTATGATGCGGATGGATCTATTGGTATTACTGATTTAAATACATTTGTATCCGGTTGGGAAGGGAAAGACACCCAGTTTGAGATAGGGCCTGTCACTGGCACAGCACCGACCTTAAAACCGGCATTAGATGGCGTTTACAATGCACGTGATGGTATGGCTTTTGTCCGAATGTGGCACTGGGATAATGATCAAGCAGGAAAATTGATTGCAAAAGCCAACGCTCAGATAGGCGTGCCACTGAATTATCATTATGATAATGAATTACTGACCTTTTTGCCTCCATTGGAGACGGTTGCAGCAGAATTATTTTTTGATTACTCACCCATAGACATTGGTGTTTCAGTAAAAGAAAATAAATTAATACAGAAACGTGCTATGTCATTGAGTAAACAAGATACGGTGACTGGGAAAATGCTGATCCATCAAACATTGAACAAGGGTGATCAAATTAAAGTGAAGCTCCAGCATTATGAAAAGCGGGATGTGACCATTGATCTCGCATATACTTTTATTAATAAGCATAATGAAACTATCAGTTCCGGCAATGCAGAGGTAGTAATCATACCGGTGCCTACGGAATTTGCCCTCCATCAAAATTATCCCAATCCATTTAACCCGGTTACAACGATTCAATATGATTTACCAAAGGTTTCCCATGTGCGTCTCATTATTTATGATATTATGGGAAGGGAAGTGGCTACCATTATAAATACAGAAATGAATGCAGGATATCAATCCATTATTTGGAATACAAGAAATAATTATGGTAAGCCGGTCTCAGCAGGAATTTACTTTTATCATTTACAGACAAATGATTTTGTAAAAACGAAAAAAATGGTGTTGTTAAAATAGTTAGATGTAGGAAAAACTTTCGATATATTTTACCAGAATGAAATTATAGCGTGGTTCAATTTCATTACCTTATCTAAAAATAATACTTTCTATTGTCCACAATATCGGCGTTGTCAATCAAATCAGTCATCCAGCTTTGATACACACGGTTTTGTTTTTGGCGAACCAAATCAAGCCGAATCAAATCTTTTTGAATGTTCCATGCGGTGGAATCAAAGGAACTAATATTCTTGATTTGAATAATACCATATCCGCGAAAGGTTTTAACCGGTCCAATTAAATCTCCTGCTTTGGCATTGAGTAATGCGCCTGTTACCTGGTCTGATTTTCCCAGAGAAATAAACGACGCGGATAATTTTTTCACATCAGAAGGTATCAAATCGAGTTTATCATTATCTTTTTTCAAAGAGGCAAAAGATGTGCCCCCATCCACAAGACCCTTCAATTCAATGGCCATCTTTTCAGCAGCATTATT
>Ga0315338_1004246_pt1 | contig 11557 bp, 11 predicted proteins | sample ASW8metaG_FD_204518 | JGI IMG/M metagenome (GOLD analysis project Ga0315338, IMG submission 204518) | Ammonia-oxidizing marine archaeal communities from Monterey Bay, California, United States - ASW #8 | ecosystem: Environmental > Aquatic > Marine > Coastal | place: USA: California | collected...
CCACACAGCCAAGCTTTGTTCTCGGCAGCAGCTTCAATAGTCGGAAGTTGTACGCCGCGAGCGGCGCTGGGGTTGGCAACCGCCTTGATTTGCTCAGGGTCAAGTTGCATCAGGCCCAGCGGGGCTGCGAACTTCATGGCTTCTTCAAAGTACGGGCGTGCTTGTTCTATAGCTTGTTCTTGGGTGTCGGCGATAAAAAAGCGGTATCCGACAGCAATGTCTTCGCCTTTAGCTATACTTCTGCCATGACTGGCGACAGCTTCTTGATACATTGCTATTCGCTCGGCTAATACGGGCTCTGGTGTATTAGCAATTAGGGCCTTTATTCCGGTCCTAGCCATAAAATCTACGCCCTTAGGGTTCCCGCTTACCAAGGGTTGCCATATGTCTACAGGACTGTGGGCAGGGCGTGGGACAAGCGAGAGTTTTTCCAGCTGATAACCGCGATATTCCACCTTAGCGGGGAATTCGTAATGTTTTCCTTTATGCGAGAAAAACTCGTTATTGAAAGCTTTTTGTATTACTTCTATCTGTTCTTCAAACAGCTCTCTGTTGGCATCGGAGTCACGCATAGGGGATCCAAAGGATTCTACTTCCCGGCTGTGGTATCCTCGACCGACTCCAAAAATAACTCTGCCTTGTGTGAGGATATCCACGGTTGCGAAGTCTTCAGCTAACCGTAACGGATGCCACATAGGGGTAATGTTGAAACCACTTCCAAACTTTATTGTTTTAGTCTGGGTTGCTAAGTAGAGACTTAGCATTAGTAGGTTCGGGATACACTCATAACCTTCTGGTTGGAAATGATGCTCGGCCATCCAAAATTCGTCGTACCCCAAAGTTTCCATGTGGGATGATATGTCTAGGGCCCATTCAAAAGCCTGAGATAACTTGGAGTTGGAATACAGTCTGTCGTTTGCAGGAGTTCCTGCAAACCCAAGGTTATCATCTACAATATGTCCGGCATAGGATGCGCTAAAACCGCGAATCATTTGAGGTCCTTCACGCCATACTGGCTGCAAATTTTTTCTGGCAGGGGGTGCCTGCTAGAACGTTTGATACTACAACTCGATGCTACTCGGGCAGAATGGTATTGTCAATCCAGTCGACGTAGTACATCTGTCACTAATATGCTGATTTAAACACTGGGAGGAGGAGCTGGGGCTGGATTGTATAGCTCCAAGCCGATGGTAGCGGGAAATACATCTATTATCTCATCGACGGTCCACCTGCTGTCTTTGTGTATAGTTCTGACAGGTTCTGGTTCATTCAACAAGGACACTAGTCCTTCTGTTACATGGAATATATGTCCGTTGACATGGGCGGATTCATCAGAAGCCAGCCATGTCACGAATGGTGCAACATCATCAGCTTCTCCTAGCAGACCGCTCCCTGCTGCGATTCCTCTGGATGACCTAAGCTCTCTGGATTCTTGAGGCACGCTAGTAGTCATCCTTGTGGAGGCACTAGGAGCAATGGCGTTGGCCGTCACTCCGTAGCGACCAAGGTCTCTTGCAACGACTCTAGTTAACCCTGCAATTCCATCTTTAGCAGCTCCATAATTAGCCTGCCCTGAATTTCCATATAGTCCCGATGTAGAACTGAAGGTAATGATTCGTCCAGACCGCTGTTGCCGGAAAATAATGGAGGCATGCTTAACGATAGTAAAGGTGCCTTTCAGGTGGACTGCTATCACATCGTCCCATTCTTGTTCGGACATGTTGAAAATCATTCGGTCGCGAAGTATTCCTGCGCAGGTAACAACGATATCAAGCTTTCCGAAGCTGTCGATGGCGGTTTGTATGATAGTCTCACCGCCCTGCATGGTGGTGACAGATTCTGTACACGCGACGGCGTTACCGCCGGCATCTCTAATTTCTGAAGCAACCTGTTCTGCTATGGACTGATCGTAACCGGACCCGTCGACATTTACGCCTGGGTCCACGATGACGACGGATGCGCCTTCTTCGGCCATGAGATGTGCGACTCCCCTGCCTACGCCTCTCCCTGAACCGGTTACTATTGCTACTTTACCTTGTAATAAATTTCCCATTTTTCTTCTCTCGTTTCTTATAGTAAGGAATATATTCGGTCGTAAGATTAAGCTACAAGTTATTCTCTTGGGGGCGTGGGATTAAATATCCCACCGGTTAATTCTGTTCGAGCCAATGGGGCTAATTCATCCAGGGTCCATCTTCCACTTGGTGTGTATATTGATTTCTCTGGCCGTGGTTGCGACATTAGTGAAACCGTATTGCCATACACTAAGAAGGTTTGCCCGTTGATATTCGCTGCGTAATCACTGCTTAGATAGCATATGAATGGGGCAATACCGTCTGGGTTCAAGTTACGTAACTCTTCTTCATCCCCTAGGCCTGCAACTCCTCCTCGAGCACGGATCTCCGCTGCAGAATCGGGTATAGCGCCAATCATCCTTGTGGTGGCTCTAGGAGCAATGGCGTTGGCCGTCACTCCGTAGCGACCAAGGTCTTTTGCTAATACCTTGGTTAATCCAGCAATACCGGATTTAGCAGCTCCATAATTAGCCTGCCCTGAATTTCCTACCAATCCTGACTGGGAACTGAAGGTAATGATTCGTCCAGACCGCTGTTGCCGGAAAATAATGGAAGCATGCTTAACGATGGTAAAGGTGCCTTTCAGGTGGACTGCTATCACATCATCCCATTCTTGTTCGGACATGTTGAAAATCATTCGGTCGCGAAGTATTCCTGCGCAGGTAACAACGATATCAAGCTTTCCGAAGCTGTCGATGGCGGTTTGTATGATAGTCTCACCGCCCTGCATGGTGGTGACAGATTCTGTACACGCGACGGCGTTACCGCCGGCATCTCTAATTTCTGAAGCAACCTGTTCTGCTATGGACTGATCGTAACCGGACCCGTCGACATTTACGCCTGGGTCCACGATGACGACGGATGCGCCTTCTTCGGCCATGAGATGTGCGACTCCCCTGCCTACGCCTCTCCCTGAACCGGTTACTATTGCTACTTTACCTTGTAAATTATTGGGCATGGATTCTCCCTGTTATTTAAAAGTTATTGCGAGATGGTAGTTCGACTGTCGCTGTGCCAGGCGTATTAATCTCCCCTTCGGGATTCTCCAGCATGATGTCACAGTCTACAAGTAACGCTTCCCCATCTTGGTATTTACGCGTAATGACTCCCTTTGCTGTCAGGGGAATACCGGGGTAGTCCATCCCCCTGTATTGACAGGACAACTTGCGCAACCAGCCTAATTCACCGGCCCAGTCTGTCATTAAGTACCCCAGGAAGGCGTTTTTCAGTGCTCCATGAATTATTACACCGGGCAATCCAGTATTTGTCGCGAAGTCTTTGTCATAGTGAATCTCATAAAAATCACCCGATGCCCCCGCGTATTGGACTAACTGACGTGTAGTGGTTTCGTTAACCAAGGAAGGTAATTCCATGCCTTCGGAAACGTCCTCCCAATATACTTGAACACTCATCAATATTCTCCTGGATTAATGATCTGCAGACTAATATCTAATGGTTGTATTGACTTGAGTAGCGATTAGCTCGTTGAATTGATTAGTATAAGATATCTCAGTAGTCATAAAAACCATTAGTCCGAGCCGGCCGTTTCTCTCGTTTATATCGATAACCTTTCCAATAGCGGTGATCGCATCATTGGCTCTTACTGGATGGAAATATTCCCAAGAACTGCCGGCATCTAGAATCCTATGGAAGGGTATTTCGAAGGGTATTTCGGGCGGTATGGTTTTAATGGATCGTAAGAATGTTGGTGGTGCGATAAGCCCGCCATAACGGCTCTTACGGGCCATTATTTCGTCATTGAAAATTGAATTTGTGTCACCGATGGCCTCGGCGAACCTGATGATGGCTCCCGCTTCGATTTTAGAAGTGACTGGAGAGCTTTCTGAGCCAATGGCCTCGCTTATCATGGTTTCGGTGAGGAACGAATCAGGAGTGGTCAAACCGGGCCTCCTATTTAGTACGTGGCAAAGCTTACAGGCGCTATTTGAGAGTGTCAAGAATGCCCAAAGGGCACGAAGTTTGACAAATATATAGAGCCATGCGATATTCCGATTCTGACGGAATTTACGAAGTATAAGCTGTAGAGGCTCCGCAAGGTTTAGGATGCACTCTACAATTTAGAGGAGGGACCCCAATTGCCAGATAAAATAGGAGTCATGGGTGGCGGTGCTTTGGGAAGTTACGCGACAGCCTTTTTAGCCAAAGAAGGCGAAGATGTTACGCTCATTGATATGTGGCCGGAACATGTTGAAACTGTACGTAAACAGGGACTGCGAGCTAGTGGAAGCCAAGGAGACTTCACCGTTCCCGTTAATGCTATTCACCTAACCGATGCGCAAAGCATTACGGATTTATTTGACTATGTTTTTATATCAATGAAATCTTATGATACTGAATGGGCTACGCATTTCATTAAGCGATATGTAAAACCAGAAGGGTTTTTTGTATCATTGCAAAATTGTTGGAACGATCCTGTTATAGGAGAAATTGTTGGGGCAGACCGAGAACTTGGGTGCATAGCATCTCATATTGAAGTTGCTCTTTGGGAGCCGGGGCATGTTATAAGAGGCGGCGCTCCTGGTCGAGACCATGGGTACACTGTATTTAGAATTGGGGAACAGGATGGAAGCATAACCCCCCGTAGTGAGTTAGTTGCCAGCAAAATGGATTACATAGATGCAGCGTATGCTACTGATAATTTGTGGGGCGAACGTTGGGCGAAGCTCTGTCACAACGGCATGGGGAACGCTATATCCGCAATGTCAACGCTGGGATCTCAGGACATGGCAGATGACCCTAGGTGCCGGCTTATTAGGATACAACTTGCTAAGGAAGGGGCCCAAGTAGGCCTAGCGCATGGGATTAATGTTGTTGATATTCAAGGGCAATCAGCACAAATGTGGTCCGAAGCTGACAAAGGGGATATCTTTGAAGAATTAGATGACTTCATGTCTACACGAGGTGGGAGAGTAAATTGGCTTGCATCCATGGCCCAAGATGTGGCAAAAGGTCGAAAATCCGAAGCCGGATTTATGAACGGTCTCATCTGCAGTAAAGGCAGGGAAGCGGGGATTGAAACACCTTTCCACGATGCGATAGTGGATATAATGAGCGGTGTAGATGACAAATCTATTACCCCAGACCCATCGATTGTTGAACGGTTATTAAAGGCGGTAGGCCGATAAGTTTTTAATATCGAAAACCTTGGGAATGGCTTGCCCTAAACTGAAATGCGAAGTCTCGTTATCGAGCTGAGGTTATGCTTGGAGATCGCCTATGTTCCTTAAAGTTGAGCCAGCTGGGTTTTTTATGTATACGGTCCAAATAATGTTCGATCCGACCAACCCTGACTCCGAAGACGACGGTGTGAGAAATTATTTGTTGGATCATGCTTTAGAACCGCGGCATGAATGGATAGAGCAGATTGAAGGTAAGGATTGCAACTGGATGCAATTCGGCGGATGCTATCTAGGCAACCATCTGCAGGAGATAGGCAAACTACAACGTACAGCAGTAGAAGAAGAACTTATTTCCGAAGAGATAACGAGGACACTCGAGAGCTTGGATGATTGTGAACTGGCAATTAATCCCCAGAACTTGGATTCTGTCAGGCATAAATTGGCGCAAGAATTCCACAATGAAGATAATTTTAGCGTCAATGAATTAGGTGAGCTAGAAGCTGTTATTGACCCGGAAGCTCTGAAGGATGTTTTGAGGCGCATCAAACTTTCAGAGTAACTTTCTCTGGTAACATTCGTTCGTTGGAGCGGGTGATGGGAATCGAACCCACGTGGCTAGCTTGGAAGGCTAGAGCACTACCACTGTGCTACACCCGCTTTGGATGAATGAGCATTTATTATAAAACTCTCTAAGCTCCATTAACAAGTTTGTTTAGTGTATCGGACACTCTTACGCTTGTTTAGGTTGATATTCTTCAACTATTTCTATAGGTGTATTACGGGCTACAATTAGCTCCATGATTTCGGAGCTGTCATTAACCGGCTGATGGATGCCATCTTGAGGCACGTATATGAAATCTCCGGGCCCTATAGGAAGTTCTTGATCTAGGTTCTCGCCAATTATAAAACGTCCGTGCCCTTTTACTACATAAATGGCTGATTCACAATTGACATGATAATGCGGGGTGGATGCGCAGCCTGGGGGTATTGTGGCTACCGCCAAGTGGATTCCAGTTGCACCGGCAGTACCTTCTGATACTCCGGCTAGCCTTGTCATTGCTCCGGAGCAAATTTCGGTTTCTAGTGAATCGTGATGTATAACTTGGCACTCTGCCATGTAAGCCCCCTTAAGCTAGACTGTTGCCCTGTGAATATTATAATGTTTGAACGAATTTTCTAAGACTTTCAAGAGCTATTTGAATGTTTTCCTGAGAATTCGCATAGGATAGTCTGACATATCCCTCTCCATACTCTCCAAACGCAGATCCAGATAATAGAGCAACTCCGGCTTCACTTAAGGCCCGTTCTTCAAACTCATGGCTGCTGAGCCCGGTCTCTGCAATGCTCGGGAAGGCATAAAAAGCCCCCTCGGGCTCTGGGCAGCGGATTCCAGGGATAGAGCGGAGCCCGTCGGTTATAAGCCGTCGCCTCTGTGAGAATTCTTGGGCCATTGCGTGGACTTCATCCTGAGGGCCGTCTAGGGCTGCTATAGCAGCTATCTGACTGAACGAAGCTGCACACGAAACACTGTTAACCGCTAGTCTTGTGATGTGAGGAACAAGTTCCTCAGGGCATATACCATACCCGAGCCGCCATCCGGTCATGGCGTAACTTTTTGAGAAGCCGTCCAATATGATGGTTCGATCTTTCATGCCGGGAAACCCAGCAATGGTATGGTGCTCTCCGGTATACAAGATGTCTTTGTAGATTTCGTCAGCCATAACATAAATATCTGGGCGATCTTGAATTATTTGCGCAATCTCCTGCAATTCGTCTTTAGTGAGAGCTGATCCGCAAGGGTTCTCCGGAGAGTTTAGTATAATTAATTTAGTCTTCTCAGTGATTTTGCTTGCGAAATCACTCAAGTCCGGATGATAGCTCTTTTCTTCTAGAAGTTGCATCGGCACTGGAGTCGCGCCCGAGAATCGTATCATGGACTCATATATGGGAAAACCCGGGTTTGGGTAGATTACTTCTACCCCAGGTTCGGCTAACGCTAAAATGACATAGAACATGATTGGCTTAGCCCCAGGCGTGACGACTACGTGCGTAGGGTCTGTGTCAATGCCTCGCACCTCCCGACTATTACGAGCTATAGCGTCACGGAGTTCGGGCAGCCCAGGAGTTGGGCCGTAATGCGTATATCCGTCTTGTAAAGCTTTAACGCCGGCTTGCACTATATGGCTAGGAGTGTCGAAATCGGGCTCTCCAATCTCAAGATGTATAATTTGTTTACCCTGCGCTTCTAGAGCTCTTGCTTTGGCAAGAACTTCAAACGCGGTTTCTGTCCCTAAGTTCATCATTCTGCTGGCAATAGTCATGTGATCCTCTGATAATCGTAGGTTTGACCTAACACTAGTTAAATTTTCTGTATCTGGTTCTGTGTCTTTACGGGAAGTCCGTATATGGATATGAAGCCTTCTGCTGAGGAATGATCAAACTGATCACTTCTATCGTAAGTTGCTAAGTGGTGTTGATAAAGCGCCAGCGGCGCTTTCCGGCCAACTATAGTGCATGTCCCTTTGTGTAGACGGACTCGGATATCTCCGGTCACATGCCTCTGGGTGCTTTTTACATAAGCGTCTAGGTCTTGTCTGTGCGCGGTAAACCAAAGCCCGTTGTAAACCAGATCGGCGTATTCTTGCGATATCCGAGTCTTGATACGAGCCTGGTCCTTGCTAAGGGTAAGGTTTTCCAGAGATTTATGAGCTGCGTGTAATAGTACAGCTGCAGGAGATTCATAGATTTCCCGGGATTTTATTCCAACCAGGCGATTTTCCACGTGATCTATTCTGCCAACGCCGTGCTTGCCTGCAAGATCGTTAAGATGATTGATTAAAGATACTCCACCCATAGGCTCTCCATTTACTTCTGTCGGTATGCCTTCAGTGAAGTGAACTTCAAGATAAATTGGTTCCTCTGGAGCATCTTGAACCCGTTGAGTCCATTCATAAGCCTCTTCGGGCGGCTCGAGCCAGGGGTCTTCAAGCTCGCCAGCTTCGGCACTCCTGCCCCAAAGATTTTCATCTACGGAGAAACGGCTCTTGCCGGCATTGATAGGCAGGTTACGTTCTTTAGCATAATCTAACTCGTCGTCTCTGCTCATGCCCCAATCTCGTATAGGAGCAATGACCTGAACGTCGGGAGCGACTGCCGCTATTCCAACTTCTATGCGGACTTGATCGTTACCCTTCCCAGTACAGCCATGTGCGACTGCGTAGGCGCCTTCGGAAAGAGCTACCTCAGCAAGACATCGTGCTATAAGCGGTCTGCCAAGAGCGGTCGCCAGCGGATAAATTTCTTCATATATGGCCCCTGCTTGCAGCGCCGGAAACAAGAATTCATTTACCAGAGTTTCCTTGGCGTCGATAGTTATAGCTTTCGATGCTCCGACGATCGACGCTCGACTTTTTATCGCGGCTAAATCAACCATGCCCAAATCTATGGTCACGGTGATGATATCTGCGTCGTATTTTTCTTTTAGCCACGGGACAGCAACAGATGTGTCTAAACCACCACTAAATGCCAGTATTATTTTATCTTTAGCCATTGAAAGGTTGACTCCTATATGTCACAGATAAATGTTCAATGAAGAGGTTAAATCTTAGCGAGAGCTACTGATAACCGGTCCATCGCTTCATCTATTTCTGCAGCCGTCACGTTTAGAGGGGGCATGAACCTGACTGCGTTGGGACGGACGCCATTCAGTAATATCCCTGCCTCGTTCGCATTAGCAAGTACTTGCGGAGATATGTCACTATCAAATTCGAGAGCGGCAAGTAGGCCTTTACACCGAATTTCGCTGACGAAAGAAAATTGGGTCTTTATCTTATTCAAACTGTCAATGAGATGGCTTTCCATTTTTTTGACATAGCCAGGTATATCGTTGTCGAGTAAAAACTTTGTTCCAGCGTAGGCTGCAGCTGTAGTGAGTGCGTTGCCACCAAACGTTGAACCGTGATCACCAGGCACTAAGGCCATTGCGGACTCTTTAGACAAAAATGCTCCGATGGGGACTCCGTATCCTAAGCCTTTTGCTAAGGTCATTACGTCCGGTTCCACTCCGTATTCTTGATATCCAAATAAGCTGCCCAGCCGGCCCATGCCTGTTTGTACTTCGTCCAGAATTAACAATAAATTATTTTGATCGCACCATTGTCGGACGCGTATCAGATAATCTTGATCTGGGATTACAACCCCACCTTCTCCCTGGACAGGTTCGAGCATAATGGCAGCTGTCTTATCGGTAGTCGCGTTCATTATCGCTTCAACATCATTAAAATCTACGTGTATATATCCTGGCTGAAGAGGCTGGAAGGCTTCTTGATAGTGCGGCTGACCAGTTGCTGCTACCGCGGTCATTGTTCTACCATGGAAAGAGTTCAACGCGGTTATTATTTCGTAGGCTCCATCTCTATTTGCCTTGCCATATTTTCGAGCAAGCTTCAGTGCGCCTTCATTCGCCTCTGCTCCGCTGTTACCGAAAAACACTCTATCCATGCAACTGTTTTCGATGAGTAATTCGGCTAACATAATTTGCGGGATCGTGTAGTACTGGTTAGATGTCTGGAGCAACGTACCCGCCTGTTCTACTATTGCCTGAGTAATGGTTGGATGTGAGTGCCCTAGGTTATCTACCGCCCATCCCGCTACAAAATCCAGATATTCTTTGCCGTCTGCGTCCCAGACTCTTGTGCCTTCACCTCGTACTATGACCACGGGCTGACGCCTGACTGTTTGGGCGTAGTATTTTTGTTCTTTAGCTATCCAGTCTGCGCTGCTAGTCATATTGGCTCCTCCATGTTTGTCGTTTTCGATACTCGGAATTTCCAATTGGGGGTGGGTTAAAATCTATTAACTATACGCGTGCCGTCAGATTCTCCATTCACACAATTTAGTAAGGCCTCCGGATGACGTCCATCAATAATTTCAGCATATTCAGAAGTTTCAATTGCTCTTAAACAAGCGTCAAGTTTTGGGATCATACCACCGCTGATTATGTCGGAGTTAAGTAAAATATTAGCCCTTCTTTTGTCTAAATGTTTAAGAACCCTGCCGTTGCCATCCATAATCCCTGGGACATCGGTGAGAAAAATCAGACGTTTGGCTCCCAGAGCTCGTGCGATTTCTCCTGCTACAGTATCTCCGTTTATGTTTAATGGCTTGCCGCTATGCTCCGATCCATCCAACTGATGTATCGCAACAGGTGCCACCATGGGAATATATCCTGCTTTAAGTATACTCAAAAGAGGCTTTGTGTCGACCTTGGCTACATCGCCGACAAAGCCTAACTCGGGTTTGGCTATGTATGCTTCAATTAGGCCTCCATCGATGCCGCTGATGCCCATAGAGGTACCGCCGATTTCTTGTAGCTGAGACACAAGTGCTTTATTCACCAGTCCAGTCAACACGGCGACTACTATATCTAGGCTGGGGGCATCGGTTACACGCAACCCGTTCACAAAATGAGGGGCTATTCCCTGCCGTTGCATCCAATCGGAGATAACATTCCCACCTCCGTGTACCACCACAACATTTATCCCTTGCTGCTGCAATGCGACTAGATCTCTAAGGCTGGTATCGTGGTTGCCTAGTGTACTGCCCCCGATTTTAACCACTATCGGTGGGCTAAGCACTTAATATTCCTCCTATTTAAGGTCACTAGCAGACTAAATCTAAAAACGCCGGGAACTGGAAGTCGGTAAGGCTATTCCGAAGAAGTTAGCTAGTTGAACAGTTTAATCGATCATTTTCTTGTTATGTTGTGTAGGCACTGTTAATAATTACATATTCTTGTGTCAGGTCGCAGCCCCAAGCTGTAGCTGAGGCATCGCCTGAGTTGAGCTGAAGTTTAAATATTACTTCAGGCCCTTTCATCAATACTACTACCGCTTCTTTGTGAAATGGAATAGGAGTGCCTGACTCCATGATACAGACTCCATTAACGAACAGATCAATCTTGCTCTCGTCGGTTTCAATCCCGCTACGGCCTAATGCTGCTAAGACACGTCCCCAATTTGGGTCTGATCCGTAAACTGCTGACTTCACAAGACTTGATGACGCGATGGTCCGAGCGGCCTGACGGGCAGACGAAGTGTTATTGGCGCCCTCTATTTTAATAGTAAGTAATCGGGAAGCGCCTTCTCCATCGCGTGCTAATTCCCTAGTAAGGAGTATTGCAACCTCTAGTAGTGCAGAATGGAATGTTTGCGCGTCCTCTGTTCCTATGGCTATTGTCTTATTCCGTGCTAATCCGTTCGCCAATACCAAAACGGTATCGTTTGTGCTTGTATCGCCATCGATTGTTAACATGTTGTATGAGCTGTCTACAACTTGTTTAAG